>Ga0308166_1001638_pt1 | contig 23126 bp, 32 predicted proteins | sample PhyCR2_2_FD_202137 | JGI IMG/M metagenome (GOLD analysis project Ga0308166, IMG submission 202137) | Phyllosphere microbial communities from UC Gill Tract Community Farm, Albany, California, United States - DLSLCC.R2 | ecosystem: Host-associated > Plants > Phyllosphere > Unclassified | place... | reverse complement strand
CCGGGGCGCAGTAGATGACCAGCGGCTCTTCGATAATGTTGAAATCCATATCGGTGCGCACGCCGGCGAACTGCGCCGGGCGGTCCAGCGACGGGCTCTTGCCGAAGGTCTCGTAATCGTGAATGTAGAAGGTGTTCTGTCTATCGTTGTCTTTCACTGTCTGGGTTTGTCCGCGTCTGTTGATTAACGTACCGATTTAAAAGTGTTTTCTAGCGCTTTAACTGCCTTGTTTGTCCATTCTTGCATAAGACTGTATTCACTTGTTTGCCTTCGTCCATGTGCTATTGTGTACAGGTTTGGTACATAACCTTAAATCAACTGCGTACAAAAAATTATTATGGCTCTCAGCGATACAAAACTGCGCTCACTACATGGTAAACCATATTCGGGAAGTCCTGAAGTATCCGATGCTGATGGGCTTAGCGCCCGCATTTCGCCCAAAGGGGTAATCAACTTTCAGTATCGATACCGGTGGCATGGTAAAGCCCAACGATTAGGGATTGGTAGGTATCCTGCCGTCGCTTTGAAAGAGGCTCGTGCAATCACATCAGAGCTGCGCACCCTCTATGACCGAGGGATAGACCCGCGCCAGTATTTTGATAAAAGCGGAGATATCGGCAACAGGGCAACGGTGAAGGACTGTTTGAATTATTGGAAGGAAAACTACGTTGATGTCTCGCTTCGTGAGAACAGTAGAGAGCTGTATAAATCGACTGTCATTAAACGTTTAAGTGATGCTTTTGAAGGGCGTCCAGTAGCAGAGATTACCGTTAAGCAATGGGTTGATTTGTTTACTCAAGAGGAAAGGGAAAACAGCAGGCGGGCGCGTCAACTACTTGTCCAATTGCGATCAGCGATGGGGTGGTGTATCCGTCGGCATTTTATACACGATTGCTCAGTAATGAAGGTTGAGCCTCGTGACGTAGGGAGCCGTTCTGAAACCGGGGATAGAATTCTTACTTACTTTGAGCTGGCAGAAATTTGGATCGCAATAGAGCGCAGCAGGGCGTCCACTTCAAATAAGCTTTTGCACCAAATGCTCATGCTCTGGGGAGCGCGGTTGTCCGAGTTGAGGTTATCTGAACGTCATGAGTTTGATCTAAGGGAAATGCTCTGGACTGTACCAAAAGAGCACAGCAAAACAGGAAAGGAAATCCGGCGTCCGATCTTCAAGCAAGTTGAGCCGTTGCTGGAAAAGGCAATGCTGACGTATGACAAGGTTCTTTTCCCAGGGAATCTGATCACGGAACCTCTAACTATCTCTGCGGCAAATCGATACATAAAACGCATTCGGGAAGGTTTGGATATAGGGTATTGGCGTGCACACGATTTCCGGCGGACGTTGGTGACACGCCTTTCAGAGGAAGGGGTAGCCCCACACATTACGGAAAGAATGCTGGGGCATGAGCTGGGTGGGGTGATGGCCGTCTACAACAAGCACGATTGGATAGAAGGGCAAAAGGAAGGGTATGAGATACATGCCGACAAGCTTTTCTGGCATGTTAAGAAGCAGCTTTCTGGTTGATACCGCCATTCAATATCCATTGATTAACTGCATTTTCTAAGTATGCTTTAGGATGAGTACGAATTGGTTTAGGAAAACAGTGTTTAGTTTGATAGTTATACAAAGTTTGCCGAGAAGAGATACCAAGTTTTTTCATTACATCTTTCTCGGGAATTAAATGTATATCTTCCATATTTGCCTCTGACATTGGTTTTGATATGAAACTAGGAATAAAAAAAGAGTTACCTGTTCTAGCGATTGTTACGGCTTTAGGGTATTTGTCAGCATACATGTTTCAATTCGGAATGCTAACTTACTATGGGATACCATTTGAATTCATATCAGTTGATATTAATTCAATTCTTTTTTCCATTATGATTATTTCTTTTGTTTATATTTTTGTATTGGTTCCTTTTTATTTATTAACCGCCACCACCGTATTTGAAGAAAATAAAAAAATCAAAGGCGGTCTTATTTTCATAGGGATGGAATTGCTTCTCATCGGCATTCTTTCACTCTTCTCTGCTAAGTACATTATTGAGGTTAAAGAACCTGTTATTGGGTTCTGGTCTGTTTTTTTAAAGGCGTCATGGTTGTTTATAGTTATAGTTTTCTTTCTAAATATATTGGTTTTATTTGTCAGGAGGATTGGTAAGGCTATACCAGAAATATATAAATACGTGGCTTTAATGGCATATTCCCCTGTGACCATAGCGGTTCCGTTTTTGTGCGGCCTAATTTATTCTGATTTGCATGTTGGTGCTTCATTCTATAAGGGTACTGACTATTTTTTGGTTTTGGAAAATCCAAAAGGAATTATTATAGCTAAATGTAATCAAAAAAAAGGAATATCTTATAAAAGGTTGAATTCAAATGATGTAGAGTTTGACACTAACTATAATAGACGTATAAATAAAAGTGTTGATAGCTGTATAAAAAATTGGGGTTTAGGTGGTAAAAAAATAAATTCTTTCGATAATTAGGAATACTATCGCAACAAACATTGAAAAATTGCAGAAACATACTTCGCTTGGTGGATAGCATCGTCTAAGGCGTTGTGGCGTTCTCCGTCAAACGGCATATCACGCTTAGGATCAAAGCCAACCTCGCGGCCAAGCTCAACGATAGTGCGCACATCCCTGTCGTTGTACCACTCCCACGGCAACGGAACGCATTCACGCTGGTAAGACTCACGCAGGATCACGTTATCGAATACAGCGCCGTTCCCCCATACACGCAGGCTACGAGGATTGGCGACATTGGCCCGGATAAACTTATTCAGGTCATACAACGCTGACAGCAACGACGGCGCACCGTCAACACAGATAGCTGCGCGGGCTTCGCTGCTTTGCTTCATCCACCAAATAATCGTATCGGCGTCAGGTGTCGCCTTACCGGCCATGACGCTTTGCAGGTCTACGGCGGTGTAGAACTGCTCGCCAAGCTCGCCGGTGCGCGGATCAAAAAGCACAGCGCCGATAGTCAAGATAGGGGCGCTGGGCTTCTTACCCAGCGTTTCAAGGTCAAGCATTAGGTGCTTCATCAACTATTCTCCAGGTAATAAAAAACCGCCCGTAGGCGGTAGTATAATCATGAGTGAACTTTACGTTTCTCTGACTCTAATAAGGGTGGGATGACATTTGCTTTCATAAATAGGCCCAGAGACAATATCGACAATGTATTTTTTACTCACACCATCACGAATAAGCGTTATTGCTTGTCCCGCACGAACCTCAAAGTCAATCTCATGTTCTTCCTCAATGCCGGTATCGATAAAAATAACTTTCGCCATCACTTTATTTCCTACGTTGGATGAAATGCTGGGCTAGGTAACGGCTTGATAACATCGTGATAGCCAGTCTTAAGGTTGCCACCCCATGCCACAATTGCCTGTTTCATGTAACCATTTATGCCCGCACTCAGTACAAACATAGTAGCTTTCCTCGGTGCCACGACCATGCAGGCTTATGTATTCTCCTTGTTCTTCATGGATGTACCTCATACACTCTAAAGGCGGTTGACGCCGCCCTCTTGGCTGTTTTTCACATACTCGACATGTCATAAGAACCCCACATAAAACAGTGAAGCGTATACGATAGCACGACATTTTTAATTTATCATAGCGTGGTATTGATTAACTACTCTCCGTCACGGTAGTGCTGGCACTGGTGCGGTGATTCCAACGCTCTATAGCATCGTCATGGTCACCAATCGGGCCACGGGATCCACACGACAAGCAGAGGACCTGCCATCCGAGAAGGCTGGAGCGGTGCTGCAACTGCACGTTTCCATGTCCGTGCACACCGCAGAAAGGACATGGCTTCAGTTCATTCGCTGGCATCACGCACCTCCTCTATTTATCGAGCGCGCAGTTGTAATCATTGTGGGTAAGCAACAGCCAATTATGGCCATCGTCTTTTGAAAGTAAGCGCCAGCGTTTGTTTACCCGAAGGGTCAGGTATTTCTTGCCATAGGATTTTTTGGGGAATAATCGACCTGCGCGGAACTGTTTTAATTTCTCCAGCGCCTTCGCAGTAATCCACAAAGGCGCATTATTCAGGTTGATGCTCATTGCTGGTGGCCTTCATTGCGATAATCATTTATTATCTGCATGACCTCGTCTTTAACGCCTTTGGCTAACATCAGTGAATCGGTATCGCCTTGCACGATTGGCACAGCATCAAACAATAGTTCCAGCATTCGACGGGCTTTCTTGGCGCTGAATTGTGGCTGGGCGACGCTCTTAGTGATTTTTTTCTTGCCGGACTCTTCGGCCTTTTTCATTAAGCGCGCGGCTTCACGGTCGGCATATACACCATGCTCGCGGTTAATTTGAATAGCCAGGGCATAGTTAATGGAACCAGCGCGCACCAGGCTCTTGATGTAGGGGCTGCATTCCTGCAATTGCAGGTGCTGGAGGATATCGGACTCGGAGCGTTTAACTTTCTTTGCGATCTCCGCGTTAGTCCAGCCCTGATTTACCAGCCGTTGATAGGCCGCGCCACGTTCGATAGGGGTAAGTGCCAGACCTTGCGAACTGGTGACCATGAAGGCGATTTTATCGGCCTCAGTACCCACAAAATCCTTACACTCAAGACGCATTACTTCATGGCCAGCTTCACTTGCCAACAGCGCACCGTGGAAGCGGTGGTGACCGTCGATAACCTTCACGCCTTGCTCAGTCACTTCAACTGCCAGCGGTGGTATATATTCCCCCGCAATAAACGCATCCCTAAACTCTTCAACGTGCGCCTGATTTAATTCGCGAACGTTATAGCCATCTTCAGCATAAATTTCACTGAGTGGAACCAGAAACGTTTTGCGGGTAGTGATATCTGAACCGATGCTTTCTTTTGCAGAATAACGCTGACTTAAAGTTGCCATAATTATCTTCCATTCTGAGGGGGTGAAAATGCTTCACTATGCGCCACACACGGTGACGCATAAGACTGCACTTTTATTTAATTGAGCCTTCATAAACCGGGATGTTTTCAAGCTGGTTTTCCAGGTCTACGACGATCTCAGTAAAAGCGTGCTCAACGATTTTTTTCGGTTCGATAAGTTCGTACCAAAGTGCTAAGCCGCCGTCTTTCAGGCGGTAGCGGATACGGGCTTCAACCTGGTAAGGCGCGCCGTTATGGAATGGTGCGATAGCCAGGCTGATTTTTTCCGGCAGGGAGGTATTACCGCTCCCCGATTTTTCATCGCTATAGCTCATTTGGAACGTGCCATCTTGCAGGCGACGCACCGATTTGAATTCAGCTTTACGGGTTTCTTGGAACGCCAGCACCATTTCCAACAACGCCGTACCAGATGGGCCTTTGTAGTCATCACTGATCGGCGCTATGTCGTGGATGTGGTTTTCGAGGAACTCTGCAAAGTCCGTCTGGTTCATCGCGCGGCTGTCACGTTCGGCCCACGCTTGCCACTCATCGGAATACGGGCAATCGTAAACAGCACGATGATTAGCCCACTCAGCGGAATTTGGGGCCGAGTGGTAATCCAGAACCGCTTCGATACGGGTTGCTGTTTTATCGGCGAAAATTGCTGTGCGCTCGTCGGAAAACTTTTTAACGTAGGCAATCAGTGAAGATGCTGAAATGAGCTTGACCGCCTGGCGAATTAAGGACGGCTGAAGTTGATAACTCTCCAGAGATTTGACGTTATGATCATTAGGCACAACAGCTACTGGAATATCCGTTTTCGGCGTGAACGCGGTCAGTGCCAATTCCTGAATTTCGCGTACTGAGCCATTAGCGAGGCTTGCAAGTTCTTGCATGCTATTTTCCTTAATTAATATTAACGTTGCTGGCTAAATTAATTAGCCGTGGGCTTGCAGCTTAATAGGCGCTGCGGCGGGGGCTGTATCAATGACTTTCAAATCCATTTGCACTTGAGATGGATCATCACGCATTAAATCGCCATCGGCGGTTGAGAACATAATGGTGTCAGCCCGATCCAGTTCAGGAATGGATTTCTTGATGTTCGGGGTGATTTTCATCGTGTTTTCGTCGCGGCTGTTCAACATCTGGCAATTAAGCGTCAAAGTAACAGCGCCTTTCTTGCCGGTTTCGCGAACCATTTTAATAACCTCGGCCAGAGCTTCGGTAAGCTCCTGGTCTAAGGTGCCTTTGTTGATATAAGCCAGCTGCTGGCTAAAGGGAGTGCATTTGCTTTCAGACATACTATTTCTCCTCGTCACATACAGAGAAGAACTCGGGCCGGGTGACGCCCTCCACGGTTAAATGGATGCCTGAATTCTTCTCTCTATGAAAAAGGGCGGCTCGCCTACGAACATTATCTTCATCCTCCTTTGGGTTGGTTGAAGCTCGGCGGCCGCCAAAGACTACACACGGTAAGTTTTTAGAGCGGGTAGCCTTTCTGGCAGAGGATTTTCACCAGGCGGGTAAAGAAGGTGAGGCGAACGGCCTGCACGGATGGGACAACGCGCATACCGTCTACAACGATTGTGTTAGCATTGTGGTTGATCATGTTGAATCTCCGTTCTACTGGTCATGCCCCGGCAAAGATTGGCGTCTGCAGCCGGGGCTATTTATTTCAGAAGTACCAGCGGGCGTAGCTATTCAGCAGGCTGGCTTTATTGCAATGGCCATAAGCCTTGAATGCTCGGCGACGCTGTGAGCGCAATTCCCGGCGTGCTCGGCGGCGAATGCGGTTAGTCAAAACAATTTTGCGCATAGATAGTCCTGCTATTGCACCCCGTACGGCGCGGTGGGTGTTAGCTGGCCAGCCACTCGTCATAGGTTTTCAGCGGCTTTCCGGTCATAAATTCATTGCCTTTACCATCATCAGCGCAGGCAAGGTAAATCTGATATTCGCTGTCGTTGTCGCCGCGCGCTTTAGTCTGCCAATTCGCGTTTTGTTCGAGTTGCATCATGTAACCCTCTGTTGTAGTGGTTTTATGACTACCGCCCCAAACTGGCAGCGGCAGGGTAAATCCACTCTTTCCCTAAAGAACGTTACCGGTCGATCCCTCTCGGGGCCGGGGAGTGATTGCATCGCTCACCCCTTGGCGTGTTGCCTGTTGGCTTCCTGCCGTTCCCGTAACGTTTGCGGCGGTGTTTTGCTGGTGGCGTTCCGGGTTGATGGGGTAACAATACTTGCGGTATTAAAACAAATCAATACTCCAGGTATTCAAAATAATATGAAAGATATTATTGTGTTGATTTAAAAGGTGATTTAGTTGGAAATTTTTTTATGACCGCTGCGAAGGATAGTTGGATAGGTTGATGAAATTTAAGCGGTAGGGAACGTGGAAGGGTGATAAAAGGCCGCTTTAGCGACCTTCTTTTAGACTAACCGCATCATGGTCTGAATCGCGACGCCGATAATCTTGCAATTGCCGTTGATCTCTTTCATCGGCCATGCAGGGTTCAGACCTTTAAGGTATTTTTGCCCGCCGTCGATGATGAGTTTTTTGAATGTTGCTTCATTGGCGTCAACCATCTTGGCTATAACAAGGCTACCGTTGACGGCATCACGACCCGTATCTATTAGGACTAATGTTCCCTCAGGAATACTGATTCCTGTAGGCGCGGTCATAGAATCACCATCGACACGCAGCCAGAACGCTTTACCGAAAACTTTTGCATCAGACTCGAACCATTCATCTATCTCATCGATAGTGTATGGCTCCATTGCTTCTGCCCAAGCTCCCGCTTGAACCCAACTGATCAGCGGATACTCCCTGCCTTTTTTATAAGGCCCAGCAAATTTAACGTTTGAGGTCTCATGCGCTAACATCCGCTGCGCCTCACCCTCTAATGTGGGACTGAAATCGGCGATTGACACTTGCAGGATTTTTGCAAAGGATGCCGCCACAGACAGGTTTAGCGCATTACGCCCATTGAGGTAATGACCTACAGCACCTTGAGTAATATCAAGAGCATCAGCTATATGCTGTTGGGTTAAACCCAGTTCTTTCTTCTTGGACTCGTACAAAGCTTTCAGACGCTTAGCATCTTCGAGCTGTTCCGTCGTCAAAACCTTTTTCTTTTCCATCCCCAGATTCTAATACCTATGTTATTAAAAAATGAAATACCACAGGTATTGACCATTTAAATACTTGAGGTATTATTGCCAGCAGTTGCAATCACAAGGGACTCACAATGGAAAAGAAATCTCTTGCTGATTACGTCAAAGAGAACGGACAGGCAAAAGCAGCAGATGCTATCGGCGTTCATCAGACAGCGATCAGCAAAGCAATCCGAACGAATCGGAGAATTTTCGTAACCACTCTTCCCGATGGGAAGGTTGAAGCTGAGGAGTTACGGCCATTCCCTAGCGCGAAAGCTTCGGTGGAACACATCGCCGGTGGCTGAGAACAGGATTATCAATCAGCCAAAAATTTAAAGTAACCACAGCCCGAGGAGTACAACTGTGTCACAGCAAAAAGCGCCGGAATGGCAGGCAGAAAAACAGCCTGAATGGGTGGTCAATTCCGCCCGAAAAATCATCACTGGTCTGCCTGGTGGCTATGCTGAGGCCGCACAGTGGCTGGGGGTTACGGAAGACGCGCTGTTTAACCGCCTTCGCCCAAACAGCAATCAAATTTTCCCGATCGGCTGGTTCATGGTTTTACAGCAGGCTGGTGGCAACACCCACTTTGCCGACGCTGTATCCCGCCAGTCTCGCAGCGTGAACGTGCGTCTGCCCGAGGTTGAAGACGTCGATCGAGACGACATCAACGCCAAGCTGATGGAAGCGATTGAGTACATCGGCAAGCACTCCGAACTTGTCCGCAAATTTACCGAAGACGGCGAGATAGACGCCGCTGAGCGTAAAGCGCTGGACGCCAATACCTACCGCCTGATCGCGACGTTCCAGGAGCACATCCTGTTGCTCTATAGCGTGTTCTGCCCGGCGGAAGTAACCCCAATCCACACAGCGAAGTGGCGCGCTCCTATGCCGTAGGGACTGCTGTATTTCACAACCGGAGGGTAAGCGTATGCAGCCTGCATCGTTTGTTCGAACCGCCATGCCTGCGGTGTATTGCCGCGAGGATGCCGCATGGATTCAAGACCAGCTCGGTAAGTTACCGCACGGGCAGCGCGGGAAGATTGCGCACGCCTACGAGGAGGCTTACCGCACAGCGTTTGACGCCGAGGAGGTTTCTTACCGGCAGGAGAACGCAGGCCGCAAAGCGGCTAACACGCGCCTGCGGCTGTACGTCGAGCGGTATTCACGGGCAGGCCAGGGCATGACAACCGCGCCACCGCTGGTGGGGCAAAACAGGGTAGCGGCATAAATTTTTTAGCCGGTGTTTTTTTAAACGGGGGAGAGGGGAAGGGTAAGAGGGGGGAAAGGGGGGTGATCGGGTTGGGGTGTGGGGGAAGGAACGGGCTTTACCAGAGAGAAGATCTTTAAGGGATCGAGTGTTTAAAAACGCCAAACGGACATTTAGACGGCTAGACGATTAAACGAGGAGATAACGATGACGCTTACAATCCAGCCACGCGAAAAACAGATAGTTGCACTGAACATGCTGCGCGCGGCGTGGAAGCAATACGCCTCGTTCATGATGTACGCCCCGGTCGGGTTCGGCAAAACCGCAATCGCGGCGCTGATCGCCAGCGGGTTCATCAGCCGCAACATGCGCATAATGTTTGTGGCCCCGTATACCGTCCTGCTCGATCAAACCGCCACGCGTTTTATTGAGTACGGCTTGCCAGCCGAGGAGATCGGCTACATCTGGCGCGACCATCCGGCCTATGACCCGAGCCGCCTTATTCAAATCGCATCAGCCGATACGCTGATCCGCCGCGACTTCCCCGACAACATCGATCTGCTGATCATCGATGAGGCGCACCTGAAGCGCAAAAAAATGCTGGAATTCATCGACGAGCTGACCGCTAAAGGCGTGAAAGTGATCGGGTTGTCCGGTACTCCGTTCTCGGCCTGGCTGGGGACGTATTACCAGAAGCTGATCAAGCCGACGACGATGAAAGAGCTGATCGCTATCGGCGCGCTGAGCAAATACGAGTTTTACGCCCCATCGCATCCTGACCTGAGCAAAGTAGAAACGTCAGAGCAAGCAGGCTATGGCCGCGACTACAAAGAACAGCAGGCTGCAGATGTGATGAGCGACCCGACGCTGGTGGGCGATATCGTTAAGAACTGGCTGGAAAACGGGGAAGATCGCCCGACCATCTGTTTTTGCGTCAACGTGGCCCACGCAAATTACGTGACCGTCGAATTCAGCAAAGCGGGTGTGACCGTTGAAGTGATGACGGCGGCAACGCCACACGAAGACCGCCAGATGACGATCCGCCGCTTCGAGCAGGGCATCACGAAGATCATCATCAACGTCGGCGTGCTTGTGGCCGGTTTTGATAGCGATGTCCGCTGCATCATCTACGCCCGTCCGACGAAATCAGAAATCCGCTGGCTGCAATGTCTTGGCCGTGGCCTGCGTACTGCGCCCGGTAAAGATCACTGCCTCATCTTCGATCACACCGGCACCGTGCATAAGCTCGGTTATCCCGACGATATCGAATATGACTACCTGCCTGCCAGTTCTGACGGGATGGAGAAAACGCCCGCGCGCGTGGTTAAGACTGACCAGCCTGAGCGCCTGCCGAAAGAATGCACCCAATGCCACTACGTGAAACCGGTCGGCGTCTACATCTGCCCGAAATGCGGCTTCAAGCCGATCGCTGGCGAGGACGTAGAAACCGATAAATCACGCGGCCTGAAAAAAGTGAAGCAAGCCAAGGAGGTTGTCACCAAAGAAGTGAAACAAGCCTGGTGGAGTCAAATCATCTACTACCAACGCATGCGCGCCGCCCAGGGCAAACCGGTTAGTGACGGCTGGTGCTCGCATGTCTACCGCAAGAAATTCGGGGTATGGCCGCAAGGGCTGTATCACGCACCGATGGCCATCACACCAGTTGTGAGCAATTTCATCAAATCAACGCAGATCGCCTACGCAAAATCTAAGCAAAACGAAGGGAAAGCCGCATGAATACCAAACAGGCAGCTATCGGCCATTGGCCGAAAATATTCGAGTTTTACGGCCTCCCCCCGGTAACTGGGAAAAAACATTTTAAGGGTGAATGCCCGCTGTGTGGCCGCAAGGGCAAATATCGTTGCGACGACAAGAACGGCACCGGTTCTTACATCTGCGCATGCGGCGCGGGTGACGGTTGGGCGCTGCTGACCGGGGCAACCGGCAAGGACTTTAAAACGCTGGCGGCAGAGGTCGATAAGCTGATTGGCCGCGTCTACTCGCCGGAAGAGGGTTATCAAGCTGGTGGCCCTTCATCTGGCATAGCCTCGCAACGCCAGCGCGTGAGCTGCAAGTTTGCATCGCTGACCAGCCTGAAAGGCACCGGCGCAGACCGTTACCTGAAGCGGCGCGGCATCACCAGTCTGCCACAAGACAACGTGCGCTACTGCGACCGGCAACGCGCGGCGGGTGGCGAATACCAATCCATCTATGCGCTGGCAACGGACGACAAAGGCGAACTGTGCTACCTGCACCGCACCCTGCTCGACGGGGACAAAAAAGCCACGGTAACTGGCGCGCCGAAAAAAATGATGAAGCTGCAAGAGGACAGCTATCTGGAGCACGCCAGCTCGGTCGCTATCCGCATGTTCCCACCGTCCACCACGCTGGGCATCGCTGAGGGAATCGAAACCGCGCTGTCCTGCCATCAAATCACGCAATGCAACACCTGGGCGACGCTGAACACCACCTTCATGAAGAAGTTCCGCGTACCGCGTGGAGTGCAACGCCTGATCATCTTTGCCGACGCAGACAAGAACGCATCCGGCCACGCTGCGGCGTTTGAGTGCGCCCGCGCCAATCTGCTGGCAAAGAACGATCTGCAACAAGTCTCAGTGCGCTGGCCGAAATCCGGCGACTTTAACGATCTGCTGCTTAACGGCTCAGAGGTCTACGAGTGGGTATTCCACCGCGAGGAAAACAATGAAAAAACCAACTAAGCCGAAGCTGTACAAGGCGAAAAAGTGCGCCCAATGCGGTGAAACGTTCACGCCGGTGAAGTACCTGCAAAAGGTCTGTGGCCCGCTCTGCGCTATCGCATACCAGCGTGACGCACGTAATCGCCAGGCGGAAAGGGAACGCAAGGACAAGCTGAAAATTCGCAAACTGGCCGTTAAGCCGCTGCGCTACTTCATCAACCAGGCGCAGACCGAATTTAACGCCTACATCCGCGAGCGCGACGCCGCCGAGCCATGCATCAGCTGTGGGCGCTACCACACAGGCCAATATCACGCCGGGCATTACCGCACCGTCGGGAGTCATCCGGAGCTGCGCTTTGATGAAGATAACTGCCACAAGCAGTGCTCGGTCTGCAACAACTTCAAATCCGCGAACCTGAGCGAGTACCGCCCTAACCTGATAGCCAAGATAGGCCAGGCACGTTTTGACCGGTTAATGGGGCCACCGCCGAAAGTCGGCAAGCTGGGCCGCAGTGACTATGAGCGCATCCGCGACACGTATAAAGCCAAACGCAAAGCATTGAAGCAGGAGAAGGCAGCATGATGACCCCAAAACAGAAACGAGAAATCAAACACAACGCCTGGGCGACTGTTGCCGGTGTTCCTCGCAAGAAATACCTGGGCAAGTACCAGCGCCTGACCCGGCTGCAAACATTGTGGATCACCTCGCTGCTGAACGCCTGGGGCGATATGTACGGCGGCAACACCGATGGGAAGTTGAAGTGCAGCGGCGGCAGCGGTGTATGGGGGCAAATTGTGCCTGAGCAGTGGGACGACGAAAGCGCGGCTCGAATCGTAAAAGTGCTAGGCGACCTGCGCAAACTTGGGTATCGCGGGGAAGAGCAGTTGAAGAAGGCGACCACAATTCTTTGGCCGCACCGCTCGCTTGAGTCGATGCTGGTGGCTGCTGACGCTGGCGAGGAATGCGACTTCATGGAAAAAGCGGTGCTGGCGTCGATGAAGCACGATAACCCGGTCTACATCATCGGCAAGCTGTTCTACACGGGCCGGAACAATACGGTCTCGGTGCTGGGGCGCTATATGCAAAATCATTACGCGCCTTGGCTGACCCGCGATCAGGCTGATGATCGGGTGCGCTGGTGCATTGAGATATTCAATTCTGCGGTGTTCGTCGCCGTTCGTGCTGCTAACTGCATCGAAAATGAAGAAAAATGCAAAAATAGCTTGAAAATAGCCAGAGAAACTGCATAATACAGGTATGCTTTCGCGAAGCTGTACCATCAAGCGATGCAACAAAATGACCCGCCACTGAGCGGGTTTTCTATTTAGGAGTGAAAGATGGATGAGGTGCTAGGATTGGTACTTATCCATACCAAAGGCGTTGTACAGAGTTACAACAAACAAAGTCGCATGGATTGTCGATTAGTTGTTGATAACATGCTTACACATGCGTATTATTCTGCGCCGTCGTTACTGCTTAAATTTACCAAGTGGTAATAGTTTTCGGTTGTAACCCCAATAATTTTTGTGTACGTTGTTAATGCACTCGCAAGATGTGAGTCGCTAAGGATGAATCTTAATGAACAACATTCAGCCAATCGTTGTGTACACAATGGCCTTCCTCGTCGTCCCTGTTTGGGGGATTTGGTTACTTTCGCTCATTAAGTAACCATTCAATCAGCTAACCTTATAATTTATGAAGACCTTGCCACTGATTAGTGGCTAAAATGCTTGTTGGTTCCAGCGGCGCGGCTGCACGCTGGGTGATATCAACAGGTAAGAAGGTGGTGGGTATAGCTGACAAAGACAACAATGCTTCTGGTGTAAAGGTGTGGATTCTGACAGGCATGGTCGGTGTGACGATGGCCGTCGTAGCGTTTTTTGGTAATCGGCTGGTTAACACCGTCGACACAACTGAAAGCGCAATCTACTCGGTGAAAGAAGTGCAAGCAGCGCAAGGTGAAGCTCTGAAAGGTCTCCAGCGTGACCAGGAACGATCCGAACGTGAGGCCGAAGAACTTAAAAAAGAAGTTGGCCGCTTGAAAGATGAAAACGCTGTGTTGAAAGGAAGGCTGAACATTCCGCTGACCCTAAACTCTACTAAGGCTGCCTCCGGGCAGCTTTTTTTATGGAAAAATTAAAGCGAAGCCTCATCCAACATTAACCGGTGTCCCAACTGAGGGGTTGTGTCGGCAGCGGGGTGATGGGGCTTCGCCTTAATGTTTGTGAAGTGGGCGGCGGAGAGGGTGAGGTAACACCCCGTCCGCCAGGTGCTCATGTCAATGGTCACAAGCGAACCTTTGCCCGTGCTGCGAACAGCAGGACGAGCGTATCAACTAAGGGCGCTTATGATTTCAGAAACACGTCTTATCAACGCTGACACAACAGCGTTTATCAAAACCCTGCCGGACAACTCCGTAGACCTGATAGCGACTGACCCGCCTTACTTCCGGGTTAAATCTTGCGATTGGGATAACCAGTGGAAGAACGAGGCCGAGTATCTCGCCTGGCTTGATGCGTTGCTGGTGGAATTCTGGCGGGTGCTGAAACCGAACGGTAGCCTTTACATGTTCTGCGGTAGCCGGTTAGCGTCCGATACTGAGCTGCTGGTGCGTCAACGTTTCGACGTACTGAGCCATATCGTGTGGGCTAAACCCTCGGGGGCTTGGAAGCGACAGCACAAAGAAGGGCTACGGGCTTTCTTCCCATCGACTGAGCGGATCATTTTCGCCGGTCACTATGCCGGGCCGCTGCAACCGAAGGTAGACGGCTTCGCCGCGAAGTGTGGAGAGCTGAAGCAAAACGTCTTTAAGCCGCTGATTGATTATTTCAGAACGGCCCGGCAATCCCTCGGCGTGTCAGCGAAGGAAATCAACGCGGCAACAAAAACGCAGATGTGCAGCCACTGGTTCTCAGAGAGCCAATGGCAGTTGCCAAGCGAAAAGCAGTATCAGGCGCTCCAGGCGTTATTTGACCGCATCGCAAAAGAGCGGCAGCAGGCTGGTGGATTGAATCGGCCCCATCATGAGCTGGTGCGGGAATACCGGACACTGAACCGCGAATATTTGGAATTGTGCCAGGAATACCGATCGCTCCGCCGCCCCTTCACGGTAACGGCAGCGGTTCCCCACACTGACGTTTGGCACTATCCGCCGGTGGCCTTCTACCCTGGCAAGCACCCCTGTGAAAAGCCTGCCGAAATGATGGAGCACATCATCAGCGCCAGTAGCCGCCCCGGTGACGTGGTGGCCGACTTCTTCATGGGTTCTGGCTCAACTATCAAGGCAGCTATCAAGCTGGGCCGTATCGGTCTGGGTGTAGAGCTTGAGACCGAACGGTTCGAACAAACACAACGGGAGATATTCCCGGACAACTGAGCGACCTCGGCATCTGCTGGGGTTTTTTGTTTCTACCACCCGATGATCGGGGAATGCCCCGACAGGGGGAGGATATGAAGATGCCCTGGAAGAATGAACCCAACATCCTATCAATGCTGATTGCGTTCGGCATGACCCTGCTGGGTGCCATTGCGAGCTACTCATTCAAGGTTCTGAACGGCGAGGTGTTCAGCTGGCGAACGCTATTACTGCAGCTTTTCGTCTCCATCTTCGCAGGCTTAACGATGGTTTTGATCGCTCTGCATTATGAATGGCCATCTGAAGTTATGGGCGGTGTAGCAGGCATGGCGGGATGGTCGGGTGCATCGTTGATTAAGGCGCTGGAGCGTCGTTTCCTCAACAAAGCAGGCGATAGCAATGAATATAAGTAAAAACGGCATTGAGCTGATCAAACGGTTCGAGGGCTTGGAGCTGAAAGCGTATCCGGACTCAGTAGGCGTCTGGACTATCGGCTACGGTTGGACGCAAGCGGTAGAAGGTAAAAAGATTGCGCCCGGCATGAGGATCGATCAGGCCACTGCCGACCGGCTACTGAAGTGTGGAGTTGTGCAATATGAACAGGGGGTTAATCAGCTTGTGAAGGTGCGCATCACTCAGGGGCAGTTCGACGCGCTGGTGAGCTTTGCCTACAACCTCGGCCTGCGCTCGCTGAGCACATCCACGCTTCTGAAAAAGCTGAATGCTGGCGATAAGCAAGGCGCAGCAGACCAATTCGGGCGGTGGGTGAATGCTGGAGGTAAACGGCTTGATGGTCTGGTGGCACGCCGTGCAGCAGAACGCGAGATGTTTTTGTCATGAGCACCTCATTCAGCTTCCGCACTATGGCGATCGGCCTGTTGCTGGTGGCGCTGATTGTCGCCGGCAGGCTGGCGTTTTACTTCCATGGCAACGCAGTAATGGCCAGTGAGCAGGTAAAGCAGCAGGAAAAGATGCTGGCGCAGCAGGCAGGGCTGATCACCACACTGCGCGCGGATGACGCCCGTAATCGCGCAATGATGGCAGAACAGCAACGGAGAGAGCAGCAGCTGCGCCAGCAGGGCGAAACCTATCAGAGGAAATATCGTGAAGCAACCAAGAATGACGAGTGTAGTCGGCGCGCTGTTCCTGCCGCTGTGCTTGACCTCCTGCGCGGACCGGACACCTCTGCCGCCGGCGCCGCTCGTGCTGTTTCCCCCTGAGTCGGTGTTCACCCCCTGCGAGCAACCAACATTGCAGGGTGATACCTGGGGGGATATCGGTAGCCATACGCTGGCACTGCAAACGGCACTATTGATATGCGCCGGCCAGATAGAGACGCTCAATGACTGGCGTAGAGGCATTATCAAGACAGCGCAATGAAATTTATGATTCGTGGATAAAAAAAAGCCCCTCGAATGAGGAGCAAGTAATACAGCAACACAACACCAGGGAAATCTTTCAACACAGACTGTACTAAAGTACAGGGTCGACTCCTTGATGTTAATCAATTTTGTTGGGTAAATGAAGAGATTTTTGTGAATTAATTTGCATAACAGAGCGACAGGCTGATCGTTCTGGCATGCAAGATAACCAAAGCCATCACCATGCACCTATCGCGCACCTAGCGCACCGGCAGGCTGGTGGCTTTTTTATTTGGGGTAAAGATGAGCATCAAGAAACCCTACGGCAGCAAATGGCAAGCTGAACGGCTTGTGTTCCTGCGGGAGAATCCTCTGTGTGCCATGTGTCAGCAGATGGGGCGCATCGAACCAGCAACGGTGGTGGATCACATCGTGCCGCACCGCATGAAAGAAGCGAAGACGCCCGAGGAAATGAAGAAGGCTCAGCACCTTTTCTGGAGCCGCAAGAACTGGCAGGGCTTATGTAAGCCACACCACGACTCCACAAAGCAACGTATGGAGAAGACCGGCAAGGTAATAGGGTGCTCGCCCGACGGCCTGCCGCTTGACCCTGCGTCGCACTGGAACCGCTGACAGCGGCGTTTGAACGCGGTGGGGAGGGGCGGGGTAAGAGTTCACCCCTCTCGCCCTTAAAGACCGCCGCTTGTCATTTGTGCGCACAACCGCGAAATGAAAAGTTTTTTTCTGGGAGGTTCCGATGGCAGGACGACGCCCGAAACCGTCCCACCTCAAGGTGGTCACCGGCAATCCGGGCAAACGTAAACTTAATGATAAAGAGCCGCAACCGGCGAGAGAAATTCCCAGCCCACCTTCGCACCTGACAGACTGGGGGAAAACGGCCTGGGGAAAAATGACTGTGCTGCTCGACGGCATGGGCGTTCTGACCGTTGCCGATACTTTTGCGCTTGAGCGGCTCTGCGATATTTACGCCGACATATTGCAACTGCGCAACACGATCGCCGACGAGGGCCGAACGTATACAGTCCAAACGGAGGGGGGCTTTTTGATTAAGGCTAACCCTGCGGTTGCCATGCTGGCAGACGCCGATCGCCGCTTCAAAAGTTATTTGGTGGAGTTTGGTCTGACGCCTGCCGCCAGGTCAAAGGTGAAAGTAAATGGTGGAGAGAAAGAAGAAGACCCGCTCGCCGAATTCTTCGGCACCTGATCCAGCCACGCAATATGCGCTGGACGTTACCGAAGGGCGAATTATTGCCGGGCCTGATATCCGAAACGCCTGCAAACGCCACCTTAATGATTTGGCCGAAGGTGAAAACCGGGGGCTGTATTGGGATGTTGATGCTGTTAGCCGCGTGGTTGACTTTTTTGCCAAAGTGCTGAAGTTGAACGGCGGTGAACATGAAGGTGCGCCTTTCGTTCTTCTTGGATGGCAGGCATTTGTTGTTGGCTCACTGTTTGGCTGGAAAAAAGCAAACGGCACGCGTCGATTCAGAACGGCATATATCGAATCAGGCAAAGGCTCCGGCAAGTCGCCATTATCCGCTGGGATTGGCCTCTACTGTCTCGTTGCGGACAAAGAACCGCGGGCTGAAGTTTATGCAGCTGCCACGAAAAAAGACCAGGCGATGATCTTGTTTCGTGATGCGGTGGCGATGGTGAATCAGTCCCCGGCGCTGGCTCAGCGTATCGATCCCTCCGGCGGGGCCGGTAAAGAATGGAACCTGGCATTTTTGCAAACGGGTTCTTTTTTCCGCCCGATCAGTTCTGATGATGGGCAATCAGGGCCGCGTCCGCACTGTTGCCTCATTGATGAGGTGCATGAACACAAAGACAACAAAGTGGTTGAGATGATGCGCGCCGGGACAAAAGGCCGTAGGCAAGCGCTCATCTTCATGATCACAAACAGCGGTCACGATAAAACCAGCGTCTGCTACGAGTACCACCAGTACGGCAAACAACTTGCCGCCGGTCAGAAAGTTAACGACGCCTTCTTTGCATTCATCTGCTCTTTGGATGAGGGCGATGATCCTTTCAAGGATGAGTCCTGCTGGGCAAAAGCAAACCCCTCAATGGGGCATACGTTCCAACCTGAATATTTACGCGAGCAGGTGGAAGATGCGCGGGGCATGCCGTCGAAAGAAAGCCTGGTCAGACGCCTTAACTTCTGCGAATGGGTGGATGCTGAAAACCCGTGGATCGGTGGCGATATCTGGATGGCATGTGAAAAAACATTCGATATCGAGAGCCTTAAAGGGGAAGAGTGTTTTGGCGGTCTGGACTTGTCCGGCAAACGTGACCTGACAGCGCTGGGGCTGTATTTCCCGCGCATTAAGACGGCGCTGGTGGAGTTCTGGACGCCGCGCGACACGCTGCACGACAGGGCCAGAAATGACCGCGTTCCGTATGATTCCTGGGTGCGTGAAAAGTACCTGCACGCGCCAAAGGGCAGCGCTATCGATTACGGCTTCGTTTCTAAACGAATCGCCGAGCTGGCGGCACTCTTTGATATTCGGTCGATCGCTTTCGACCGTTATCACATGGATTATCTCGAGCCTGAATTGCTGGATGAAGGGGTGACCGTACCGCTGGTTCCTCATGGGCAAGGCTTCGGCAAATCGGCGGAGTCGGGCTTGTGGATGCCGCATTCAATCGAGCTGCTCGAACAACTCATCACCGAGAAAGAAATCACCATCCTGTTTAATCCTTGTCTGCGCTGGAACGCGGCAAACGCGGTTATTGAAGAAGATAAAAGCGGTAACCGGGTATTCAGCAAACGGCGCAGTAATGGCCGCATAGATGGCGTAGTAGGGCTGGCGATGGCCGTCGGTGCTGCGGACGGCGTTGTTGAGGATGACGGCGATATTGATGGCTTTTTCGATGATCCGATCATGGTAGGTATCTGATGGGCAAAAACAAGCAACCTGGGCGCGTTAAAAGCGCCCTTTTAAATTGGCTGGGTGTTCCTATCAGTCTCACTACTGGGACATTCTGGCAAGAATGGTTCGGCACCAGCAGCAGCGGTAAGGTGGTCACTGCCGACAAGGCTATGCAGCTTTCCGCTGTATGGGCTTGCATTCGGTTACTCAGCGAATCGGTTTCCACTTTACCGATGAAAGTCTATCGTCGTGAGGCCGATGGTTCTCGTAAGCTGGCGCAGGATCACCCGGCATACCAGGTGTTGTGCCGCCGTCCTAACCTCGAAATGACGCCGTCCAGGTTCATGTTGATGGTGGTGGCCAGCATCTGTTTGCGGGGAAACGCCTTCATTGAGAAAAAAATGATTGGCAGAAAGCTGGTGGCGCTTAATCCGCTGTTGCCTCAAAACATGGTGGTTAAACGTCTGGATACCGGGCAGTTGCAGTACACCTACACCGAGGACGGCAAAAAGCGCGTGATACCGGTAGACCGGATGATGCACATTCGCGGCTTTGGTCTGGATGGTGTCTGCGGCATGATGCCGCTGAGTTCTGGCCGTGACGTGTTTGGGGCGGCGATGGCCGTTGATGAGTCGGCAGCAAAAATCTTTGAAAACGGTCTGCAAACGTCAGGATACATCAGTTCGAAAGTTGCGCTGAATAAAGAGCAGCGAGAGCGTCTGCGCCAATACTTAGCCGCGTTCGCCGGTTCAAAAAACGCCGGTAAAATGATGGTGTTGGAGGGGGATTTATCGTACCAGAATGTCACGATGAATCCTGAAGACGCGCAGATGCTGGAGAGCCGAGCCTTTAGCATTGAGGAAATCTGCCGCTGGTTCCGGGTACCGCCTTTCATGGTGGGGCATGTGACGAAGCAGAGTAGCTGGGCATCGAGTGTTGAAGGGATGAACCTGATTTTCCTGACCAACACGTTACGCCCACTGCTGGTGAACATCGAGCAAGAAATCTCACGTTGCCTGCTCGATAGCGATGAAGATTACTTTGCTGAGTTCTCGGTGGAAGGTTTGTTGCGCGCCGACAGTGTTGGCCGCGCGGCGTACTACACCACCGCTCTGCAAAATGGCTGGATGAGCCGCAACGACGTTCGCCGACTTGAAAACCTTCCGCCGATTCCTGGCGGTGAAATCTATACCGTGCAGCTTAACCTGACCCCGCTTGAGGACTTGAAACAGAACAATCTCGGCGCTCAGGCTGGCGCTATCACCCGGCTGCATAATTATCTTTTCCCCGATATTCCTGAAGACCAGTCACCGCTGAAAAAAGCGGCGTAGGAGCAATCCCCCATGACAAAAAAACGACTTCCGGTCGCACCGGCGGGGCGTCCCTGCGCGGGCGTTACCTGTGAGCCGCTGCCTTCGGCGCTAGAAAGATGGAATGGCGGTCTAAAGGCCGCTGCCTCTGACGACAATTCTATCTCGGTGTTCGACGTTATCGGCCAGGATTACTGGGGCGAAGGCGTTACAGCGAAACGGATCGCCGGTGCGCTGCGCTCAATGAATGGCGCTGACGTTACCGTAAACATTAACTCGCCGGGCGGGGACATGTTTGAGGGGCTGGCGATTTACAACCTGCTGCGAGAATACCAGGGAAAAGTAACTGTAAAAGTATTGGGGCTGGCTGCAAGCGCAGCCTCAATCATTGCGATGGCCGGTGACGATATTCAAATTGGTCGCGGTGCTTTCCTGATGATCCATAACTGCTGGGTGGTGGCGATCGGTAATCGTCATGACTTTGCTGCAATGGTGGAGTACCTCGAACCTTTCGATAACGCAATGGCGGATATTTACTCAGCCCGCTCCGGACTCGATAGCGACACCGTCAAGCAGCTGATGGACGGCGAAAGCTACATCGGCGGCAGTGATGCCATCGAGAAAGGGCTGGCTGATAGCCTGTTGTCATCCGATGCGGTCAGTAGTGACGAAGACTCACCGGCGGCAGCATTGCGCAAGCTGGATTCCATACTGGCCAAGGCTAATACCCCTCGGTCAGAACGCCGAAAACTTTTGAAAGCCTTAACAGGTAGCACGCCGAGCGCTGTTACCGATCCAACGGGTACGCCGAGCGCTACCGAACCATCCCCTGAAATCCTTGCCAAGCTGAACGCCGCGTTAAGCGGGCTGTGCGCGGCGTGCTAATTATTTGGAGAAATTATGTCTGAAGTTAATGAGATTCTGAAAAAAGTCACCGCATCTATCGAAGATGCAACCAGCAAATTTAACGCCAAGGCCGAGGACGCCCTGAAAGAGGCGAAAAAATCAGGCGAGCTGTCCGCAGCGACCAAGGACAGCGTTGATAAAATGGCGACCGAACTGAACGCCCTGAAGGCGGCAGAAAAAACGCTGAAGGCTGGGTTGGGTGAGCTGGAGCAGCATGTGGCGCAAATGCCATTGAACCGCGCGGCTGAAGTGGTTCAATCGGTCGGGCAGCAGGTGATTTCGGCTGAAGCGCTGAAAGACTTTGCCTCCGGTATTCAGGCCTCTCAGCGGCTGAGCATTCCGGTTAACGCGACGCTGATCTCTACCGATGTTCCTGGGCAGATTGTGGCCCCGCAACGCCTGCCTGGTATTGATACCGCGCCGAAACAACGCCTTTTTATTCGCGACCTGATCGCACCAGGCACCACCGGCTCCAGCACGATTTATTGGGTGCAACAAACCGGCTTCACCAACAAGGCCGCCGCCGTTCCTGAAAATACCACGAAGCCGTACAGCGATATCCAATTCGCTGAAAAGATCACGCCGGTTCGCACGTTGGCACATATGTTCAAAGCCTCCAAGCAGATTCTGGATGACTTCGCACAGCTGCAATCGACCATTGATGCAGAGATGCGTTACGGCCTGAAGTATGTCGAAGAGCAGGAGATTCTGTTCGGTGACGGCACCGGCGCACACCTGGAAGGCATCATGCCGCAGGCCTCTAAGTATAAGGCGGCGTTTGAAGTTGCGATGCAAAACGGCATTGACGATCTGCGCCTGGCAATGTTGCAGGCACAACTGGCACGCTTCCCATCAACGGGCCATGTGCTGCACTTCACCGACTGGGCCAAGATTGAGCTGCTCAAGGACTCGCTGGGCCGCTATATCCTCGCCAATCCAGCAGCGCTAACCGGCCCGACTCTCTGGGGCTTGCCTGTTGTCGCGACGGAGTCAGCGGCGTTCCTGGGTAAATTCCTGACCGGTGCTTTCAGTGCAGGCGCACAGCTATTTGACCGTGAAGAGGCAAACGTGGTGATCAGTACCGAGAACGCCGACGACTTCGAGAAGAACATGATCTCGATTCGTTGCGAAGAGCGTGTGGCGCTGGCAGTCAAACGCCCTGAAGCGTTTGTTACCGGTGCCTTCACCGTTCCAACCCCACCAACCGGCGGTTAATTATCCGCACCGCATAGCGGCCTTCGGGCCGCTTTCAAGGAGATACCCATGAAAGTTAAAGCACTTGTACCGATCTTGTTCGGTAGCCGGGTGGTGAATGACGGCGAGTTGTTCGAAACGCAGGAGCTTCACGG
>Ga0308166_1001637_pt1 | contig 23155 bp, 25 predicted proteins | sample PhyCR2_2_FD_202137 | JGI IMG/M metagenome (GOLD analysis project Ga0308166, IMG submission 202137) | Phyllosphere microbial communities from UC Gill Tract Community Farm, Albany, California, United States - DLSLCC.R2 | ecosystem: Host-associated > Plants > Phyllosphere > Unclassified | place... | reverse complement strand
TTTTTAACATCAATAGTAAGTGCGGTATGATGTATTTTAGTTTCAGATGTATCTTGTTCGTAATAATCTGCTAGATTTCTTAAAATAGTTGGTAGATTCTTATCAGTCAAATGCTTTATGTATCTATCATAAGCATTTTGTACTTTACCTTCAAATGAGTTTACTGTTCTATCTAAAACAGCTCTACACTCTTGTTCACCTTTATGATTATGGTCAAGTACTGGATCAGTTACCTTCTCTTTAGTAATAGGATCTAGACCTTTTTGTTTTTTAAGTAATTCCTGCCTGTATTTGGCAGCTTCCATAGAATTTTTTAACCTTTCCCTTTTCATTATAGTTCCTCAAAAAGTTCTTCTACAGTATTTAGAAATATCGTGGAACGAACTAAAAAAATCTGGTATAATGATAGGACAACCCTGCTTGGCTACGTGAATGCGTAGACAGAAAAACAGTCGCCGATGAAAAGTAATTGGCACAATGAGAAGTTCAAGCAGTTCGAAGTGCAGAAGACACCCGTTAGGAGATGGCATAGTTTGTACCACCCACGGCAATACGGCACTATAAAGAAGTCCATTAAACTGATAAGACTTCCTCGATAGATATATAGGATCACCCCCTACCAATGAGTTAAGGGAATTCTTCTGAAGAAGAATTTTGTGATGGATTTTTGTACAATATTGATCCGTCTAAAATTTCAGAAGAATAGATAGCTAATTTGATTGTATGGATTGGCTATTGAGTGGAGTAAGCCTCCGACCGTTACTAACATGAACTGCGATAGAGAGAAACAGAGTAACCCGCTTTCGTTCCGTAAGGAAATTCGCAATACAATAAATCTACGACTATCATCGTCAGAATTGAGTACTTTAATTAGTGCTTTTATTTTCGTTCCCCCAGCGGGGGGATGATAAATCAAAACAAATCTCGTCAGTATAAATGATGTGAAATCTATTAATAGAACTGAATTGAGTTGATCAGTACGCAGCGAAGCCAGTACAGAACAACGAAAATTCTTTGACATACGAAGTATGGCAAATCAAATATAAGGAATAAGAATATGGTTTATGGGCACGGAATTTATGATGGTGTAGGAAATACATCATTGAATAAATTTTATGGTATATGGAAGGAAATGCTTAGACGTTGTTATTCATCAAAATATTTGGAAAAATTTCCATCATATGTAGGTACGACTGTATGTGAAGAATGGAAATTATTTTCTAATTTTGAAAAATGGGCTGAAGAACATTACAAAGATGGTTATCATTTAGATAAAGATATAATTTCTGGAGATTTGAAAATTTATTCCCCTGTTACGTGTGCTTTTGTTCCACCGATCATAAATCATTGTATCAAAAATAGAGAATCTAGTAGTGAATATCCGTTAGGTGTATCTTACCATAAACTTTCAGGAAAACCTGATTATGAATTACCAAAACCTTATTGTTCTTCTATAAGTAAAAATGGAAAAGATATAAAGAAATATTTTTCAACATCAGAAGAAGCACATTTATCATGGCAAACAAGTAAAATAGAATTTTTACAAGAATTAATCAAACAGTATTCTGCCGAAATTGATGTTCGGGTAGTAAATGGATTGTTGCGAAGAATAGAAATATTACAACATGATATTGATAACAACAAAATTACTGAAACAATTAATAAAATCTAGACACAAAAAAACCAGCACTAAGGCTGGTTAATTTTTATTGTTTGCTTTCTTTTTTGACCTTTTTATTGTACTGCTTCACTAATAGATCTCTATCGGTCACAGGCATATTCAAGAGCATTTCATAGCTTGTATTGGTGATATACACCGCTACCTCCATTAAACCATTCTTGATTTCTTCACAGTTAAAGTGTAGGTCTGCTATTTCTTGCTTAGTCTCTTGAGCATCAGCCATTAGAAGCCTTGTACGAAAAAACTGCTAGGATCGAATTGTAGATTTTCTAGCGTCCATTCATGACCACATTCAGAACATCCCACATCCATTTCATGACTGATACCAGTATTGTTAATAACATCAGCTTTGTCACGAATTTGACGAAGTATAAATGCTGGTTGTTGTCCTAACCATTCCGCAATAAATTCACGGTCAGTAACTTTATCCCCATCAGCAGTTTCAATATAGTCGATATTAGCGACTGTCATATCAAAACTCAATTGAGTCATAATTTCAAAAATAGCACTGAAGTGCTTCATCTTTTCATCATCAGACAATTCCAACTGTTCCAGAGAACGAGCTTTCTTTTGTTCAATAAACATCTTCTGACTGAATTTAGAATGTTCAGCCCATGTATGAGGTTTAAATTTCAATAGTAAACCACCAATTTCCTCAAGTAGCAATTCAGGTTGTTCTTCCAGTAATTCAGCACTTGCTAGTAGTGCTTCTAGATCACGTTCAAACGCACCATGATGACCACACTCTGGACATTCAACTTCAATGTTATAGAAGGTTTCTTTTGTTGCGATTTTAATACCAATAAGTAGTAATTCTACATCTGGTACAAAAAGTTGTCTAGCATTTGCGATATTAGGAACACAGTTTTCAATAACACTTGCTACTGCTTCACCGTTAATCAATGCGTCGGGATTGTTGAACATTAGTTCATCACGTGCTGAACGAGCACAAATACCACATTCAACAGTTTCATTATTCAATACACCTGCTGGGTAAGGAATAACATTATTACTCACAAGTTTAGTGTAAAGTACTTCTACTTTAGTATACTTGGACAAAGGGTTCATCTTATTCATATTGACTCCATAATAAATACGACTATACATGAATTTGTATACAATATTTATAAGGAAAATCACATGGCGGGCATTGGCAACAACGACTATATCCAACAGCAATTGTTGGATCAAAGCGTAGCTATGAATGATAATTTAAGTGCGATGCGTACAGTACTGCTTGATATTAAGAAGAACACTAATAAAGGTTCTGGTTCAGGCGGTTCAGGTGGCGGCAACAATGATTCAGATAATGGATCTGGTGGTCGCGGTGGTTCTGGTTCTGGTGGATCAGGTTCAGCGTTCAAGAATGCGTTTAAAGATTTATTCGGCGAGGCACAAAATATTGGTAGAACCATGTTAGGTAACAGTGGATCTATCCAGAATACTGTAGGTTCATTTACTGCTGGAGCTAAAGTACTTCAAAATTCATTTGGTAAACTACCAGGCCCAATAGGTCTGGTTGCTTCTTCATTCTTACAAGTAGTACAAGTTGCTGGACAGGTTTATGAGTACATGAATGAACAGTTAAATATGTACAATGAACTAAACTCAGCAGGGCTTACACTAACTGATGGTATGTTAACCGTTCGTAAAGGTGCTGGTTCAGCTTTCTTAAGTATCAATGATTTTAGTGCAGCAGTTAAACGTAACAGTACTGAATTGGCTGCGATGGAAGGTCAATATGGCGATGGTGTTGAACACTTTGGTAAATTACTAAATACCGTTCAACTTGCTCAAGACAAAATGGGTCTTTATGGTGTATCTCAACAGCAATTAACAGATTTAACCGCAAAGAACTATAAATTTGAAAAGATGTATGCTGGTGAACAAAGTTTACGTAGTATGTCTGAATCTCAAAGTACTGAAAAATTTGTCGGTACTATGACCTATCTAAGTAAAACTGTAGGTAAGAGTGTTGACGAACTATTAAAATCATTTGATAGCATGTCAGACACAGTTGATTCAGAAGTAACAGAACAAGCATTGAAGCAACGATTCGGTTTTAGTGACGATAAAGCTGCTCAAGTAAACAAAACATTTAACTCCGTATATGCGAGTATGGGTAAATCTGGTGAGACATTACAGAAATTAATGTCCAGTAAGAACTTCCAAAATATGTTACCTGATGAATACAATAACAACTTTACTCAATTGTATACCAATCAGTTACAGCAACTACAAGCTGCTGGTGTTACTGATGAAAAGCAAGCACGTCGAGCAATGACACAGTGGGTTAAAGAGCACCAAGACATGTTAGACATGGAAATTGGTAATCAAACCTTAATGAATAATACTGCGGCGGCTGCTTGGTTGAAACAATTAAAGACACAAGAAGCATTATTGAATGATCCAAAAAATAATCCAACACCATTATTTGAAAACATGACTCAACGATTCAATAACTGGATTGGTGTTACATTCACTGAACCATTTAGCCGTTTCTATGCTGAAATGGCAGAATCTGCTGCTTCTTACTTAACTAATCTAGCAGATAACAGTGATAATGCTTGGGATTTCACAGCTAAACTAATCCGTGATGGATTAAAAGCTATTCCAGACATATTCAATGATGGTATGTTGTATCTTCAAAATCTTCTAGAAGGTTGGGCTACCAGTTTATTTGGTGATAGTTATACTCAAGTATCCAAAGCGTTTGAAGATTTCATGAATAATCTACTAAACTTGCCAACTATGTTATGGGATTCCATTACTGGATGGTGGAACAGTAGTCTTGAAGACAAACTTAATGGAATAAAGGATGCTGCGTCATCAGTTTGGGATGGTATTAAGGGTGCGTTCTCTGATATTGGAAAAACTACACCACCAGGGCAAGAAGAAACGAAAAGATCATTTATGGATATGTATAATTCATTAAATGATAAACTAAATGAATACTTGAATAAGTTTAAGAGTTGGTGGAATGGGGATGATGAAAAGAAACCTGTTGCTGCACCAGCAAAAACCGCAAGTACTTCAAAGCCTGCTAATCCAGCAGCATCACAGCCTTCAAATTCAGGTAATCAGACTGTAACCGCAAAAACTGAAATGACTAAACCCGTTAAGGTCGAACAAGCAGATCAATCTACACCAGTTAATGAGCAACAAACCGCTTCAACTAGTAAAGATGACCCAAGTAAGGTCTTAGGAGAGATACTAAATAGTATACAAGCTCAGAATCAAAATGCGAGCCAAACTGCTCTTATATTAAGACAGATTGCAGAGAACACTGAACCACCTCGAAATGTATAAATGGAGTTATATAAAATATGAGTTGGCAACGACATATGACACTAGGACGTTCTAAATTATCGACCGTTCCTCAACAAAATGCTATGGCTCAGCCAGGTGGTTCTAAGACGAATTTTTCTTCTTATCTACCTGCTGTCTATACTGGCCTATCAAATCGTGTTGACCGTTATCGTCAATACGATCAAATGGATCAAGACCCTGAAATTCGAACCGCTTTAAACATTATTGCGGATTTCTGTACTCAAAGTACTAAAGATTTCGGTCTACCATTCCAAATTCAGTATAAAGACACGATGGGCGACACTGAAGTTACGACTTTAGAAGATCGTCTTGAATCATGGTCTGATTTAAACGAATTTAAAATGAGAATCTACGATATTATTCGTGGAATTCTAAAATACGGTGATCAGTTCTTCATTCGTGATCCAGAAACCTTCGTTTGGTATTGGGTAAACCCAATGAACGTTGATAAAGTACTGGTAAACAATGCAACTGGTAAAACACCTATTGTTTACTTTATGCGTGATGTTCATTTGAACTTACATGATAAAGTAATGAGTAATTTACAAATTGGCTTTGATAAACAAGCTTATCCAGGAACGATGCCTAACTCTTTAGCGAGTTCTGGTAATAACTACGGTTCTCTAGGTAGTGCTGGTGGTTCTGGTTCTGATAGTTCAGGACAATTCGGTACTGGTGGGCAGTTAGATGTTCTTCCTGTAGCGGCAGAGCATGTTATTCACTTATCACTAAATACCGGACAAGATCCTTTCTGGCCTTTCGGTACTAGTATTCTTGAAAACATTTTCAAAGTATACAAACAAAAAGAACTTCTAGAAGATAGTATTATTATCTATCGTGTTCAACGTGCTCCTGAGCGTCGCGTCTTTAAAATTGACGTTGGAGATATGCAACCGCATCAAGCTATGGCATTTGTTGAACGTGTTAAGAATGATATTCATCAAAGACGTATTCCATCTAATAAGGGTGGCAGTACTTCATTGATGGATGCAGCATATAATCCACTAAGTATTCTTGAAGACTATTTCTTCCCTCAGACAGCGGAAGGGCGTGGTTCTTCAGTAGAAACTTTACCGGGTGGTGATAATTTAGGACAAATTGATGACTTACGATACTTCAATAACAAATTGATTCGTGGTCTACAAATTCCAGCTTCATATCTACCTATGGGTCCAGATGATGGTGGTGTTGCTTTGTTCGGTGATGGTGCTACACAAGCAATGGCTAGTGAATTACGTTTTAACAATGAATGTATGCGTTATCAACGTATTGTTTCTAGAACTTTTGATGAAGAATTCAAACGTTATATGCTTAAAAATGGATATAACATTAGTGCATCTTCCTTTGAAGTCACTTTTAATCCACCAATGAACTTTGCGGCGAACCGTAAAGCTGAAATGGATGCTAAGTTGATTCAAACATATATGCCGTTGAATGATCTCAAGTACTTCTCTAAACAGTTCATTATGAAAAAGATGGGCTTTGAGCAAGATGATATTGTTGAGAATGAAAAGCTATGGTTACAAGAAAACCCTGAAGCTGCTGCTGCTGGTGGTCCAGATGTTCCGGGTGCTTCGGCAGGATTACAATCAGTTGGTATTGAATCACCAAATGATCCTGAACAAGATCTAGGTATTGATGATGAAGGTAACTTAGACAGTGCTGATTCTGAATATCAAGATTCTCAAGCAGATGGTGGATTTGACCCAAATAGTTTAGGCAATTCATTTTAACAGTAATAAATAGTTATGATTCGTTCATTTGAACGATTAATATAATTAAGGATATAGGTTATGTTGGACGAAATTTTTGAAGCTAAAGATGATTCTATGTACGACCCTGAAGATGATCAGACCGTATATAAAATTACCGATACTCGTAAACCTAAATTGACATTACAAATTCTCAACAACTTGAGAAAGTACAGGGAATTTAAAAAGAACGAAGCTGCTAAACGAGACGCAGTAGTAGCAGTGGTGTATGCCGCTGCACCTTCTGATGATCAATCTGGTGGTGGGATGATGTAATTTATGGCAAAAAGTGCCGTTTTTGAGCTTTTTCGAAAATGGTATTTTTTAAGGCTATAAATAAGGACATACCAAAATAAATTTTTGTATATCTTTTGGAGGATATAATGGCAAATATTAAACTATTGCAAGAAGCTATCCAAGCTTTTGCGAATGGCGACAGTGAAGTAGCTGACCGTAAGATGCGTAAGTACTTTGTTGAAACCGCACAAGAAATTAATAAGAAACTTTCTGAAGAAATGGATTCTGAAGAAGAAGAAATGTGTGAAGATGTTGACACTGGTGAAGCAGACGACATGGAAGAAGACGTTGGTTACAAACTAAATGAAGAAGAAGACCTTGAAGAAAGTATGTTCGGTGGTTCTGACTTTGGTAACGGTAACTCTGTAAATATCGGTGGTGGTTCTGCTTCTGGTCAAATGACTGAAGAAGATGAAGACCCAACTGATGATGCTGGTGACGACTTCGGTTCTGAAGAAGCTCCTGCTGCTGGCGGTGCTCCTGATGCTGACCAATGGGAAGAAATCAAAGATGCTTTCGATGCTCTAGAACGTATGTTCGATGAAATCGAAGGTGGCGATGCTGATTTCGGCGAAGATGATTTCTCCGGCGACGAAGAAGGTCAAGGTGACGATTTCGGTGATGTAGACTTTGGTGACGAACGTGTTGGTGAAGCTTTCCAAATGAAGAAAGTTGCTGAACCAGAAAAATCAGAAAAAGCTGGCGTAAACAAGAAATCTGTAGTTGCTAAAAACGCTAAGTCTCCAGTAGACGGTGTTAAACCAGTAACTATTAAAGATGGTACTGTTGATGCGACAGATGACAAATTCGAAAACTCAGATGCTATGAGCGTTAAAGTTGAAGATAATAACAACGTTATGGATAACGGTAAACACGTTATGAAACCTGCTAAAACTCCAACCAACACCGCTGAAAAATCTAAGTCAGTACTACCAAAACAAAAATAATTAGAGAAGGAAGATCATAAATGAGTAATATGATTCGTGAATGGTCTTCATTCAATGATTCTAAAATAGTTTTAGAGTACAAAGAAGATCAGATGACTGGTCGTAAGAATTGCTATCTTAAAGGGATAGCAATTCAAGCAGATCAACGTAACTTAAATGAACGTGTATACCCATTCGCTGAAATTGCGAATGCTGTTAAGAATATGGCAGAACGTATTTCACGTGGTGAAAGCATTCTTTGTGAATGTGACCACCCTGAAACTTTAACTGTAAATTTGGACCGTGTAGTTGGAATGATTACTCAGGTTTGGATGGAAGGCCCAAATGGTATGGCTACCATTATGTTGCTTGATACTACTCATGGTAAGGATATTCGTACCATGATTGAAAGTGGTGTTAAGCTTGGTGTAAGTTCTCGTGGTTCAGGTAACGTTGATCACAACGGTATTGTATCTGATTTCGAAATCGTAACTATTGATATTGTAGCACAACCAAGTGCTCCAGATGCATATCCTAAAGCGGTATTCGAATCTCTGAATAGTAAGTACGGAGCACCTGTATCTGGCACAAATCGTGTATTTGAGTCACAAAAAGGTCGTAATAACTCGATTGATGATGAAATTCATCAATTTTTTAAGAATTTAAAAGCTTAATAAAATAAATTTATAAATATCTGTACATCAAGAGTACAAGATATTATCTCAGTACTTTAAAGGAGAAAACGAATGTCAAAATTGGATCAGTTTCTAAACGAATCATCTCTTTCTGACGAAGCTAAAAAGCTTATTCAGGAAGCATGGAATGAAGAAAAGGCTAATGTAGCTGCTGAAATGCGTGAAGAAATGAAAGAACGTTACCAAGAAGACTTAGCTAAACTAACCGAAGGTCTAGACCAAATGATGGCTGAAGTAATCAGCGAACAAATGTCTGAAGTATATGCTGAAAAGCGTAAACTTGTTGAAGATCGAGTTAAGCTACGTAAAACACTAGGTAATTTCTCAGATTTCGCTAACACAGTACTAGCTGAAGAAGTTAAATCAATGCGTAATGAACGCAAACACATCAATGAAAGCCTTGGCAAGTTCATGCAATTCAGTAACCATATTATGGCTGAAGAACTTAAAGACTTCCATGATGAAAAACGTCAATTAGTTGAATCTCGTGTAAAATTAATTGCTGAAGGTTCTAAGCAAATCGCTGAAGCTCGTGAGAACTTCATTAAGCGTACTGCGGAATCCGCTGCATCATATATTACCGAAACTACCGCTAAGAACCTACAGGCTCTTAAAGGTGAACTATTTGAAGCTAAACAAAATATGTTTGGTCGTAAGATCTTTGAAGCTTTTGCTAACGAGTTCTACTCAAAACAATATAACGAAAGTTCTATTCTACGTGAGTTGAATGAGTCAGTTAAAGAAGCTGAAGAAGAAGCTATCGCTGCTAAAGTTGCTCTACAAGAAGCAAAATCTCAAGCTGCTGAAGCTAAACGTAAGATTCGCATGATGGAAGATACGCAAGCTCGTTCTGCTATCATCTCTGAACTTACTAAGCCTCTTACTAATCAACAAAAACAAATTATGGAATCGCTATTAGCTGCTACTCCTACCGAGAAGCTAAAAGATGATTTCAGCAAGTACCACAAGTCCGTACTGAAGGGTACTGTAAATGAATCTGCTGCTAATCCTAGCCGTCCAGCAGTTAATACAAAGGCTAAAAATGCTTTAACGGAAGGTAAAGTTGTTACCGGAAACCGTGAAAGTAATTTCATTAAAAACGCTGAACTCGATTCCGATGATTTAGATTTCCTAAATGAAATCACTAAATTGTCAGGAATGGATAAAAAACGTTAATTATTAAATGCTAATTTTTCTGTGAGATAAATAAAAGCATACAGAAAAGCAAAAAAATATCTTTTAAGGAGATTATAATGTCACAACTATTAACTGAATCTAAATGGGCTGCTGTAAAAGATAAGCTTGTTGAAGGTCTAAATGGTAATCGTAAAACTGTTATGGAAGCAGTTCTAGATAACCAACGTAAAGTAATGCTACGCGAATCCGCTACCGCTGGTGCGACCTCCGCTGGTAACATTGCTACACTAAACAAAGTAATTCTACCAATTATCCGTCGTGTAATGCCAACCGTTATTGCTAACGAAATCATCGGTGTTCAACCTATGACTGGTCCAGTTGGTCAGATCCACACTCTACGTGTACAATATGCTGATAACGCACCAGGCGTTGTAGCTGGTGAAGAAGCACTTTCTCCATACAAGATTGCGAAATCTTATACTGGTGAAATCAATTCTGACAACACCGCTCCACGTGCTGCTCCAACATCTCAACTAGAAGGTGTTATGGGTCGTCGTGTGAACATCCGTATTCTACGTGAAACCGTAGAAGCTCAATCTCGTCGTCTATCTGCTCGTTGGACTGTTGAATCTGCACAAGATGCTCAAGCACAACACGGTATTGACGTTGAAGCTGAACTAATGGCTGCTATCGCACAAGAAATCACTACTGAGATCGACCAAGAACTACTAGCTCGTCTACGTGCTCTACCAGGTGCTGCTGCTGTTGTTTATGACCAATCTAAAGTAACTGGTGTTGCTACCTTCGTTGGTGATGAACACGCTGCTCTAGCTACTCTAATCAACCGTCAAGCGAACGAAGTTGCTCGTCGTACCAAACGTGGTGCTGCGAACTGGGCCGTTGTATCTCCAACCGCTCTAACCATTCTACAGTCAGCAACTACTTCAAGTTTTGCTCGTACTACTGAAGGTGTATTCGAAGCTCCAACTAACGTTAAATTCGTTGGTGTACTAAACTCTACCATGCGTGTATATGTTGATACATATGCTGATGACAGTACTGATGTACTAATCGGTTACAAAGGTTCTCAAGAAACTGATGCTGGTGCATTCTACTGCCCATACATCCCATTGATGGCTTCTGGTACTGTAATGGACCCTAACACTGGTGAACTAGTTACTAGTTTCCTAACTCGTTATGGTTACGTACAACTAACTGACAGTACTTCATCTCTAGGTAACGCTGCTGACTACTACAGCAAAATTGCTATCCGCAACGTAACCTTCATGTAATGAAGTGACCATTTAGATTTAAATAAATCTGATGTTGAAAACAAGAAAAGGACGCTTATGCGTCCTTTTCGCGTTTCTGACGTACAGAAAGTAAATAGCATAATGGTGAAACGAGAGCACACTTTGTGCTATAATCATGGAGACAATAATATGATCATTAAACCAGATTCAATAGTCGTAGTGTATCTTAACACTCAACAACAATATCATCGTAGTGTATACAGTAAGTTCGAAGTACTGTTCCAAGAGTACAAAATGGTTGGATACATTGAGGACTTGGGGGTACTATGTTGTGGGTTCGAAACAGTTTACTACGATATGAACCGCTATGTCAACGATGTTATGAGTTCCGATATTCAAGAAATGACATATGAACAATATATCCAGTACTATCAAGGTAAACTTGCTCGTGATAATCCAGGTGCTCCAGTATTAAATGAGATGCCACCTATGATTCCTGGTGTTCAGATGAATGAGTATCAATCTCACCCTGAACCAGTACGAGAAGTACTGAACTCAAATCCAGTACTACAAAATTTAAGCAATCATGGCGTAAAAGTACAAATTTTACGTGGATAAATACCCCACTAATTTAGAGGGGAACCAACATGGCAAATCAAATCTGTTACGTAATAGTGAATCAAGCATGGCCTGAATGGGTTAAGATTGGATTTACATCAAAAGAAGAAATGAAGACCAGATTAAGTACGTACCAGACTGGTTCTCCGTTCAGAGATTATGAAGTTTATCATGAAGTACAATTTGAAGATGCTAAAGCTGCGGAAAAAGAAGTTAATAAACGTTTAAAGCATATGAACGCAACTCAAGGTACTGGTAAAGAGTGGTATAAAATGTCTAAGAAACTCGCAGCTAATATGATAGATGGAGTTAAGGATGATCTTGATGAAGCTCAGGAATAATTCATAAATATCTCTATAATATAAACGCGAGGACTGATTTATATGAGTATAAGATTTAATCATGCGGCAGGAACTATTACAAGTACTGATACCGCAACTATAGTCATTGAAGGTGGAACACCAACGGTTCCACGTCCATTAAGACTTAATGCTTCTTCGATTATTATGCCTAATAAGGTTTTACCAATCGGTGAAGCTGGGGCAGTTGTCTTTGACACTACCTCAAAAACACTAAAATATCATAACGGAATTTCATGGGTAGAATTACTATCACAGGATGATATTCTAGCTCCAGTTAATGTATCGTTAACTAACATTTATAATCAACTAGCTAACCGTGTTAGTACTGTAACATATAGTTCAAGTTCTGTAGCTTCTGCTTCTGTAAGTGGAACTAACTTGAATATTATATTCCCGACAAGTACAAGTGGTGGCGGAACGGCAGTTCCCGGTTTGTTTACATCTTCACCTCCAGGAAGTATTATGCAATATGCTTTATCTTCTGGTCAATCTGTTGCGAGTATTCGTGAACAGTTAAGTGGAGCAACTGGTGGACAATCTGGACGTAATGGTACACAAGCAGCACCATATGTAACTAAAACCGGATGGACATTTGCTGATGGTTTGTGGTGGACATGGAATGGCACAACAACTGTAACTAAACTTGTTCCAAACTTAAACCAAGAAGCATACTTAAAAGGAATCACCACTAGCGGTGTAACTAAAATTGATGCGGTAATCGCAGGTTCTGGTACTATTAGTTCAACAACACTAACTATGCCTGACCACTTCCACGGAACGGGTTCTATGGTTGGATTATCTGGTTCATTAGGTGATGATGGTGTATTCATTAGTAACAGAACATGGTCTGATGGTAATGGATATACCGGTGTACAGATCACTGGTGACTTACAAACTAGAAATACTAGAGCTGTAAATGGCTCAGATTCAAGAACAGCGTTAAGTACGTCCAATGCTGTTTATCTTAACGGTAATACTACAACTCACAACCATAACTTAATTGGTATTGATGTTGCTCACTTTAATGTAGCTATGCTTTATAACATTGCTGAACCAAGTCTTGCTTTGAACCAAGATGCAGGTGATGCTAGATATGTATTGAAAGCTGGTGATGTAATGACAGGTTCATTGACAATTGCTAACAGTGCTGCTGTACGAGCTAATGATACTAACTTAGTATTCTGGTTCCAGAACAGTTCTGGTGGCGAACGTGCTGCTATCTTTCATAGCTCAAGTACTAATACCCTTCGTCTACGTAGTGCTGGTGGCTCAGAAGTAGCAATTTCCAATACTGGTGTTCTAACAAGTTCTGGATTAACAGTATCTGGACAGAGTGGTACTGTTGGTGGTCGTAATATTGTACGTGCTATTAATGGAACAACTGCTGATGCTAACGGAAACGTAACACTAAGTATTACTGGTGGTGTTGTAACAAATGAACGCAGAGGTGCTGAAATCGCAACGGAACGTGAACCTTTAGGTCATGAGTCATTTGTATACCGTGCGGCAGAAGGATGTTTTGTAACTGGTTTCTCTATTCATTCAAGTAGTAGTTCTCAGGATGAATTCGTATGGATATATTCAAGACCAGTACAAATATTAATTGATGGAACATGGAGAACAATTTCAGATGTTTAAGAAATACAATAAAGAAGGTGGTTACGGATTCGTTCAGTACTGGATGGATGAAAATGGTCAAGATTGGTATGAATACGCCGATCATGCTGAAACTAATACACTAAAAGTACTAACAAATGAAAGAAATGTTGTGGTAGGATTCGATTATGATGCTACTACATTAAGTCCTAACGATTGTAACCTTCATATTATTCAACCTGAAGATGTACCTGAAGATTTAGAATCTATCAAGTATTCTTATGATGGTGAAAAATTTTATCTGACGGAAGTTATTAAGAGAGAAACAGCCGAAGATATTAAGAATAAACTATTTTTGTTAATGTTAAAGTCAAAAATGACTGCTTCTGAGAAAGTAGAGTTCGAAGAACTCAAAGCTCGCTTAGAAGAAAAGCTCAAAAATAACTGAAACGGGTAAAATTCCTGTGCTATAATGTAGGCATCCTAGCGGAGAGTTAGGATGCTTTTTTTATACATGGAGAAATACACAAATGGCTAAGAAGACAGAATCTAAAATTGAAGCACATGAGTTGAACGATGTACAACGTAAAAAACTCAAAGATGGCTTGAATTCTGCGGTAGTACAGTTAACCCACCTTGATACACTTAAAGAATCATATGGCGACTTCATGGATACTCTAGCAGATGAACTAGGTTTAGACAAATCTAAATTGAAATCAGCAGCGATGCGTATCTACAAGCAAGACTTCTTCGATAAAGTTCGCGATCAGGACGAAGTTGAAACCATCCTTACCGTTTCCGGTAACTTGGCTTCAATGGAAGACGAAGACGAGTAATAAATAAAGCCCCAATGGATGGGGCTTTAGTTTTAAGTACGTAATTATAAGGAGATAAGATGTATATAGATGGATATATGGATAGAAAGCGTACTGGAGAAGTACTACATGTTGCTGAACGTGTAAACGGTCGTCGTGTTCTACGAGAAATCGAACCAGTTTACGAGTACTATGTAGAATCTCCACGTGGTGAACATAAAACTATCAACGGTACTTTTGCCGAGAAGTTTGAGTTCTCTCGCTATTCAGATATGAAAAAACAAATGGAAACATTACCAGTTTCTGCTAAGATTTATGAGGCAGATTGTAATGTAACATTTAAAACCCTTGCGAAACATTACATGGGTAAGTCGTCTCCTGACCTTAATATCGCATTCTTCGATATTGAAACAGACTTTCACCCTAAATTCGGATATGCTCAGCCGAGTGATCCATTTAACCGAGTTACAGCAATTTCTTTGTATCAAAGCTGGACAGGTAAGGACTATGTTCTTACAATGGCTCCTACTGACATGGAAATTCATGAAGCTCAGGACATTATTAACCGCCTAAACGCGGAAACAAACGACCCTGATAGCGTCGTAATCCTCTATACCGAAGAAACAGAGATGTTTGAAACGTTCTTTGAGCTAATTGAAGACGGCGATATTCTATCTGGCTGGAACAGCGAATTCTTTGATATTCCATACATGGTAAACCGTACAAGAAAGCTCTTTAATGAAGCTACTCTTGCTCGTTGGTGCTTATGGAACAAGAAACCTAACGCTCGTGAAGCAGATATGTTCGGTAAAACCATTGTAACCTATGATTTAGTAGGACGTGTTCACCTAGACTATCTAGCTCTTTATAAGAAACATGCTGGACAAGTAGAACAGTCATATAAACTAGATTATATTGCTGAAAAAGTCACTGGCGAGAACAAAGTATCCTATGAAGGGTCTTTGGATAAGTTATATCGTGAAGATTACATGACATTCTTGCGTTATTCTAAGCAAGATAGTATCTTGTTGAAGAAAATCGACGAGAAAATGGACTTCATTAACCTACATAACCGCCTAGCACACAAAGAATGTGTACTTATCAGTACTACAATGGGTTCAGTAGCACTAATTGATACCGCAATCATCAACCTGGCTCACCAACGTGGTGAAGTAGTATTCAATAAGCGTAAACTTGAAGATGATGAACCAGATTTCGAGTATCAAGACTACGAAATGGATTATGATGACGATGAAGATGATGAAGATGAACCACCGAAGGGTTCTAAAGCTGCGGGTGCTTGGGTACAAGATCCAGTACTAGGATTGATTGATTGGTTGGGTTGTACGGACTTTAACTCACTATATCCAACAGTTCTACGTGCTTTAGGCATGAGTACTGAATGTATTCTCGGTCAGCTACGTCAAACTTATACTGAAGCTTATCTAGCAGCACGTATTGAGGAACAACGTCTACGTTATCGTGGAAAAGGTCGTTTTGAACCGAAATATACTGAAGCATGGCATGGTTTGTTCGCAAGTATTGAATTTACAATGGTTCGTGAGAAATCTGACGAAATTATCACTGTAGATCTTGAAGATGGTACAAGCTTCCAAGCAACAGGTGCGGAATTATATGATATTATCTTCGCAGAAGACAGTACTATCGTACTAAGTGCGAACGGTACTCTATTTGATAAGACTAAGTATGGTGTTATTCCAGAAATTCTTACAGTATGGTACTCAGAACGTAAAGCACAACAGAAAATGGTCATTGACTACAAACATTTGGCATCAGATGGATGGGAAATGCCGGAAGTGGCTTTACAAGAACTCGAAGAACTACTAAAATCACTACAATTCGGTACTGGTATCCATAAAACGAACCTACACGAAGGTGATCCGGTATATCTGATGCGTTTAGCTCTGGCTGACAAGAATTATGCTGAGCTTGCTAAGATTATTGCCGATAATGGTATGCGTCTTGAGAATGGTCGTGTATTCGTACTCGATTCAGATAAGAAGTACTGTAAAACGCAATCTGCGTTCTGGAAACAGAACCAACAGATTCGTAAGATTCTTCTGAACTCACTTTATGGTGCGTTGTTGAACAAAGGTTCTCGTTTCTTCGACAAACGTCTAGGTCAATCAGTTACATTAACTGGTCGTAGCATGACTAAGCACATGGCGAGTAAGATTAATGAAGTATGTACTGAAACATACGATCATAATGGTGGTGTAGTTGTATATGGTGACACGGATTCCGTGTATTTCAGCGTAGCACACTACTATAAAGAGAACGACATTCCATTTGAAATGTCTAAAGATGAAGTTGTAGAACTTTATCAAATGATTGGTGACACAGTAGGTGCATCATTCCCTGAATTTATGGACGAAACCTTTAATACTGGTATTGAAAAGGGTAAAATCGTTGGTGCTGACTTAGAAATGGTTGGTTCTCGTGGTTTATTCTTGAAGAAGAAGCGTTATGCTATTCTAAAATATTGGGAAGATGGATTCCGTTTAGATGTGGATGGTAAACCTGGTAAAATCAAAGCTATGGGTCTTGAAATTAAACGCTCAGATACTCCAAAATACATCCAAAACTTCCTAGAAGAGACTCTAGTTGCGTTACTGGTGGGTGAATCTGAAGAAGAACTACGTACTCGTGTACGTGCGTTCAAGAAAGAGTTCAAAGACAAGCCAAGTATTGAGAAAGGTTCACCAAAAACAGTAAAAAACTATACCAATAAAGAGAAAGAATACCAGGATACAGGTAAATGTAAGGTAGGACACGTACTAGCCGCTATTCAATGGAACAAACTTCGTGATTTGAACGATGATAAATCAGTTCCAGAAGCAACAGACGGTACTAAAGTAATTGTTTGTGACCTAAAACCGAATCCATTAGGTATTAAGAAGATTGGTTATCCAATTGACTGCGTAGATTACTTGCCAGAGTGGTATCTAGAACTTCCGTTCGATGATGATGCTATGGAATTGGCAGTACTGACAAAGAAATTGGGTAATATCTTCGGTATTCTGGATATGGATATTGCTATAGACGAAAAGAGTTCAATCGAATTAAACACTGGTTTCTTCGGTTGGTAATAAAGGATAAAAATATGTCTAACATTTATGAACGCATTGGCGAAGCACTTCTTTCTAACGGTAAGCACGATATTATTCGTGCTGAAAGTAAACATGAAGAAGATGTACTAACTGCTGCTGGTTTTACAAAGGTTGGATCTATCAAAGAGGGCGATAAAATCGTCGCCCTGTTTAAGATCGAACAAAAAACTAAAGAAGTAATCAAGATTGTTGAAGTTCCTAAGAAAGAAAATTCTTGGCCTTACAATAACGAACGATCTTATCCTCATGGTCGTCCAGACCCGGGTATTTGGTATTACAATCAAACAACACCATTGTATACTTACGGTACTGGTACTGGTGATACCTCACATTTACAATATAAAGGACAAACGACTTCATTAATGAATGCTGCGTATAATCCTTTGAGTATTCTTGAAGATTATAGCTTTCCAAAAGCTGATAATACTGAAGTTATGACCAATCTTCTTAATGAAATTGCTCAAAACACTAAGTCAGCAAGAAACATTTAAAAAAAAGATGAAACGGGTAGAAATTATCTGGTATAATGTACCCGTTAACAACATGGAGATTTAACAAATGGAATTACGTGACGTACTACGCGACCTGGTAAACACCACCGCTGGAATTGACTTTGATTGTATCGCTATTTCAAGCGAAGATCGTGGCGAAGGCCAACGTGTTTATATGGAAGCTTATACTTCTGACAAAAATTTAGTTATGCGAGCATATACTAAAGAAGACGTACCTGAAGTTGTAGGTCGTTTCGGTATTGGTAATCTTGGAATGCTTCAAGGTCTATTGAACCTAAACGTCTATAAGACTGAAAGTACTAAAATCGGCGTGAATGAGAAAGATGGCGTAGTTAAAAGCCTAACTTTCAATTCCGACGAAGCAAATACCAACTATCTAGTAGTTGCGGAAAAATATATTCCGAACCAACCACGATTCACTGACCAACCATTTGACGTACAGGTTACACCTAGTGCTGCTAAGGTCAATGAACTAAAAAGCTTCTCAGGCGTGTTTAAATCTTTCTCTGCTTTAGTCACTCCCTACACTGAGGATGACAGCTTACATTTCTACGTTGGTGAAAAGAATAAAAACAACCATACAGGTACAATTCAGTTCTCTAAAACTGAAGGTGAACTAACTAAAGGTTATGGTTATCCAATTGACCGTGTATTCCAAGCACTGAACCGCGTATCCAGTGCTGAATCTAAGACAATGGGATTCACCAAAACTGGTATGATGAACGTAACTGTTGATACTGGTATTGCTGTTTACAGCATCTACGTAAGTGGTTGCTAATCTTATCTAAGGGAACTTCGGTTCCCTTTTCTTATTTGGAAAAGTTATTATGAGTACACCTCGTTTTATCGCTGATACCCATATGGGTCACAAAAATATCTGGAAATACCGTCCAGTTTTTGAAAGTACTTTACATAATGACTTGTACTTTCAATACATCCTTGCTGAAACCTGCACTAAACGTGATACGATGTTTATCTTAGGCGATGCTGTCTTTGATGAAAAGTATCTTCCGTTCTTCAAAGAACTTCCTGGTACTAAAATTCTGATTCTTGGTAATCACTGTTCAGAATATATCAGTACTAGTAAACTTTGTGATACGTTTGATGAAGTTCACGCACTAATGAAGTACAAAGAATTCTGGTTGTCTCACGCACCGATTCACCCTGAAGAACTACGTGGTAAAAAGAATATCCACGGTCACGTTCACACTGAATCTGTAAGTGGGCTGGAATATATGAACGTATCGGTAGACAGTTCTTTCATGAACTTCTTTCCTCGTACACTTCACGAAGTACGTCAAGGTTTTGAGACAGTAAATAGTACACAACAAATCTTCGCTGGTGTTCCTAATGAGGACGCACTGAGTGTTATTGAATCTAATCCGATTGCGAAAGCAGCGTATTACAAAGCACTGGAAGAATCACGAAAAATTACTGTTTAAAGGAATAAACAATGCCATTATATACATACCGTTGTACCAAAGAAGAATGTAACCATAGTACTGAAAAAATTGTAAAGATGGCAGAACGTGATACTACAGAACTTGATTGTTCTGAATGCGGTACTGAAAAAAGTATGAAGTATGAAATGTTTACCTCTGGTAATAAAGGTAGTAATCTTTATTTTAGGGGTAATTGGTTCGCTAATACTGGCGGTTACTAATAATTTGAATGGAGTCAAATATGAGTTTACAAGCAATTAATGATTACGTTATTGTTGAACTAATCGACAATACAACACAGAGTTCAGGTGGACTAATCCTGACTAAAGTTGAACCACCATGTACAGGTACTATCATATCAGTAGGCAAAGGCCGAGTACTGAATGATGGTTCTCGTGAAGACCATAGCCTAGTTCCTGGGGATGTGATCGTTTTTGGTAAATCTTCACTAAATATGCCACTAGAGGAAGATAACAAAAAATATTATGTTATGAAAATTGGTGATATATTTGGGAAGAAAAATGACTAAGAGAATTATACCATTCTGGATGTACCCTTCACATTGGGGTCTAAAAGGTCAAGCTAAAGAGCTTGCATTAATTGATTTTCACTTTGAAGGCTTAGAAGCTGACTTGAAACGTGCAGATATTATCTATCTAACGCTTCAAGACCGCGACATAGCTAAAAATGAAATTCGATACAATCACGGAGAATTCACTGAATATGAATTTGAAGTGAATAAAGTAGATTTGGAATTCAAACACGCAGTGATTGGTAAAGACACTGTAGTACTGAAAAAGTTGGATTTAGATCTTCAGTTCCATAAAATTGATGAAAAGGAATATGATAAACAAATCATTGAACTAATCAAGGATGAAGATAAGAAATACATCGCAGCTTTGAAGTACGCTTTGAAATATGAAGAAATTACTGAGAACGAGTACGAAAAAGAATTAGCAACATTCAAACGTGAGCCTTGGTTCGCATTCGATGTTGAGTTCAATGAGGAAAGTAATGAGCTTAGTATGATATTCGATTATAACGAACATTTCTGGAAAAAGTTACGTGCTGAAGGTCATCCTGGTGTTGACGAGCATGAGATCATTGATAACTTTATTAAAGATTGGGGTCGGAAGTTAGCAACAGAAGATTATAGCGGTGACTATGACACAAAGCTAACAAGCGTAAACGACGAGATGAATCAACCGACTGGTTCTATTGATCCGAATTTCAAAATTTATGAATAAAAAAAGGACGCTTATAGCGTCCTTTTTTCGTTTGGATTTATTAGATTGACAATGCTGGGATAGCTTTGTAAACTTTAATCGCGAAGTTACCAGCAGTAGCAGCAGTAGCTGAAGATGCTAGGATTACTTCAGTACCAGTAGCAGTTAGCATTGGTACACCTGTTAGGTCATCAATTAGTAGACGGCCTTCGTCGATTTGGTTAGCTGGTACACCTTGGAAGGTTACTAGGTCTTTATCGAACACGTTCGCACGTTCTACTAGGAAAGTAATAACGTTAGCAGCAGGAACAGAAGCAGCAGCAGTAACACCTGAAGGGGCATTACGGAAACCAGCAACAGCTACGCCTTGAGCGGTTAGAGAAGTACTTAGTACTACAGCACGTTGTTGAACAATGTCGATAACACGTTTAACGTTAGTTTGTGCGGCATAAGCAGCGGTATAGTCAGCTTCTAGGGAAACAGCTACGAACTCTGTACCATCAACACGAACAACACCTTTATCGTTTAGGAATTCTACGATAGCGTCAACATCTTCAGTGTTTAGGAAACGTTGTAGTTCAGCGAAAGATGCCACAGCACCAGTAACTTTAACAACTACGTTTGAAGCACCGCCGATAGCGATAGAAACTAGAGCGTTCTTACCATAGAAATAACCTAGTACTCCAGATTCGGAGAAACCATTAATACGTTCTAACATATTTTATTCTCCTTGAATTATAGTAGTACTGGAAGTGCTTTGAACACTTTGATACCAACAGCAGCAGCAAGAGCGGGAGTACCGTCTTTCTTCTGGAATACACCAGCTTGTGCTAGAGTGGTAGCGATTTCTGTAGTTGGATCAACAACTAGTGCGTAAGTAGAACCTGGTTTACCTTCTTGTTTGGTAAACACGTCTTGGCGTTCAACGATATAAGTAATACCGAAAGAACCATCAGCAAGAGTACCAGCGGAACCGAAAGCGATTACGTTTCCACCAACAGTTTCAAAACCAGCAGCAGTAGGATCAACATCAGTTGACAACGCAGAAGTGGTTACTAGAACCGCACGTTGAGCAAGAGCTTGAGCGATGATGAATTGGTTTTTCTCAGCAGCAGATAGAGCGGTTTGAGCGGCATTATCACCAGCTTCAGTACCATCGAATGCTACAGCAGAAACGCCGATTTCTACATCAGCAGGTAGAGTTACAACAACAGTTACGAAACCATTGTCACCACCCCAAAATTCGCGACTATTAGCAGACATACCATAGTTACGATCAAAAGAATTAAGACTCATTAGAAATCTCCTTGTTAATTTGGTGCAGGCTTAATACCTGCTTAATGTTATTTATCAAATCCTTTTCGTTACTATTAATAACGTAAAAAATTTAATCAAAATGTTTGTATGCAACTATTTATTTCATATGTGAAACCACCTTGGAAAATGTGGTATAATGAAGTAAATTATGGAAAATGGAGTTCCTTAAATGAAAACATACCTATTAGTGGATACGCAAAACTGTTTCCACCGTGCTATTAACGTGGCCTCACGTTCATCCGATATATGGACTAAAGTTGGATTAGCACTACACATCACCCTTAGCGGTTTACGTAAGATGGATGATCTTTTCAAAGCTGACCATGCCGTATTTTGTGCGGAAGGTCGTTCGTGGCGTAAAGATTATGACCCATTCTATAAACAGAACCGTGTCGATAAAGCTAGTTCACGTACTCAAGAAGAAAAAGAAGAATCAGAACTGATGTTCGAAATGATTAATGACTTTTTAGACTTCGTTGATGCAAAAACTAATAGTACTCTACTTCGTTCTTCTAAATGTGAAGCAGATGACTATATCGCTCGTTGGATTCAAACCCATCCAGAAGATCAACACATCATTCTCAGTACTGATACTGACTTCCAGCAACTTCTGAACCACAACGTTAAACAGTACAATCCTGTTCAGGAACAAATCTACACTATTCAGGGTATTTTTGACCTTAAAGGTGAACTGGTTCAAGATAAGAAAGGTAATGCTCTAGCAATTCCTGATCCTGACTTCATTCTATTTGAAAAATGTATCCGTGGTGATACTTCAGATAACGTATTCAGTGCTTATCCTGGTGCTCCAATGAAAAGTACTAAGAAACGTGTTGGTATTCGTGAAGCATATGATGATCGTGTAGCTCAAGGCTATGCGTGGAACAGTTTCATGAACACTAACTGGACTCGCCATGATGGTGAGGAAGTAACTGTACGTCAACAGTACGAACATAACCGTAAATTGGTAGACTTAACTCAACAACCACAAGAAATTATCGACCTAATGGACGAAGTTATCTTTGGTCGTGGTACTAAGAACATCCCAATGGTGGGTGTACACTTC
>Ga0308166_1001633_pt1 | contig 23201 bp, 21 predicted proteins | sample PhyCR2_2_FD_202137 | JGI IMG/M metagenome (GOLD analysis project Ga0308166, IMG submission 202137) | Phyllosphere microbial communities from UC Gill Tract Community Farm, Albany, California, United States - DLSLCC.R2 | ecosystem: Host-associated > Plants > Phyllosphere > Unclassified | place... | reverse complement strand
TGGTTGTGTTGCGCACCAGGTAGTGCAGCCCGGTCCAGCTCTGCTCCAGCTTCTGGAATTCCGGTGCGTGCATGATGGCCGACAGCTGCTCGGAAATGAGCCGGTCCAGTTCCGCCACGCGGTTGTCCAGCGTGGCCGACAGGCTGTGCGCGATGACGACCTGCCCTTCCATCACCTGCTGTACCAGTTCGCCGATGATGTCCTTGGCGCGCGCGTGTTCGACGGTGGACTTGGCGACCTTGCTGCGTTCGACGATCTCGTCGAGCAGGCCGTCGTCCGCATACGCCGGCGCTGTGATTTGCATTTGTGCCGACATGTCAGTCCTCCCCGTCCAGCGGTTTGATTTTCGCCAGCTGCTCGGTGTTGGCCAGCACGTCGGTCAGGATGTCTTCCAGCTTGTCGTTCCCCGCCAGCTTGTTGCGCAGGTCGGCCAGCTTGCCGCGCGCATCGAGCAGGCGTGACAGCGGCGCCACCTGGCGCACGATGGCCTCGGGGCGGAAATCGGTCATCGAGCGGAAGTGCAGTTCCACCGCCAGGTCGCCATCGCCCGTCAGCCGGTTCGGCGCCTGGAAGCGCGCCACCGGCTCCACGCCGGCCAGCACTTCGTCGAAATTGCCGTTGTCGATGTTGACGAACTTGCGTTCCTTCAGGCGCTTCTGCTCCTTGTCCGAATTGCCGCCGTAGTCGCCCACCACGCCCAGCACGAACGGCAGCTCCTTGTTCTCCATCGCGTCGCCGATTTCCACGTCGTACGTCATCTGCACCCGGGGCGGCCTCACCTTATTGAGGCGCTTCTGCACACTGTCGCCGTTTGCCATATTCGCTCCTTATTTGAGGGCGCCGAACGGATCGGCGCTGTTCGACTGCGACGTCACCGCGGCTGTCGGTTTGTGGCCCTGCGAGCCGCTGTTGACCGTGACCGGGCGCGGCTTCGTGACGGGCCGGATCGGCTTCTGCACGGCCGGCACCAGCACGTCCTCGCCGAGACTGGTGCGCAGCAGCCCGGCCAGGTGCTGCGCTTCCGTGCGCAGCGGGCCGCCCAGGTGATTCTGTTTGCTCAGGTCCGCCAGCGCCTTGGTGGACAGCCGCAGGCCGCTGACGGCAACGATGCTGTTGCCCTGCCGGTCGTTCGGATCGCGCTGCAGCCCTTCCAGCGCGTTGTTGATCGCCTCGCCGTATGCGCCGCGGTCGAACTTGAGCTGGGCGATCTGGATCCACGGCGCCTTCTCGGCCGGGAATTTCGTTCCGGCGTTGCGCAGGATCGAGTAGGCGCGGTCGACGTTGCCGGCTGCCACGCTGCGTTCGGCATCGGCCATGGCGCTGTTCAGCGTCACGCCGCTGGCGGCGGTGGCATTGGTGGCGGGATCGGTGGCGCAGGCGCTCAGCAGCAGCGTGCTGGCGACAAGGGTGATGGCGGGCAGAACGGGTCGTAAGGTGTTTCTCATAGTCATCTCCTGGCAGGCGGGTGGAGGCCATTATTGGAGAGTTACCGAGGGAAAGAATTGCGCTGACGCAAAACCTTTGGCGTGATGGCATCGCAGGTGCTTCTCCGCTTGCGGCGCCGCAAGGGGCCCAAATGATGCCTTGGGTTAAATGAATGTCCTGACTTGTTGTCCGTTGGAATCAAAAAGGAGCCACGATGCGACGCCTTATTCCCTGCCTTGTTCTTGCCGCCACGGTGGTCACGGTATCCGGTTGCGGTGCCACGCTCGGCGCCTTCGGGCTCGGCTCTCCCCGCCACGTGTCGGAGGCCGAACAACCGCCGCGCGTGATCGACTTGCGCCTCCACGCCGCCGATGGCCTGAACAGCGGCAACGGCGGCCCGCCGCTGGCCCTCGTCGCCCGCGTCTACACGCTGCGCCGGGCCGAGACCTTCGAACGCATGCCCTACGACGCGTTCACCAACGCCCACACGGAAAAGGAAATGCTGGGGTCCGACCTGCTGGACGTGCGCGAAGTGCTGCTGATTCCTGGCCAGCGCCACGAGGTGCGCGAGAAGGTCACGCGCGAGGCGGGCTTCATCGGCGTCGTCGCGCTGTTCCGCGCACCGGACGGCCAGCGCTGGCGCGCCGCGTTCCCGACGGCCGATGCGGAAAAAGCCGGCATCACGGTCGGCCTGCATGGCTGCGCGATGACGGTCGGCGACGGCACGCCGGCACGCCAGCGCCAGCTGGCACGGCCCCTGTCCGAAGCGCATTGCGGCTGACATCCAACTTCACGAGGAGAACGTCATGGCGAATCCATCCAAGGTGCTGTGGGCCGAAGGCCTGTTCCTGCGCCCGCAGCACTTCCAGCAGCAGGACAGCTACCATGAGGCGCGCGTGGCGCAGATGGCGCGCGCGCTGCATCCCTACCTGTGGGGCGTGCAGCGCGTCGAGTGGGACAACGCGGCGCTGCGCAACGACACGCTGCGGCTCGACGCCCTGTGCGCCATCTTCCGCGACGGCGAGATCGTCGACGCGCCGGACAGCGACCTGCTGCCGCCGGCCGTCGACCTGTCGGTGCTGCCCGCCGCCGTGCAGGAGATCACGTATTACGCGGCGCTGCCGGCACTGGCGCGCGACAGCAGCAACTACCTGGCGGTCGACGACGACGGCAGCGCGATGCATGGCGGCGCCACGCGCTTCGCCCAGACCGACCGCGCCACGCCGGACCTGTTTACGCAGGCCGTGTCGGCCGAAGTGTCGTACCTGCGCAAGGCGCCGCGGCTGCTGTCCGACCTGGACCCGCGCGGCAGCTTCGACTGCCTGGCGCTGGTGCGGCTGCGCCGTCTCGTCACCGGCGGCTTCGAGCCCGACCCCGCGTTTGTCGCGCCCAGCGTCTCGCTGGCCGGTGCACCGCCGCTGAAGGCGCGGCTGGAACAGCTGCTGGAAGCGCTGCAGGCCAAGGTGAACGCGCTGCAGGGCCATATGCGCGAACCTAGCCGCAACGTGATCGAGTTCCGCTCCGGCGACGTATCGGCGTTCTGGCTGCTGCACACCGTCAGCACGGCCGCCGCGAGCCTGATGCACTACCTGCACCATCCCGGCCTGCATCCGGAACGCCTGTTCGAAGGCCTGCTGGGGCTTGCGGGCGCTTTGACGACGTACTCAAAAAACTACCAGCTGGCCAACCTGCCCGCCTACCGCCACGACGCGCCGGGCGAGTGCTTCGGCCAGCTCGATGCCATCGTGCGCGACCTGCTCGATACGGTGATTTCGTCGCGCTGCTTCTCGATCGCGCTGACGGAGGAAAAACCGTCCTACCACCTGGGCAAGCTCGATTCGGGCAAGATCGACGGCACCACCACGCTGTACCTGGCCATCAGCGCGGCCATGCCGGCGCACGAGCTGGTGGACATCGTGCCCGTGCGGGTCAAGGCGGGCGCCCCGGACGACGTCGAGAAATGCGTGCTGACCGCCCTGCCGGGCGTGAAGATCGCGCATGCGCCGCAGGTGCCGGCGGCCATCCCCGTACGTCCCGAAACGTGCTACTTCGTGCTGGAGAACCGCGGCGTGCTGTACGAGCAGATGCTGAAGGCGCAGTCGGTCTGCATCTACGTCCCTGCCGGCATGCGCGACCTGCGCGTCGAACTGATCGCGGTGACGGCATGAGCGCCCGCATCGAACGGCGCGGCGCGCCATCCCTGTCCGCCAGCCGCCCCGTGACGCAGGACGGCGTGCGCATGCACTCGCTGCTGGACCTGCTGCACGAGGGCTTCCACATGCTGTTCCTGCTCAAATCCGGCTCGGCGCCGCCGGGCGAGCAGGAGTTCGAGGAACAGATCGTCGGCTACCTGCGCGAGTTCGAACGCGAGGCGCACAAGCTGCGCGCCGACGTGGAAGACATCGACGCGGCCAAGTATGCCTACTGCGCGGCGCTGGACGAAATCGTCCTCGCCTCGCAGTTCCCGCTGCGCGAGACGTGGGAACGGCGGCCACTGCAACTGCGCCTGTTCGGCGACCAGCTGGCGGGCGAGCACTTCTTCGACCGGCTGGAAGCGCTGCGCACGACGGGCGCGGCGCGGCTGCAGTCGCTGCAGGTGTTCCATATGTGCCTGCTGCTGGGATTCCACGGCAAGTACGCCCTGGACAGCGCCGACAAGCTGGCGTACATGGCGGCACGCCTGGGCGACGAGATCGCGCACATGAAGGGCAAGCGCACCGGCTTCGCGCCCCGGGCGGAACGGCCCGACCAGGTCGTGCACAAGCTGCGCAGCCAGGTGCCGCTGTGGGCGCTGTCCACGCTCTTTGCGCTGCTGGGAGTGAGTGTCTACACGGGTCTGCGCACGTCGCTGCAGCATGGCACGCAGAGCGCGATGGGCGGGTACGCGGACCTGATCAAGCTGGCGCCACGTCCGGCCAGTCTGACCATCACGCTGCCGTAGCAGCAGCGCTGGGGACAGGCACCTGTCACGGGCCCTTCGGCCCGAGACTGGTGCCTGTCCCCGACGTTTCGTGCCTGTCCATCAATCGGCGACGCGGAACTCGATACGCCGGTTGCGCGCCCGCCCGTCCGCCGTGGCGTTGTCCGCCACGGGACGGTCGGGCCCCTGCCCCGACACATTGATCATCGCCGGATCGATCGCCTTGCCGGACAGGTAGGTGCGCACTGCCTCGGCGCGCGCCAGGCTCAGATTCAGGTTGCTTTCGCGCAGGCCGGTATTGTCGGTATGCCCGATCACCTCGACCTTCTTGCCCTTCACTTTCAGCAGCGCCGCCGCCATCTCGTCGAGGATGGACAGGCCGGACGGCCGGATCACCGCTTGCCCGCTTTCGAACTCGATGATGCGCTTGCCCAGCGTCGTGTCCAGCAGGTTCTGTTCGGCCGCTCTGACGCGCAGGCCGTTGCGCACGATGTACGTGGGATTCAGGCTGGCCGCGATGTCGCCGGCGATCTGCTGGCGCTGCGCCTCGTTGGCCACCTCGCCGCGCACGGAGACGTTGTTGCCGTCGATTTTCAGCTGGCCCTTGCTGATCAGTTTCAGGTTCGGCCCGATCAGCTTCTGCACGTAGCCGTTCCAGTTCGGCGGCAGCACCACGTTGCCGATGGCGATCTGGTCGACGACGCGATCGACGCCATACAGCTCGCGCACGCGTGCCAGCATCGCGGCCTTGCTGGCCTCGTCCGGCACCGTGCCGCTGACGAGGATCTGGCCGGGCATGGGCGTGACGGGCGCGGGAGTCTGGGCCGAAGCGACGGAGCACAGCAGGGTCAACACAAAGCAGGCATAACGCATGAAAGGCTCCTTCATGAAAAGGTTGCGTGAAACAGGTCCGCCGCCGCGCGCAGCGACAGGCTGTCGTGCGCCAGACCGGCCGCCAGGCGCTGCACGGCATGGTCCTCCCGGATCATGTCGTCCACCCATCCGGTGTCGTCGAACGCGATCAGCTGTTCGGCGGCGTATTCCGGGTCGATGATGGCGCGCAGCGTGGCGGGCGTGGCGCCGGCAAAGCCGATGATGAAGACGGGCTGGCCGCGCAGCTCCGTCATGAACAGCGCCAGCTCGATGCCCCGCTGGCGCAGGAATGGCGCGACGAGCGCCAGCCAGAATGCCGCGACCGCGGGGCGCAGCGCCTCGTCGCGCGGCAGCGGCAATGCCAGGCTGCGGTCCAGCTGGCGGTTGCCCGTCCATTCGAATGGCTGCAGCAGCAGGCCGATGCCGAGCACGATGCCGCGCACGTCGTAGCGGATGTCCGGGCCGGCCAGCAGCGCGCCAAGCGCGGCCACGTCGTGGGCGGCGGCAAAGGCGGCAAGTGCGCCATCGTGTCCGGCCCGTACGGCATCGGTGTCGACGGTCGCTGTCGTCAGTGCCTGCAGCGCGGCTGCCGGGTCGGCGGCGGCGTAGACCCCGGCCGCAAGCCGGCCCAGCTGGCGCCATGCCGCGGCCAGCGCCAGCGGGCTGGCGGGCAGGAACTCGTCCGGCTGCGCCACCTCCAGCGTGCTCATGGCGATGAACGGAAAGCGCCGGCCGGACAGGTCGCCGCTGGCCATCAGGTGGCCGGCCACCACGTGCCGGCTGTGCGGTCCGACAAAGGCGAAGTGCATCGGCGCCAGCGCGTCGTAATGCAGCTTCCAGCGCGTGTTGGTGGTCAGCTCGGACAGCGTCGCGTCGAGCCACGCGTCCAGCAGGCCGCCCAGCGCATGCTGTTCGCCCGAGCGGATGAAATCGGACCGCGCCGCCAGTTTGCCGAAATAGCCGATGCGTGCGTTCATTGGGCACCTCCGGTGACGATCGTGGCCGGCGCCGCGATAGCCGCGACGGTGTTCAGGGCCGGTGGCGATGCGGGTGTCGTGGGCGCCGGCGCGGGTGTCTCCGCGCGCGTGCCGACGATGGTCTCGGGCAGGCGCATGCCGTTGAAGCCCTGCCCTTGCGCGCCCCCGTCGCCGCTGCTGGTGATGCGCAGGTTGAACGCGACGGAGATGCCGTCGGCCGTCCAGCGCAGCTCGTGCATGCCGCCTTCCCGGCGCGTCTTGGCGGCCGCGTCGATCATCCGCTTCAGGCCGAACTGGCCCGGTTCGTTGAACAATTCCACGCTGCGGCCGTCGAACGCCACGGCGCTGATGCGCGCGCCCGGCACACCTGTCGTTCCGGGATGGACCATGCTGGCCCACTGCGGCGGCGTGTTCCGGTAGCGCAGCTGCTGGCCGTCGATCTCGACCGTGTATTCGACCGTGCCGGGCGCGGGGATCGGCAGGATCTGGAAGATCGTCTGCGCCGCCCCCTGCCCGCCGCCGGCACCGGCCGCGATCCAGCTGGGGAACCGCTGCACGGCGACAGGCTGCAGCGTGATGCCCATGTCGGCCCACGTGCGCGGCGCCAGCACGTCGCCGCGCCGCAGCACCAGTGGTCCCATCGCCGTGGTGACGAACTTGGCCACCAGCCCGTCCGGCCCGAAGAACTGGGCGATCTCCGCCTGGCTGGCCTCGACGCGGGCCGATGGCGCAAACGGATACTTGTTCGCCAGCGTACGGTTGAACGGTTCGTACACCTGCGCCAGCCAGGTCTTGTTGATCTCCGTTTCGGTCGGGCCCACGATGACGGCGAACGTCTGCATCAGCGGGCGTACCAGCAGCGGGCGCACGGCCTGGCGCTGGGTGTCGCTGACGCCGTTGAACATCTGCTCGTCCACGAAACGCAGCGCCTCGGCCAGCTCGGAGCCACTGCCCTCGAGCGTCTGCTGCATGAACTGCCGGGCGCCGGGGCCCGGGTCGCCCTGGTTCTTCAGGCTGTTCAGCCGCGTGCGCAGCCGCGACAGCGCATCGAGGTAGGAGCGCAGCAGCGAAGCATCCTTGTCATGCGTGCCGACGATGCGGCCCACCGATGCGAACTCGCGGCCGATCGGTCCGATTGCCTTGTCGTACTTGCTGGCGTCCAGGCTGATGTTCAGGTTGACGTTGGTGCTGACCGGCGACGGCGTGCGGCGCAGGATATTCGTCCTGATCCAGTTGACGAAGCCCTTCTGCGCCTGCTGCATCTGCGCGTTCATCTCGGCCGGGTTGTCCCACGACGTCTGCTCGTGGATGGTGCGCAGGATTTTCGCCACCGGCGACGTCTGCGGGTCGCCCAGGCGGTTCATCGCAACGACGGCGCCATTGAAGCCGTTCATGTCCGCCACCGCCACGCCCTGCACGAACTTCTGCCATTCGCGCGTGTATTCGGCCTTGTACATGTCCACCAGGTTTTTCTGGATCTGTTCCGGGCTGCCTTCCAGCGTCAGGTCGTCGCGGCTGGCCGTTTTCAGCACCCAGTCCGTGCTTTGCAGCTCCTTGCCGGAGGCCTCGCGGATCGCGCCCGCGACGTATTTTTCCCACGCCTCGCGGGTGAAGGTGCCGGAGATCGCATGGCTGCCCTGGATGAACGCGGCGTCCGCGTCGCCGACGATGCGGCCCACCGTCATCGCCGGGAAGCGGGTGGCGGCGCGCGCCCTGATCTCGGCATACACGCGGTCGCGCGCCGGCATGCCGCGCACCACGCGGCGCAGGTTCTCGCGGGCCGTGTCCACCAGCGCCAGCTTCGGTTCGATGCGCGGCCACGACGGGTCGCGGATCTGCGTCAGGTAGAACGTCATCAGCCGCTCGGCGCTGCGGATCAGCGCCTCGCGCGGCATCGTGCCCCGATTGGTTTCCAGCCAGCCGCGCCAGAAGCGAGTCAGCTGGTCGTTCAGGTGGCCCGGCTCCGCATGCGCGGGGTCGGTCAGCATCAGGTACGTCTTCAGTGCGTTGTACGCGTCCTCCACGTTGGTCGGCGACGCGTCGGCGTACGCCCGTGCCGTCGTCGCTGCGGGCGTTGCCGGCACGGCCGTGGCGGCAACGGCGGGCGTCACCAGCTGGTCGGCATTGGCGTTCATTTCGTACAGCAGCGCCTCCAGGTTGACGGCGACAGGCTTGACCATCACCTCGCGCACGCCGGCAAAGTATTCCTCGCGCAACTTGCGCTCCAGCAGCGCGCCCTGGTACAGCCCCATGCTGAGCGCCCACGGCCGGTCCTGCCGGTATTTGTCGAGCTGCTCGATGCGGTCCTGCAGCACCTCCAGCGCCTCCAGCCGCGATTGCAGGTCGAGGCGGCGGTCCTGCAGGCGCACCACCTTGTCGAAGTCCGCCTGCACGGTGGCGACCAGCTGGCGGTTGCCCAGGTAGGACCAGCTCCAGCCGCCCAGCGCCACGCCCAGCATCACTGCGGCGGCGACGAACGCGCCGTACTTGAGCCGCGTCCTCGTGCGGCTGGCGTATTGCGACACCAGATGGCGGTCCTCGAAGATCACCTTGCGGAACAGGTCGAGCAGGAAGTAGCCCGTCTGGCGGGTCTCTTCCTGCGTCGCGGCGGCGGGCTGGAACGCCAGATGGAAACGCTGGCCCACGCGGCGCGCCTGCGCGCATTCGGGCGCGCCTTCCTGCAGCGCGCTGGTGAAGTAGAAGCCGCGGAACAGAGGCTTGAACTGGAACGGGTTCTCCTCGAACAGCGTGGCCAGGAACGCCCGCAGCGGCACGCGCAGCGAGGAGAACTCCAGCGGGAACGTGAACACGCCCGAGGCCAGCGCGCCACGCCCGCGCCCCGTCATGTTGGCGATGCTGGTTTCCTTCAGCCCGTCGTGCAGTTCGTCGAAGGCGTCGTCGAAGAACGTCAGGATGTCCTGCGCGCCGGCGCGGCGCTTGTACGGCATCGTCCCGCCCCAGGCCCGTTCGCGCTCGCCCCGCTCCGTCTGGGCGAAGAACTCCGTGAAGCCCGCCACCAGGTCGGCCTTGGTGAACACGACGTACACGGGCGCGAACACTTCCAGCCGTTCGATCAGGTCCTGCACGCGCTTGCGCAGGCTGCGCGCCAGGCGCATGCAGCCGTCGCCATCGGCGGCGCGCAGTTCGGCGATGCTGACGGCGACGATGATGCCGTTGACCGGCGCGCGGCCGCGGTACTTCTTCAGCAGGTCGAGAAAGCCGGACCACTCGGCGCGGTGCTCGTCGTCGACGGAATAACGGCCCGCCGTATCGAGCACGATGCCTTCCGTGGTGAAGAACCAGTCGCAGTTGCGCGTGCCGCCCACGCCCTGGATTACCTTGCTGTCGCCGATGGGGAACTGCAGCCCGGAGTTCGTGATGGCGCTGCTCTTGCCGGCCGCCGGATTCCCGATGATCATGTACCAGGGGAGTTCATACAGCGCGCGGCTGCCGGAACGGATGCCCAGCTTTGAGCTGCGGATGGTGCCGATGGCGCGCAGCAGGCCGTCGCGCAGCACGTCCACATCGGCACGGGTGGCGGCATCCGCCTCCGACGGCAGCGTGCTGGTGCCGATCGCCTCTTCCAGCCGGGCCGCCTGCCGCGCCGCCAGCCAGCGGCGCAGCCACCACACGCCGAGTACCGCCAGCAGGACGACCGCCGTGGCGGCGATGGCCCAGACCAGCGCCAGCTCCAGCACTTCGGCGCCAAGGTAGAAGAACGCTGCCATCGCCACCAGCGCGATGATCGTGAGGTTGCGGGTGTCCGTTAAAAACAGCCAGATTCTTCGCATCATGGGGGCTCGCAGTCGACAGGAGGGACGGGATCGATTGATGGTGCCATCCCCTCCCCGGCGATTTATTGATCCACCGCAACGTTGGCGCATAGCAAGTCCCAGTGTCGCCTTATCGCTTCCTGCCGCGCAGCTCCGTGTGGCCGAAATCCATCATCTTCCAGCGCCCGCCCCACGTCAGGCCGGCCGCCTCGGCCACTTCGCCGTACAGCTGGTAGCCGCGCATGGCCCAGGTATCGCGCTCGGAGATCACCAGCTTGCCGTCGCGCAGGAAGGCGCAGTCGCCGGCCAGCCCGAACTGGTGATAGCTCTGGAATGCGCGGGCGTTCGTCACGTTGCTGCCGGCATCCGCCAGCTCGTTCTGCCGTTCCGGGCTGCGATAACCTTCCAGCAGCACCATTTCGTAGCCGTGCTGGTCGCGCATGATGCGAAACACCGTCAGCAGGCGTTGCGAGAACTCGGCGTCGAGCAGGTCCCAGTTGCGGTTGGCGCCGGCCAGTTGGGGTCGCACCATCGTCACTTCCATCGTCGTGAAGATGGCCGGCGGCAGCGGTCGTGGCGCCGCCAGCCGCTCGCCGCGCAGCAGTTCCGCAACCTGCTGGTTGACTTCATGGGTGCCGCCGTCGAACCCCGGCAGCGCGAGGCGGCCCGCCAGCAGCAGCGCCGCGAACGGCGGCAGCAACACGAGGGCGACGCCCAGCGCGGACAGCAGCGGATGCCGGCGGATCAACCCGCCGCCGCGCGCCGCAAAAGTCCGCAGGCCACGCGCCGCCGCGCTGGCGCCGTCGGCCCCGCCCCGCTGCGCGCCGGTCATCCGGCGGGCCAGGTGCGCACCCCAGCGCTGCACCGTCTCGCCCAGCGCATCGCGCCCGGCCGGGAACAGCGCCAGCCAGGCGCCCAGGCACGTCGCAAGAAACAACATCAGCATCGAAAACAGAAACATGGTGAGCTCCGTCAAAGTGTTCCGTCGCGTCGCGCGCCACACTGACGAGCGGCAACATTACCCTATCGTAATACGCAAAGCGGCGCCGGCAGACCGCTTACATCAAGCTTTCGGAGGTGTGTGATGGGTGGGACGAAAAACAGCAGAGATATCGGACACGGCGGCGCCGTGGTGGGCGGCTACGGCATCCTGGCGAGCCTGGACCGGGAAACGGCAGGGGCAACCTGCCGCCCCGCCGGTCAACCGGAGGGCGCCGCGACACGCGGTGCCATCGCGGCCGGCCTGGGTGTGGCGGCGCTGCTGGCATGGTGGTGCTTCAGCGGCCCGTCGCCGGTCGTTGCGTACGAGCCGAAGCCCATGTGGACGGTGGCCGTCAGCTCGCCGGTGTCCGTGCCGGTGGCGGTGGCAGCGGTGGAGGCGCCTGCGGCGGCGCCCGCGGCGATCGTCAATGAAGTGTCGCCGCTGGTGGCCGCGCTGAACAGGCCGTCGCCGCCGGTGGTTACAGGGCGGCGCGAACATGCGTCGCACCCAACGCCCAAGGCGGTCAGGCGTGAAGCGGCACGGACACCGGTGCCGAAAAGCGTTGCCGCGCCCCCGGATCACGACGTGTCGCTGCTGACCGCGCTGGTGGCGTACACGCAAGGCACCGCGGCGCCGGCGCAGGACGTCGTCGAGCTGCGCATGGCCGACAGCACGGAGGCGCTGCTGCAGCGCTGCGGCCGTGTCGGCGGCGAGGAGGGCCGGCTGTGCCGGGTGCGGATCTGTTCGGGGCGGGTCGCCGACAGCGCGTGCCAGTGACGGCCCGGCTACGCGGCCACGAAGTTCCCGTGAAAGCAGAGCGGCGCGGCGTATGGCAGCCGTGCCCGCGCCACCGGTCCGCTTGAGAGCCGGGCGCCGTCGAACACCGCCAGCACCGTCTCGCGCCGGCGCACGTCGTAGGCCGCGCCGACCAGCCAGGCGCCGTTCCCTGCCGCCTTCGGCACGGGTACGTGCTCCTCGACGACCCATTCGGGGCCGTAGTCATATCGGTCCACCCGCCCGCTGTCGACATCGACGCGGGCGACGCCCGTCATGCCGACGCCGGCGTTGCCCTGCCGCGTCGTCACGAACACGTGGCGATAGCGATTGCCGACATCGCCGGGCAGCACGCGCGGGAACTCGGTACCGTCAAGCAGCGTCTCGCTGCGCGCCGTTCCCCTGGCAACGTCGATCGTGATGCGCACCGAGCGGGTGGTGGTCTCGGGCCGGGTCTCGCCGCGCATGATGCCGCCCAGGGCGTGCAAGCCGCTGTCGTCGTCAGCGATGCAGGCGTCGAGGCGGACGGTGTCGCCCTCGTCCCAGCCATTCCCAAGGTGGAAGAGCATCCCGGCCGGCATCTCGACGATGCGGCGCAGCGTGAAATCGGCGCGGTCGACGACCAGCACGCGCAGCGGCCGGCCGCCGTTCCAGGTATGGGCGCCCAGATAGGTCGTGTGCGGGCCGTTGTGCATGTCGAACGGCGGCACGAGGAACACCATGTAGCGGGACGTGACGACAAAGTCGTGCACCATCGGCAGGTCGGGCACGTCGAGCATGCCGAATTTGCCCAGCGTGCCGTTCGCATCGATACGCCACAGCAGGAGCTTGCCTGCGCCGGGGACGACGCCGAAGTTCCACATTGCGCCGTCGGGCGTGATGCGCGGATGCGCGGAAAACGGCATCGCGGCGAGGTCGTCGCGCCACGTCCGGATGCCGCGCGTCGCCAGGTCGGCCGGATCGAGTTCCGTTGCCGAGCCGCCCTCCCACAGCGCATACAGCCTGCCCGCGTGGCGCACCACGTTCGTGTTGGCCGTGTTGACCGTGTCGTTGTTACCGACCGGGCGACGCGCGATGTCGGTATCGAAGGCGGGGTAAAGGAACTGGCCCGCGGCCGACTCCTCCACGTACTTGCGGGTGCGGACGAAGCGTGCCTCGTGCCGCACGCTGCCGGCATCGAGGTGCCACGCGTGGACCATGCCGTCGCCGTCGAACCAGTGCCGATAACGCTCGCCGCCCAGTTCGAAGCGCGCCGGCCCGTTGCGATAGAACGTGCCGCGCAGCTCGGCCGGCCAGCGCCCTTCGATGGCGGCCACGCCGCCCAGCGTTTCGGCCGTGCAGCCGCCGATCGCCGCCAGACGCGGACGGGTTGGCAGGCCGGCGCGGTAAGCGTCAAGCGTTGCATCGGCACGCGCCCATGCCGGCAATGCCGACAGCACGCTGCCCGCGGCCAGGCCGCGCAGGAAATTACGACGTTCCATGATGGCCTCAGCGCAGGTGAATGGTGGTGGCAGCGCCGGCTGGCGGCACATGGACGCGCGACGCCTGGTAGGTCGGCGGGCCATAGCTGCCCGCGGCATCGTTGCTGAAGCCATAGGGCTCGATGGGCATGCCGACGGGATTCCTGTCGAGCTTCCCGTTGCCATTGGCATCCTTGAAGACGCTGAGCGCGTAGTCACCGGCCGGCAGGCCGGCGATCACCAGGCGCACGTTGCCCGACTGCGCATTGGCGGCAAGCGCGCGCACCGGCTGCTTCAGGAAACCGTCGGCGCTGTCGAACACCGCGACCAGCAGTTTTCCATCGGCGTCCTTCAGTCCCGCCACCTCGACGGTCAGGTCGGCGGCGCGCGCCATGCCGGCGCAGGTCAACGTTGCAGCGATGGCGAGTACAAATAGCTGTTTCACGGCGGTTCTCCCTTGGGTCATTACGATGGGAGGAGTTTGCCGCGTCAGCCCGCACCTGGCTCCTGCCGTGCGACGAATCGCTCGCCACGGGGCGCGAACCGTGGCGGGCGGTGCGCGAAAACCGTTCAGTCCTGCGGCGCCGTCCAGAGCAGGTTCCACAGGTGGCCGTCGAGATCCTCGAAGCCCTGGTCATACATGAAGCCGTGGTCTTCCGGCGGATGGGGAATGCGGGCGCCGGCCGCGGTGGCGCGGGCGATCAGGCCGTCGACTTCCTCGCGGCTCTCGCACATGAGGCAGACGATGACCTCATTGGCCTCGCGCGCCTGGACGACGGGCTTGTCGATCAGTGACCTGAAGAAGGGCTCCGTCATCAGCATGGCATGGATGCTGCCGTCCACGATGTTCATGAACAGCGCGCTGTCGCTGCTCCATTGCGGGTTGAACGTGAAGCCCAACGCCGAGAAAAACGCGCGGGACTTTTCCAGGTCCCGGACGGCCAGATTGAAGATGATCTGCTGGTGCATGACGCCTCCATTGCGAAAGGTTGAGAACACGGTTGTTCATCGCCACGACGGCCGGCGCAGCCTGGTTTCGACAGGCAGGGAAAAAAATTATCCGGCCACGCGGGTGCAGAAGTCCGCAATGATCTCGACCAGCAGATCCGGCCGGTCCTGATGCGGCGAGTGGCCGGCACCTTCCAGCATGCGCACCTCGGACTCAGGAACACCGTCGGCAATCGCGTCGAGCTGGGCCACGGTGCCGTACTGGTCGGCACTGCCCTGCAGCGCCAGCACGGGGCAGTCGATCGATGGCAGCAGGTAGCGGATGTCCCAGTGCGCGAATGATGGCCGCAGCCACGTGTCGGCCCAGGCGGCGAAGATCTGCGCCGTCTTGGCGCCGTGGAAGCGCTCCAGCCCGCGCAGCTTGCCCTCATTGAACGCGACTTGCGCGGCGCGGATGCCTTCCACCGACAGCGTCTCGACGATCGTGTGCGCCGCCAGCGTCACGACGCCGAGCAGCCCCCGCGGCTGGCCGGCCGCGTGGATCAGCGCGATGCTGCCGCCGTCGGAATGGCCGATCAGGATGTAGTCGCGGCCCGCGATCTGCGTCAGCACCGCCGGCAGCTCGCGCAGCGCGTAATCGTGCAGGTAGTGGATCGTCCTCGTCGCCCACAGCGGGGACGACCGGCCGTATCCGAGCCGGTCGTACACCAGGCCCGGATGCCCTGTCGCCGCACACACGCGCCACGGAAACTCGCGCCACTGCGCGACGCTGCCCAGGCCCTCGTGCAGGAACACCAGCACCGGCAGGCGCTCGTCGCCGTCGATCGTCTCGACATACAGCTCGTCATCGTCAAGGGCAATGGTCCCCATGCGTCTCCTCCCAATGTTCGTGCGCGCACAGCGCCGGAGATGTCATTGTGGCACGCTTGTGGTCCTTTTTCGACAATGGAGAAAAACCATGGCACAGAAGACACTGGAAGGCAAAAAGATCGCGGTACTGATGACGGACGGCGTCGAGCAGGTCGAATACACGGGCCCGCGCGAGTTTCTCGAAGGGCATGGCGCGCAGGTGATCCTCGTTTCGCCGAAAGGCAAGGGAGAGCAGGTGCAGGGGCTGAATCACATGGACCAGGCGGACAAGTTCACGGTGGAGCGCGACGTGCGCGACGCTCGCCCGGCCGACTTCGATGCGCTGGTGCTGCCGGGCGGCGTGGCCAATCCCGACGCGCTGCGGCTGTCGACGGAATCGATCACCTTCATTCGCGAGTTCGTCCGCGAAAACAAGCCGGTCGCCGCCATCTGCCACGGCCCCTGGACGCTGATCGACGCGGACATCGCCAAAGGTAAGCGCGTCACCAGCTGGCCGTCGCTGAAGACCGACCTGACCAACGCCGGCGCGCAGTGGAGCGACGAGACGGTGGTGGTAGACGGCAAGTTGATCACGAGCCGGAACCCGGGCGATATCCCGGCGTTCAATGATGCGATCCTGAAGGCGCTGACGGCCGCGTAAGCATATAAAAAAGGCGCCGCGGTTACCCGTGTCGCCTTATACGTCCATCCTGCTTGGCGTTGATAACAGCCAGACCCCTACCTAATCTCTGACGGATCGGAACTCGGTCTATCCACTAATTGCCCCGAAAGCTGTATTGCTGCGCGGACCTCTGGTCCGAAGACTTGCTTGAATTTTAGAAGCTTGTCTACAGTCCATGCACGCATGGCGACGCCACGCGTTGCCTCGTCTTCAATCCGCGTCTCGGCAAGCGCTGCAGCAATTCGCGACGCGCGTTTCGCTTCCAACCGATCCCACTGAAGAGGCACGCCAACCGCATTCTCGATAGTGTTCTTTCTGCTGCAGAAGTAGTCGAAGATGGCCTTGTTTTTAGCGACATCCCCCACATCAATATAAAATTCGACTCGCAATTCATTCTTGCTGGTGAATGATACGCCGTAACTGATACCGGTCGCACCACCGCTGAAGGTGCACCACGACTGCGGCTGAGCAGCCCTTGCATTGGTAAACCGATGCGTCTCCCGCAATTCGTCCATCAACGGCTGGAAGAATGCCTGATAAGCGATCATCTTCTCCGTTATTTCAGGACGCGTGACTGCGGCAGCAGTTTTAGCCCAAGCATTTGGCGAGGCGGCTAGCCGGAAAACTACCGCAGGTTGCGAATCTCCGATCTTCACGAGCTCTAGTGCTACCGCGAAAAAGTCCACAGAATCACGCGTATGGCGATTGAGGAAATCAATTGCCTCACGGTGTTCATCGCGAACGTTTGTGGAGATCCACACCACGATCGCGGCATCCAAGCCTGCGGCATAAGTCAACAACTGGCCAAGATGGCTATGGTCGGTTTGCTCAAGCTGGTTTTCAATTACGACGCGGCGGTTAGTATTTTTCTCCAGAGCTTCGATATCGCAAGAGTAATTCCCTACCGCTGCTTCAATTCCGATAAGCTCCAGATCGAGTCCCAGTGCGGCAGCCAGCACATTGAGGTTCGAGGCAAGCCAAGGGGTAAAATCTCGGGCTTCGTTCTCCCACACCGAACGTGGCGAGACATGCTCAAGGGTTCCTAACACTACCTGCATATGCTCACCTTTACGAAATGATACTGCGGATAATTCATCACAGGGGCCCGCGATTCGTTTACTGACCACAATTAGGCCAAGTCTTCGCAATCCGACCATTATTGCCAGAGCCGACTATACCAGCTGAACTTGCAAAGTTGAAACCTTGAAAATCGGCTTTATCAAAGGTTCTATTGCCCCAGGCAGATGATCTTCGTCTCGTACTCTTGCGCGGCCGCCTTTTTCTTCGCGGCCCAGTCAATGACTTCCTGCGCCTGGGCGATTGTCATGACGGTGGCCTTGTCCTTGTTCCTGATGAACGAGACGCCCTCGAACACGCCTTCCTTGCTGCGCATGACCTTGGCGAAGACAGGCGGCTTCTTTTCGCCGTCGCTGATCTTGTTCTGTTGTACGAGGTAGCGCTGGTCGTTGGTGTCCATATTGTTTACTCATCCGAAGGGCAAAAAAGCAAAAAGCCCAGCCGGTGAAGGCTGGGCTTTCTGCTTGCTGTATTCTGGCTCCCCGACCTGGACTCGAACCAGGGACCTGCGGATTAACAGTCCGTCGCTCTACCGACTGAGCTATCAGGGAAAAGAGGCCGTATTATATACAGCTGATTTTTACCTGTCCAGTGAGGACAGGATTTTTTCTACTGCTGACCTTGTGTCCTTGTCGGGGTGTGACCCCAAGGTGGACACGAGGTCAGCCGTTTGCCTGTCTCCGACGTTTGCCAGCGATGCAACTAACCGATCAGAACGCGCCTTTGACCTGCACACCCCACTGGCGCGGCTCGTTGATGAAGCCCGTCAGGTTGTTGAAGTCGATGGCGCCCGTGATGCGCTGCTGGTTGGTGATGTTGCGGCCGAATGCTGCCACTTCATACTTGCCGCCCGCCCAGTTGTAGCCCACGCGCAGGCCGCCTTCCGTCAGCGCCTTGCCCTCGAACTCGGCCGCTTCGTACAGGAAGAAGTTGACCTTGCTGCGGTACGACCAGTCGGTCAGCACGAACAGGTTGCCTTCCGCCAGCGGCCAGTTGTAGCGCGCGGACAGGTTGACGATCCACTTCGGCGCCTGCGGCAGCGGGTTGCCGTCGATGACGACGCGGCCGGCGGCGTTCAGCGGGTTCGTGATCGTGCACTGCGCGCACTTGTTCACGGACAGCGAAGGATCGCGGATCTCCGTGAAGTTGTAGCTCGTGCTGGCGGCGATCTTGAAGTCCGGCGTAACAAAACCTTCGATCTCCGCCTCGATGCCGCGGCCCTTCGTCTTCGCCGCGTTGATCAGCGCCGTGACGTTGGAATTGCCGCCGACGACCGTCAGCTGCTGGTTCTTGACGTCGTAGTCGTACACGGACAGCGAAGCGCGCGCGCGGCGGTTCAGCAGGTCCGCCTTGATGCCCGCTTCATACGACGTGATCGTCTCCGCATCGGCCACGGTGATCGGCACGGAGGCCGACGGCGCCGCGATACTCGGCGCACGGAAGCCGGTTGCCACACGGGCGTACAGCGACACGTCCGGGCTCAGTGTGTACGTGCCGGACAGGTCCCAGTTCGCCTTGTGCTTGCTGGTGCTGACGGAAGCTGGCCCGATCAGCGTGACGTTGGTCGCTTCCAGCGTGGCGAAGTCCTTCTTGTCGTTCGTGTAGCGCAGGCCGCCGCGCAGGGTGAACGCGTCGGTGACGGCGTAGTTGACGGAGCCGAATGCGGCCCACGCCTTGTTCTGCTGGTTGCTGACGACGCGGCTGGTGCGGGCACCGGCCACGTTGTAGTTGTCGCTGCCGCCCGTCGCGTCTTCGTCGAAGTAGTACACGCCGGCCTGCCAGCTCATCGGGCCGGCCTTTTTCGACTCGACTCGGAACTCCTGCGAGTATTGCTTCAGGTCCGGCAGCACGGAAGCCGTCTCCACCTGGAACGGAATGAAGCCGGGACCGGACGTCGGCGTGCCGCCGTCAATGTCGCCGCGGCTGTTGTAGCTGGAGATCGTCTCGTAACCCGTGATCGAGTACAGCTTCACGGCGCCCAGGTCCCACGACAGGCGCACGTTGCCGCCGCGCGTCGTCAGGTTCTGGTAGTTCTGGCCGTTGGCGAACACGTTCTCGGCGTCGAAACCGTCGACCAGCGAGTTGGTGCCCTTCTTGATGATATTGGCGCGGAACAGGCGCGAGCTGCCCGCGGCCGTGCGCTGGTGTACGTTGAACAGTGCGTTGAACGTGCCGTTCGGCTGGTACAGCACCTGCACTCTTTCGGCGTGCTCGTTGTAGCCTTCCAGCGAATCCGGTTCGTGCGTGTAGGCGTTCGACACGTAGTCGTCGCGATGCTGGCGCAACGTGGAGACGCGCAGCGCCCATTCGTTCGACAGCGGAATGTTGGCGGCGCCTTCGACGTTGACGGTGCCGTGCGAAGCCTGCGAGAAGTTGTAGTAGCCTTCGACGCCCTTCAGGCTGGGCTTCGCCGACTCGAACTTCACCACACCGGCCGGCGTGTTACGGCCGAACAGCGTGCCTTGCGGGCCGCGCAGCACTTCCACGTTGGCCAGGTCGAACATCGGGAAACCCTTCAGGATCGGGTTCTCCTGCACGACGTCGTCATAGATCAGCGAGACGGGTTGCGAGGCGAAGATCGAGAAGTCGGCATTGCCGTAGCCGCGGATATAGAAGCGCGGGAACACGCGGCCCGTCGACGATTCGATGTTCAGGCTGGGGACTTTACCGGACAGCACGCGGATGTCCTGGCCGCCGGACAGGATCACGTCCAGCTTCTCGTTCTGCAAGGTGGAGACGGAGACCGGCACCTCCTTGATGTTTTCCGTGCGGCGCTGGGCCGTGACGGTGACGGTTTCCAGCTGGCCGCTGGCCGGCTGCGCTGCCTGGGTGGATTCCTGGGCCATCGCGGCGATCGGCATCATCGGTACCATCGCGGTGAGAGCGATCAGACGCTTGTGCATCTTGGAGAGTTTCATCTATTGCCTTCCTGGGTTATAAGAAAAGGGTATACAACGTCGTCTCCGCTCTTGTGCCGGATGCGGTCCCGCCGCGCGCAGCTCGTGGCCGCGCCGTGTCGCCCATGTCTCGTGGTGCGCACGTTCCGATATTCTTGCCTTGCTGGTAAAGCTGTCTTTCCGTCACGCGTCCAGATATGAAAAAGCCGCGTAAAAACGCGGCTTTCGAATTCTGGCTCCCCGACCTGGACTCGAACCAGGGACCTGCGGATTAACAGTCCGTCGCTCTACCGACTGAGCTATCAGGGAAAAGAGGCCGCATTATATACGGGCTTTTCGGAGCCGCCAATACTAATTTTCGTGTGCCCGCACAAAACGCGATGGGAGCGGGGTGACTTCGGTCGCATTTACGTCGGGGACAGGCTCCTGTCACAGGGCGTTCGCCCTGAGACACGAGCCAGTCCCCAGCTCCTCGTCGGCTGCGGGGTGCTACATTTGCCGGAACAGATGCGCGTACAAGGGGCTGACGCGCACCTTCTCGGCCCGGTGCTTCAAGTTCAGCGTCAGCTTGCCCGCGTCGTCGCGCGTGGCGGCCAGCACGCAGCCCGAATTGACGATCGTGCCGCGGTGGACCTGCCAGAACACGCCCTCGTCCAGCTGCGGCAGCAGTTCCTTCAGCGACGTGCGGATCAGCGCCTCGCCGTCGCCCGTCACGACGTTGACGTATTTGTCCAGCGCTTCGAAGTAGACGACGTCCCCCACCGGGATCATCCTGACCTGGTTGCCGACGGCGGCGCGGATCAGCGTCAGGCGTTCTGGACGCGCCGCCTGTGCCGCCTGTGCCGGCGCGGCAGGCGTCAGCGCGCGCAGCTGCTCGATCAGCGCCTCAAGCCCGCCGCCGTCCGGCCGCGCCGGTTCGCTCTTCAGGCGCGCCTTCAGGCGTTCCACCGTGCGTGCCAGCCGCTCGTCGCTGACGGGTTTCAGCACATAGTCCGCCGCCGCGTTGTCGAAGGCCTGTACGGCATAGTCGTCGTACGCCGTCACGAACACCACCTGCGGGAACGGCCGTGGGCCCGCCCACGCCTCGGCCAGTTCCTCGGCCGCTTCCAGCCCCGTCTTGCCCGGCATTTTGATATCCAGGAACAGCACGTCCGGCTGCAGCGCCAGCGCCTTGTCGACAGCGGCCTGGCCGTGCGGGCACGTGGCCACGATCTTCAGTTCGGGCCACAGGCGGCCCAGCGTTGCGACCAGGGTGGCGGCCAGTATCGGTTCGTCTTCGGCGATCAGTGCGGTGATGGTCATCGGTTCAAACGCTTTCAATGGGAAGGATGATGCAGGCTATGGCGCCGCCATCGAGGGCCGCGGCCAACGTCACGCCGGAGCGCTCGCCGAACAGTGCCTTCAGGCGCTCGCGCGTGTTCGACAGCCCGACGCTGGTGCCCTCCTTGCCCGGCCCCGCGTCCGGCCCGCGGCCGTTGTCGGTCACGGTCAGCCGCAACAGGTCGCCCTCGCGGCACGCGGCAACGCTGACGTGGCCCCCGTCGATCGTCGGCTCCAGGCCGTGGGCGATGGCGTTTTCCACCAGCGGCTGCAGCAGCATCGGCGGAATGCGCACGGTGCGCAGTGCCTCGGGCAGGTCGAACGAATAGGTCAGCCGCTCGCCCATGCGCACGGCCATCAGGCCCAGGTAGGCGTCGAGCAGGGCGAATTCCTGGCCCAGCGGCGTGGCCTGCGCGCGCGACGACGACAGCGTGCCGCGCAGGAACTGGATCAACTGGTCCAGCATGCGCTGCGCGCGCGCCGGGTCGATGGCGATCAGCCCCTGCAGGTTGGCCAGGGTATTGAACAGCATGTGCGGCTCGATCTGCGCCTGCAGCAGCTGCAACTGGGCCTGCAACGCCTGGCGCTCGACCGCCTCGGCGCGCGCCCGTTCCTGCGCGGCGGCGGCTTCAGCGCGCGCCAGCCGGTCACGGCCCGCGAAATACAGCGTCACGCCGCCCGTGGCCAGCAACGTAAACAGCAGCATGCCGCTGGTGCGCGTCGTGCCCAGTGTGTGCAGCTGTTTCAGCTCGATCCCCAGCAGCAGGCCGGCCAGCCGCGCACCCACGATCTGCCCGGCCGGTACGCCGGCGGCGATGATGGCGCCGAATACGAGCCAGTGCGGCCGCCGGCCCTCGCCCCAGACGGCCAGGCGCACGCCATCGATGATGCAGAACGAGATCGTGCCGACGCAGGCCGAGATGACGAAGTTGGTCAGTAAGCCGCTGCCGTCGCCGAACGCGTACGTGACGATCAGCGCGCACAGGATGACGAGCCAGACGAGCGAGAACGCGTCCTTGCCGAAGCGGCGCCACGGGAACCTGCGTGGTCCAGCGGAAGGGATGGCTATGGCGGATTGGGACATGGCGGCATGGCTGGTAGAAGATACCGCATTCTCGCCTTCCGTCGCCGCCCTTGCAACGGCGCGGCGACGAAACAGTCCGTAGCGGGTCCGAAGCGGTTGCCCGAGGAGGCGAAACCCGGTAAGGGGCGCAGCGTTCGCCGCCAATGGCGGGCAGAAAGCCGCGATGACGCGCGCCGCCGGCCCAGCCAGTGCGGGCCTGCCGGTGGTACCGGTGCCGACCGCCGGGGTTGACGCTGGCGATGCCCAGGGCTGACCACGCATGTATGCCTGGATCCCCCCGGGAACTATCAGGTCGCCCGGCGTTACAAGGGTGCTTGCCGGTATCGACCAGCGGGCGAATCAACCGCGCTGCTTGCGGCTCGCGAGCCCGACAGCCGCAAGTCCCAGGCCCAGCATGAGATAGGTGGCTGGCTCGGGTACCGATGGTGCGATGGACCAGGCGCCGGGATTGCTATACACGGCGGCAGCGCGGAGCGGATCCTGCACGATCGCAATATCATGCGCTTCATTGGGACCGAAGAAGATGAAATTTTCGGAAATCGATTGAATACTGCGTACGGCACCCACGACATCAGGATCGCCGGCACTGAAGTACCAGCCGGTCACGTTCATGGCCGCATCAAATGTAAAGCGGTTCCACAGGTCGTGGCCTGCCGCGGAACTGAGTTTGATACCGCCATAGCTGACGTCCCAGGACTTGAAGGTGTAGACGTCGTTCACTGCATCGTAGGACTTTTCAAAGTCGAAATCGAAATGCGCAACGATCCGCGACGGCTCGCTGTGGATGCTGTCGAAAGCGGCGGTATTGCCCGTGTAAGTGTACACAGCGGCCTGGGCGGCGCCTGCGGTCGCCAGTGCGACAGCCAGCGTGGAAAAGGCATAACGAAGTTTCATGTGAGACCTTGGGAAGGTGGCAATATTTGATTGTATGAAATAAATGTTATTTATTCAACGACAACCATGATTGCTGATGAGCTTTCCTCAGGGCGTAGCAGAAACGCAACATAACCAGGTTTCGAGTAAACACGATTTTGATAGCGCTATCAACCATGGCGCTGCGGCGGCGGGACGGAAACCCCTGAGCCAGCATCTTTTCCGCAATCGCACCCCTCGACGGTACTGCTGTGCACCATCGACAGTGCTTTACAAACGCCTGTTTT
>Ga0308166_1001628_pt1 | contig 23232 bp, 16 predicted proteins | sample PhyCR2_2_FD_202137 | JGI IMG/M metagenome (GOLD analysis project Ga0308166, IMG submission 202137) | Phyllosphere microbial communities from UC Gill Tract Community Farm, Albany, California, United States - DLSLCC.R2 | ecosystem: Host-associated > Plants > Phyllosphere > Unclassified | place... | reverse complement strand
CCCCGGTCAATACAATACAGTGAAGATGCGCGTTATGACTCGCAGGTCACGCTATTTTGCCGAATCGATGGCAGATTGGCCTATTCGACCAGCGACCAATCCAGCGGCGTACCGCGCTTGATCGCGGTGCGCGCACGGCGTCCGAGGACGGCTTCGGTGTGCTTGGGCGGCAGACCGAGACCTGGGCGAATCGCGCGCAGATTATCCCCGGTAAAGGCTTCACCGGCGGCCATGTCAGCAGTGACATACAGCGAGCGGCGATAGACCAGCGACTTGCGCTCGGCCTCGGTCGGGCCGTACTGAACATGTCCCATCGCCTGCCAGGCACGCTCGGTTTCGACGACCAGACTGGCCAGCTCCGCCGGTTCCAGAGAAAAACTCGCGTCAACACCGCCGGCCGAACGGTCGAGGGTGAAGTGCTTTTCCACCACGGTCGCGCCCAGCGCCACCGCTGCCACCGACACGCCCACACCCATTGAATGATCCGACAGCCCCACCTCACAACCAAACAGCTCGCGCAGATGCGGGATCGTGCGCACATTGCTGTTGAGGGGCGTGGCCGGATAGGTGCTGGTGCACTTGAGCAACACCAGGTCCTTGCAGCCGGCCTCGCGTGCGGCACGCACGGTTTCATCCAGTTCGGCGATGCTGGCCATGCCGGTGGAGATGATCAGCGGTTTACCGGTCGCCGCCACTCGACGGATCAACGGCAGATCAGTGTTTTCAAAACTGGCAATCTTGTACGCCGGCACTTCAAGGCTTTCGAGAAAATCCACCGCGCTGTCATCGAACGGTGTCGAGAACGCGAGCATCCCCAGCGCCTTGGCCCGAGCAAAAATCGGCGCGTGCCACTCCCAGGGTGTGTGAGCTTTTTCGTAAAGATCGTAGAGCGACGTGCCGGCCCACAGACTGCCCGGATCCTTGATGAAGAATTCGCCTTCAGCCAAATCCAGGGTCATGGTCTCGGCGGTGTAGGTTTGCAACTTCAAGGCATGCGCCCCGGCCTTGGCTGCCGCCTCAACGATTTGCAGGGCGACGTCGAGGGACTGGTTATGGTTGCCACTCATCTCGGCAATAATGAACGGCGGCGCATCGGCACCGATGGTGTGGTGGCCAATCTTGAAACTAGACATGCGGGTGATCCTTCAAAACACGGCTGAACGCGCAGGTTTCCTGAGTGAACCCGGCGTCACGGAAGACTTTCAATGAGGACTGATTGGCGGGCATGACCCGCGCAGTGATGCGTGTCAATTGCGGCCAGTGCGCAGCGACAAATGCTTCGCCACGGCTGAGCACTGCCCTGCCCCAACCGAGGCCGAAACGCCCCTCCAGCAGATAGATCGACACTTCGGCATCGAACCCGCGCAAGTCGTAGCGCAGCACCCCGACCGGGCCGTCATCCGCCTCGGCGATCAACAGCAGCCGCTGAGGGTTGCGCAAACTGGCCGTCAACCAGTTCAGATGCTGCGCCCAATCGATCACGCCGGTTTCCAGCGACCAGCGCCGTACCGCTTCGGCATTGCGCCCATCGAACAGCAATTGCGCATCGTCCAGGGTTGCCGGGCGCAGTTTCAGCACCGCACCGGCCAATGCCGCCGCCACGCGTTCGGCACCGCGCCCGTCGACCAATTGCCGCGAGCGCTCGGCGAGGCTGCGGCGTAGAAAATGATTATTCACGACGAAGCCGACCGCATCACGCAACTGCTCGACGCTGACCTGCTCGCGAGCACCCATGAACACATGCGCACCGGCAGCAGCCATGACTTCGCCGTTGGCCTGCTGATTGTTCGCCACGGCGATGCAGAGGGTCGGCAAACCCAGCGCCGCACGCTCCCAACTGGTGCCACCGCCGGCGCCGATAAACAGATCCGCCTCAGTCATGCGCTGATGGAAATCGCTGACGAAACTGTGCAGGCGCCAGTTCGGTCGCGTCTCGGCCAACGCTTGCATCTGCGTCCACGCCGGGTTGTCGGCGCCAGCGACGAAGTCCACCTGCAACTCAGTGAAATCAGCCAGCGCCAACATCGCGTGATGGGTCTGCCTCGCCGCGTCGAAACCGCCGAAATTGACCAGCACGCGCCGCGCCTGCGGCTTGATCTCGATCGCTTCGCAGTTGAATTCATCGCGCAACATGGCGTAGCGCGGGCCGAGCAAGGTGCGACAGCCTGGCGGCAGCAGCGGCGCGTAGTTTTCACTCAGGCCAGAGAGGTTCTGATTGAGCAGCAGATCGACGCTGTAGCGCCGGGTGGCCAGATCATCCACGGCGGCGATTCGATGCGCCCAGCGCCGGGCAGCGGTTTGCCAGTGATGATCAAGGCCGTAATGGTCGACGATGATCCAGTCGAACGGTGCCTTCCCGTCCAGCAGCTGGTCCAGTGCATCAATGTCGAACTGCCAGGGCAACATCGATTCGATGGCCTGCAGCGGGTCTTCATCACGATAGCGCTCGGGCAGCGCGAAGGTCTCGAAGCCTTCGGCATTCAGGGCTTCGAGTCGATGCCCCGGCAAACGCCGACAGGCAAATGCGACATGACTGCCCTGCCGACGCAGCACCCGCGCCAGCGTCAGGCAGCGGGCGATATGGCCGCTGCCAATGGTCGGCGAGGCGTCGGCGCGGATCAGCACCCTCATTGCAGTTCTCCGCCGGCCTTGAGCGCGGCGTACAGGTATTCGGCGCGTTGCCAGTCCTCGGGAGTGTCGATGTCCTGGACCAGATGACGCGGCAGGATCACCGGCAGGCTGGCTGGCGAGAACAGCGTCTCGCCACGCAACCACGCTTCGCTACGGCCCCAGTAAAACTGCCCGGCATCCTGAAACGCTGCGGGCAGATCCTGCGAACGGGTCGTGCGAAATTCGGGGTACATGGACATCAAGGCGCCCTCCTCGTCGAGGGTCAGCGCACGCTGTACAGGGAAACCGAAGCCGCACACGGAAAAGGCAAACGACTTGTCCAGACGCTGCATGAGCAACTCCAGTCCCTGACGCAGAAAACCCGCCTGCAGCAACGGTGCAGTGGCATACACGCAACAGGCGTAATCGAACGTCGGCAATTGCTGCAAGGCGTGCGCGATCACCGCAGCGGTGCCGGTGAAATCATCGGCCAGATCGGCCGGTCGCATGAACGGCACCTCGGCGCCATTTGCCCGCGCGACGTCGGCAATTTCCTCATCGTCGGTGCTGACCACCACGGAGTCGAACAGCCCTGACTCCAGCGCCGTGCGAATCGAGCGGACGATCATCGGCACGCCGTCGAACGGCTTGAGATTCTTGCGCGGGATGCGCTTGCTGCCACCACGGGCGGGGATGATCGCGACGCAGCTCACGGTGCCTTACTCCTCAAGCAGCAGCCGACGCAGTTGCTCGACCACCTGATCCTGTTGTGCCTCACTGAGCAAAGGGAACAGCGGCAGGCTGATCGCCTCGGCGTAATAGCGCTCGGCCTCGGGGAAATCGCCCTCGGCAAAACCCAGCTCGCGATAGTACGGCTGCAGATGCACCGGAATATAGTGCAGATTCACGCCGATACCGGCGGCGCGCAAACCTTCGAACACCTGGCGATGACTGAGGTTGCAGCGTTCGGCCTGCACGCGCACCACGTACAGATGCCACGCCGAGTCGGCCTCTGGCTGCGCGCTCGGCAACGTTAGCGGCAGATAGGCGAGCAATTGGTCGTAACGCGCCGCCAACTCGCGGCGACGCGCGACAAACTCGTCGAGCTTGCGCAGCTGCGACAGACCCAGCGCCGCTTGCAGATCGGTGATCCGATAGTTGAAACCCAGCTCGATCTGCTGGTAATACCACGGCCCGTGGCTCGGCTCGGTCATGTGCTCGGAGTCACGGGTCATGCCATGGCTGCGCAGGCGTCGCAGACGTTCGGCCAGCGCCGGGCGATTGGTCAGGACCATGCCGCCCTCGGCGCTGGTGATGATCTTCACCGGGTGAAAACTGAACACCGTCATCGCCGCAAATTCGCCACAACCGACCGGGCGCCCGGCGTAGCTCGCGCCCACTGCGTGCGAGGCATCTTCGATTACGGTGAAGTTGTAGCGCACCGCCAGGTCGGCAATCTTGCGCAGGTCACAGCTCTGCCCGGAGAACGCGACGGCGACGAGGACTTTCGGCAGCGTGCCGTCACGTTCGGCCTGTTCGAGCTTCGCTTCAAGGGCAAAGGCGTCGAGGTTCCAGGTCAGCGGATCGATATCGACAAAATCAACCTCTGCGCCGCAATAGCGTCCGCAATTGGCTGAGGCGAGAAAGGTGTTCGGCGAGGTCCACAAGCGATCGCCCGGGCCCAGGTCCGCGGCCAGACAGGCAATGTGCAGCGCCGCCGTGGCATTGCACACCGCCACGCCGAAATCCGCCTGACAGCGCTCGGCCATGGCCTGCTCGAAGCGTTCGATGGTCGGCCCCTGGGTCAGCCAGTCCGATTGCAGGACGTCGACCACCGCATCGATGTCCGCCTGATCGAGGCTCTGCCGACCGTAGGGGATCATACCGACAGCTTCGCGTGCAGATCGGCGATCTGCCCGACCGAAAGGAAATGCGGATTGGTGTCCGAGCGATACTCGAAATCCTCGCTCACGGCACGGCCCCGTTCGCCGAGTTTATCAACGGCGAAATCGACGTCGACGCTGGTAAAGCGAATCGACGGCTGAATCGTGTAGTGGTCGTCAAACTCAAGAGTCATCCGCGCATCGTCCAGCGGCACCATCAATTCATGCAGCTTCTCGCCGGGACGAATGCCGACGTTCTTGTGCGGCAGATGCTCGGCCATACCCCGCGCCAGATCAACGATGCGGATCGACGGAATCTTCGGCACGAACACTTCGCCGCCATGCATGCGGGCGAAGCTGTCGAGGACGAACTGCACGCCATGATCAAGGGTGATCCAGAATCGGGTCATGCGCTCGTCGGTGATCGGCAATTCTTGCGCGCCGTCAGCGATCAGCTTGCTGAAGAACGGCACCACCGAGCCGCGCGAGCCCGCCACATTGCCGTAGCGCACTACGGCGAATCGGGTCTGCTGCTCGCCGGCAATGTTGTTGGCGGCGACGAACAATTTGTCCGAAAGCAACTTGGTCGCGCCGTACAGATTGATCGGGCTGGCCGCTTTGTCGGTGGACAGCGCGACGACTTTCTTCACGCCGTTATCGATGGCGGCGGCGATGATATTTTCCGCGCCGTTGACGTTGGTGCGGATGCATTCGGTCGGGTTGTATTCCGCCGCCGGCACCTGCTTCAACGCCGCAGCATGGACGACGTAATCGATGCCGCGCATGGCCTGACGCAAACGGTCGGCGTCACGCACGTCACCGATGAAATAACGCATGCACGGTGCGTTGAAGGTCTGCTGCATTTCGTACTGCTTGAGCTCATCGCGGGAGAACACCACCACGCGCTTGGGCTGGTATTGCTCGAGCAAGCGACGGATGAAATTGCGCCCGAACGAGCCGGTGCCGCCGGAGATGAAGATCGATTTACCGTTGAACATGTCTTGAGTCCTGTGTCCTGGTCGTCAGGCCTGGGCGGTCAGTTGCGACCAGTCGATACTGGAGGCCTCACCGAGAATGAAGCCCTTGCCGGTCAGGGTAAGGTTCGGGTTACGCGTTGCATCCTGCGCGAAGCGCGCCGACCATTTATCGCGAAGTGCAGCGGCTGTTTGCGTGGTCTCAGGCAGCAGGCCCGGATGTTGAACCTGTGCCTGCGGGCACCATACGGTCAGGTAACCGGCGTCGGCGACTTTCAGGCACAGATCAATATCAGCGAGTTCACTGACGAAATGCTCCTCGTCCAGTCCGCCAACCGCTTCGAACAAAGCCTTGCCAATCATCAGGCAGACGCCCGACACCGCCGAAAAACTCTGCTCGACCTGGTTGCCGAACAGATAACCGGCGGCGTCCTTGCCTTCTCCGACAAATGCCGCCTCGACCTGGCCATGCGTGCCAAGCACCAGACCGCCCTGTGTCGTGGCACCAGGGGCATCGACCAGTTTGGCGCCGACGATGCCGACTTCCGGGCGCTGGGCCTGATTGAGCAGTGCGTCGAGCCAGTTGGCATTGACCGCTTCAGCCTCGGCTGAAAACAGCACCAGGTATTCCCCTTTGGCTTCGCCACTGGCGACGTTGTACAGCGCCGACTCGCTGAGCCGCTCGCCGGTGTGCAGTACGCGAATACGGTCGCCCTTGCCCTCGAGATTGCCCAGCCACTGGCTCAGTTCAGGCGATTGGCTGTGGTTATCGACAAGCAGGATCTCATGACGCTGGTAGCGGGTGCGCTGCAACAGGCTGACCAACGCGGTTTGCAGGTGCTCGAGATTGTCCTGGCTGCGCAGGATTATCGAGACCATCGGGCGCTCGCTGTGCTGATAGTCGATTTGCCAGGTTTGTGGCAGCTTCGAACTGACCTGAGCCCGGTAGCCACGCTGATTCAAATGGCGAATCAGAGCCTGCCGCTCATGGGCATTCTCTTCAGCTTTGGGCGCGTTGCAGATCAGCAATGGCTCGGCCAGATGCGCCAGGCCAGCCAACCCGCCGTCCTCAATGAGGCGCAGCAGCAAATCAAATTCCAGGGCATCGGCACAATCACTGGAAAAACCTTTCGCCTGGACCAGCGCCTGGCGTTGAATCAGCCAGTGGCGGGCCATCAGCGACGGTACGGTTTGCAGCAAGTCCAGATTGACGCCCGGACGGAATACATCTGCCAGCGCACCACTGGCCTGGCGCTGAACCTCGTCCATCGCCACCGCGCGTACGCCCTCGACCCCTACCAGCTCGAGACTGGCACGCAACAGACCGCTGGCGGTGAACTGATCACCGGCCTCTGCCAGTAACAGCCAGTCGCTGGTGAGCTGGGGAAGGATCTGATTGATCCGTTCGACGTAGTTCGTCGCGCTGACTTTGACGAAATGCACGGTATCGCGCACGGTCGTCGTCGCTGGCAGTTCTCCTGTGGTGAATACCACGATTTTGAATGCCTTGCAGTGGCCGCTGACCAGACTGTCGAACGTCGCCTGAAGCTTGACCATGTCGGCATCCAGATCGAGCAGCAGGAGGCCGAATTGCGGCCCCCCACCCTTGCGATTCAGATGCTCGATGATTGCCGGCATCTGGGTGGCTTCAGGATTGCGCGCATCGAGCCATTCAAGCAAACGCCCGGTCGGCATGTTTTCGAACAGCTTGCGCTCGGCCTGACCCGGAACCGAATTCAGACGCTCGGACCAGGCTTGCAACTTGAGCCCCTCTTCATTCTCATCCGTGCCGAGCAAAGACGCGGCAAGACGGCTGACCACTTCGCGGTTGAACAGGTTCAACGTCAACGCTTCCCAAAGGCGCGCGCGAATCGTGCGCTCATCGTCATTGGGATGAACACGCAACAGCTCATGCTGGCGCAGCAGTACGCCTTCCAGTTCCTGCAGTTGCAGGCGACCGGCAGGCATCGCATGCAGCAGAAACTCGAACCCGGTCAACAAGTCGAACATCGGTTTGTTGTAAAACGGCATTTCCACGAACTGCTCAGGCGCAAAGGAACGAACAGGCTCCTTGTCACATTCAATCCACGCGGAACGGAAAATCGGTGTACCGGTCAGGGAAACACCCTTGAGCAAACAGTTGGCCATCTGGGCAAAGCTGTTGAGCGCAATCTGTTTGATGGCCGCCGGATCACGGTCGCTGAGCTGAGTGGGAATCGACGCCAGAAACTCGGCGAAGCGTTCCCGCTCGGCAACGGTTTTGGCGTCCTGGTAGGCAAGGACGGTCAACACATTGGTGTTGTGGTCCGATGTGCCGTAGTTGACCTCCCGCACGGCAAACGGAATCGGCAGGATGCGCGCCTTGGCACAGGCCAGCAGATAGAAGGTATGACCGATTTCCTGCCATTCGAAACCGGTGCCCGGTGGCAACTGGCGATACCACTGTTGCAGCAGGTCGGTTCGGGTCACGGCGTAGAACGGCGGCAGGAACTGCCCCATGAAGTCCATGATCCGGGTTTCGGCCTGCGGCGAGTCGTAGTCTTCCTGCACCCGTTTGTCACGACGGTAGTAGGTCACCTCGGTAGCGCGGGTCAGATACATCATCCCGTAACCATGGCACAGCCCGTAATCGGGGTTGGCCTCGAGAAACTCCACGGACTGGGTCATGGCATCGTGGATCAGAAAGTCATCATCGGCCGCGAAAACCATGAATGGCGTGGTGACCTGCTCCACGCCGTAAGTGACCTTGTCTTGCAAACCGGTGTAACTGAACTGGGGGAGGTGACGGTAGTCAGCGTTCGGAAATGCAGCCTGCGCCGTGGCGTTGGCCACAGGCGTGGAGTCCAGCACCAGAATCCTGCAGGCATAGCTGCTGTAGTACTGTAAGGCCCGGAGCAGAAACGCCGGCCGATTGTGAGTTATCAAGACCAGCGTGAAACGCTCACTCAGCGGCACCGCGCTTACTGCATTGTTCTGAACGTGCATCACCCTTTCCCCACCCTAGAATTCTTGAAAAAATCGAATCAGCGAACGCGACGCAGATAGCCGTCTTCAGCCACCGTAATCAGCAGTTTGTCATGCACCTGGCTGTCGATGACGAAGTCGCGATTCTCTTCCAGATACGCCCAGACCGCCGTGCGCGGATTGTTACCCTTACCCCATGGGCGGTCGGGAAAAGCGTCGTCCGGCATGTTTTCCACCACGGTATCCATGACCACGCAATAGCTGTCGACCGACACCAGCGGCGCATACAGGCGCAGCTCTTCAAGCACGTGCTCATGGGTATGGTTCGAGTCGAGTACCACGATCACTTTCTTGCCTGCAGCGGCCGCACGCACTTGCGCGACAATCGCCGGATCCAGGCTCGAACCTTCGATCATGCTCACCCGCTTGAACATCGGATGCGCCTGAATGGCTTCGCGGTTGTGTGCGCGAATATCGCGATCGATACCCAACACTTCACCGTGGCCCTGCAGCTCCAGCAACGAGGCGTAGTACAGAATCGAACCACCGTGGGCGATGCCACACTCGATGATCAGGTCAGGTTTGATCCGCCAGATGATCTCCTGCATGGCCATCATGTCCTGGGGCAGTTGAATGATCGGGCGGCCCATCCAGGAAAAATGGTAGGTGTACTTGTGCTTGGCGGATTCATTGTAAAAATCTTTTGCCAGCTCCTTGAGCCTGGTGTTTGCACCCTGCTCGACGATTTCCGCCTGGCATTCGGCTTCGAATGCTTCAATTACTGTCTTGGTCATGTTCAGTCTCGCTCAATGTCAAATATCGGTAGCTCGGGCCCGCGTTCACGAGCTGATCCGATCAAGGTGTGTTTGTTGTTCCAGCAATAATTCTTGCAGCCGCTCGACATCGGCCCAGAACGCCATCGGCTCATGGGTCGGGTAAGGGAAATGGCCGAGGTTCAGCGCCAGTGCCGCGCCGCGCTCGCGCAGGCGCTGTTCAACCAGCGAACGCACCGAAACCGGCTGGCCACTGGCGCAGTTGATCACGCCGTCGAAGTCACGCTGCTGCGCGATGGCGGCGAGGTAAGCGGCCGCCGTGGCAATCGGTAGAAAGTCGCGCAGTTGTGCGCCGGCCGACATGTTGAATGTCGGCTCACCGGCATCGATCGCCCGATCCAGCGCCGCCAGCAGACTGTTGCGGTTCTGCCCTTCGCCATGCAGATAGAACAACCGCGCCCACTGCAACGTGAACGGTCGCTCCTGCTGCAGGTTCTGCAAAAACAGGTGCAGCGTGTGCTTGGCCAGACCGTATGGATTGCTCGGCCGTGGCTCGGTTGACTCGCTGAGCGGGCCGTTTTGCATGCCGTATTCGAAACAGGTGCCAGTCACCAGAACCTGCGGCACGCCGGCCTCGACCACGCTTTTGATAAAGCGGTAATCGGCCATCAGGTTGTGTTCGAAATGGAACAGCGCCCGATAGTTCGGCAGCCCCGGCCAGGCCAGATGCGCGAGGGTGTCGATGCCTTCGGTCAGCGTGACGACGTCCAGATCAACAGCGTGAATGTCCGCGCTGACGAACTCCACGTCATCGATCCACGGCATGCTTTGCGCCGTTTCTGCGTTGCGTGCCACCGCACGAATTTCGCAGCCGCGCTCAAGCAATGCCGCGACCAGATGCCGGCCGACAAAACCCGTGGCGCCAGTGACCAGAACCTTCACAGCACTTTCAACTCAGGCACGGCGATAACGAAGCGTCCGTCCCACTGGCGCACCTGTGCCAGTTGCTGACTGACTTCTTGCAGCAGGTTCCACGGCAGCACCAGCACGTAGTCCGGTCTGTCGATTTCGATCTGCGCCGGCGCCACGATCGGAATGCGGCTGCCCGGCAGGAACTTGCCCTGCTTGTGCGGATTGGCATCGGCCACCCAGGCCAGCAGATCCGCTTTGACGCCGGCGTAATTGAGCAAGGTATTGCCCTTGGCCGCCGCGCCATAACCGACCACACGCTTGCCGTCGGCTTTGGCCTGCAAGAGGAAGCGCAGCAGGTCATGTTTGATGCGTTCGGCAGCCGGCGCGAGGGTCGCGTAGTACTCGGCGGTTTTCACCCCGGCAACGAGTTCGGTCTGCAGCTGTTGCTGCACGGCCGGAAGAACAGCACGGCGCTCGCCGTCCTTGCGTTGCACGAACACGCGCAGCGAGCCGCCATGGGTGCTCAACTGGCTGACGTCAAACACTTCCAGGCCGTTGCGCTCGCACAGGGTCTGCACGGCGGTCAGCGACAGGTAGGAATAGTGTTCGTGATACAGCGTGTCGAACTGCGCGCCGGCCATCAGCGTCAGCAATTGCGGAAACTCGAAAGTGGCGACGCCGGTCGGCTTGAGCAACGTCGCGAAGCCGGCGAGGAAATCGTTGATGTCCGGCACGTGGGCGAGCACGTTGTTGGCCGCCATCAGGTCGGCGCCCCAGCCTTCGTTGCGCAGTTGCGTGGCGGTGTCGCGGCCGAAGAACAGCTCGCGAATCTGCAGGCCTTTTTCCCGTGCCGCTTGCGCGGTGCTGCGGGTCGGCTCGACACCCAGGCACGGGATGCCGCGCGCGGCGACGTATTGCAGCAGGTAACCATCGTTGGCGGCGACTTCGACCACGCGGCTGTCAGCGTTCAAGGCGAAGCGCTCAACCATGTCGGCGACATAGCGCTCGGCGTGATTCAGCCAAGTGCTGGAGAACGAGCTGAAGTAGGCGTATTCGGCGTCGAACAGACTGTCGGCACTGGTGTAGTCCTCAGTCTGGACCAGCCAGCATTGCTCGCACACGGCAACCTTCAGCGGCACCCATTGCTCGGCCTGTTCCAGGCGATCGGCATGCACGTAGGCGTTGGACGGCGGCGAAGTGCCGAGGTCGATCAGCGGCAGGCTCAGCGGTGCGGCGCACCCACGACAGTTCATAGACGCACTCCAGCAAAGTGTTGATCAAGCGCGGGATGGCTGGAATCACGCGCTGACAAATTATTGACAGACAACGGCCAGGCAATCGCCAGCCGAGGATCGTTTACCGACAGGCCGCCCTCGTGCTCCGGCGCGTAATCGGCGCTGTGCAGATAGAGCAATTCGGCGTCGTCGGTGAGCGTCTGAAAGCCATGAGCGAAACCGGCCGGAATCAACAGGCTGCGGCCATCGCCCGCCTTCAAGTGCTCGGCGTGCCAGTGCAGAAAGGTTTCCGAGTCAGGACGCAGATCCACCGCGACATCCCAGACTTCACCGCGCAGGCACGTGATCAGTTTGGCTTCCGGGGAGTTGGCATTCTGATAGTGCAGGCCACGCACACTGCCCTTCTCGCGAGTGCAGGAATGGTTGATCTGGCGGATATGGAATTCACTGCCGAACGCACTCAGGCCGCCCTCGCAGAACAACCGGGCGAAGTGCCCGCGCTGGTCTTCGAAGCGTTTGTGCTGAACGCTGAACAGGCCGGCCAATGGCAACGCTTGCAGAGAAAACTCGCTCACAGCGCGCCTCGGTACAGATTCAATTGGCCCAAAGTTACGGCGCGCATGTCATCGCCGTTCTGCCAGGACAGATGCCAATCCAGCGTCTGCGCAAGACACGCTTGTAATGACCAGCGCGGCTGCCAGCCGAGCACCTGACGCGCGCGGCTGCTGTCCAGACGCAGCAGGCCGGCTTCGTGCAACTCGCTCGGTTCGATGCGCAGACCACGGGCTTGCGGCCAGCGATTGGCGAGCAATTCGACGACTTCGCCGACGCTGCACATATCCGCTTCACCCGGACCGAAGTTCCACGCACCGGCGTATTCCGGGCCGTACTCGTAGAGGGCGGCAGCCAGTTGCAGATAACCCGCCAGTGGTTCCAGCGCGTGCTGCCACGGGCGCACGGCTTGCGGGTAGCGTAGGGTCACCGGCTCGTCGGCAGTCCAGGCTTTCAGCACATCGGGAATCAGCCGCTCCGGCGCAAAATCACCTCCGCCCAGCACATTGCCGGCGCGCGCGGTGGCCAGGGCCAAACCATGCTCAGCGTGTTTGTCTGCCGGGAAAAACGATGCGGCATAGGACTGCGCGAGCAATTCGCAGCAGGCCTTGCTGCTGCTGTAAGGGTCATGGCCACCGAGGGCTTCGTCTTCGCGGTACGGCCACAGCCATTCCTTGTTGGCGTAAACCTTGTCGGTGGTCACCAGCACGCAGGCGCGCACGCCGCCAACCTGACGAATCGCTTCGAGCAGATTCAGCGTGCCCATGACGTTGCTGGAATACGTGCCAAGCGGATCGCGATAGCCCTCGCGTACCAACGGCTGCGCCGCCAGATGCAGGACGATCTCCGGCTCGGTCTCGGCAATGATTTCCAGCAAGGCGCCAAGGTCACGCAGGTCACCGCGCTGATCGTTGATGCCTTCGTGCACACGCGCCAGTTCGAACAGGCTCGGCTCGGTCGAAGGATCCAATGAAAAGCCGCTGACTTGCGCACCGAGGCTTTGCAGCCACAGCGTCAGCCAACTGCCTTTGAAACCGGTATGCCCGGTGACCAGGACGCGTTTGCCACGCCAGAAATCCGCATTCAAGCCCATTGCTTCCATGGGGCCTCCCCGCTCTGCCACAGCGCTTCGAGGTGGTTCTTGTCGCGCAAGGTGTCCATGGGTTGCCAGAAACCGTCGTGTTCGAATGCTTGCAATTGCTCCTCGCGGGCCAGACGCGCCAATGGCTCGGCTTCCCAGGTGGTTTCATCGCCAGCGATGTAGGGCAAGACTTTCGGCGACAGAACGAAGAAGCCGCCATTGATCCAGCCGCCATCGCCCCGGGGTTTTTCGGTGAACCCAAGAACCTGATCGCCATGGCGTTCAAGCGCGCCGTAACGCCCCGGTGGCTGCACGGCAGTGACGGTCGCCAGGCGGCCATGGCCCTTGTGGAAATCGACCAATTGCCGAATGTTCAGATCGGAAACGCCGTCGCCGTAGGTGAAGCAGAACGCTTCTTCATCCTTGAGGTAACGGCCGGCACGCAACAGGCGTCCACCGGTCATGGTCTCCTCGCCAGTGTCGATGAGGGTGACGCTCCACGGCTCGCTGTAGTTCTGGTGCACGTCCATGCGGTTCTCGCGCATGTTGAAGGTGACGTCGGAGGTGTGCAGGAAATAGTTGGCGAAGAAGTCCTTGATCGCGTAGCCCTTGTAGCCCAGGCAGATGACGAAGTCGTGGATCCCGTGGGCGGAATACTGCTTCATGATGTGCCAGAGAATTGGCTTGCCTCCGATCTCGATCATCGGCTTGGGCTTGAGGTGCGACTCTTCACTGATGCGCGTGCCCAGGCCACCCGCCAAAATAACTGCCTTCATCGTCTCCCCTCTCGTTCGTCACCGGGCTGCGCGCAGCTTGCTTGAGCATTGCGGGCCTTTTGCCTGAATCTTCTGCCGGTCCGGGCGCGGGTGAAAAGACCGCGAGCGCTCGTTTTATGGCGATTTGCAGGGGACTTGCAGGAAACGCGCCAGCTGGCCTGACGTCAGGCTGCGGGCTTCGCCGGGGCATAAAAAAGGGATGAATCCGCAGCGGATTCATCCCTTGGTCAGACACGGGTCGATCAATCCGGCAACCAGCCCCACAACCAGTGATTGAGGTTGTCGCCACGCAACATGAAATCGCGGTGCACGGCGTCCTTCAGCTCGTCACCCATGCGATAGCTGGCTTGCGGATCGGCCAGGTGCATGCGGATCGCCTGTAGCCACTCCGCCGTGCTGTTGCTGTAGACCCTGGTGCACGGCAGGTGACCACGATAAGCCTCGGTGTCGGTGCAGATGACCGGGTAGCCGCAAGCGCCATATTCCAGCAGACGCAGGTTGCTCTTGCAGTCATTGAAGATATGGAACTCCAGGGGTGCCAGCGCCAGATCGAGGTTCAGGCTGGCGAGCTTGAATGGATAGTTCTGCAGGCTGATGGCCGAGTGAAACTCATGAACGTAGGGCCGCAAACCTTCCGGGCACATGCCGAAGAATACCCAGTCGACTTCGTTCGCCAGCTCACGCACAACCTCGGCGATGATCTCCAGGTCGCCAGTGTGGCTGGTGCCGCCGCCCCAACCCACCCGGGGCTTGCTTGATGTGCGCCGTTGACTGGTGAGTGTCGCCCATGGCTCGGGCGACAGCATATTCGGCACGATGCGGATATCGCTGTGCATTCCCGACAAGGCATCGGCCAGCGGCTGAGTCGTTACCACCAGGCGATCGCACAAAGCGATGCCTTCGCGCAGCATCTGTTCGGTATTGACCGGTTTGTTGCGCGCGTGAGTGTTTTTCTTCGGCGCACTGACCACATAATCATCGAGCTCGAAGACACGCAGTGCGCTGGAGTATTTTTTGATTCTCTGGATATCGCTGACCGCACCGTCGCTGTAGCGACACTGCAGGATGATCGTATCCGGCGCCAGACGTTCTATTTCAACGGTCGAAGGCGATTCGTAGGCCCAGCGGCCCAGCGCCCGGCCTGACGCTTCAAGTTCTGCCAACGGGCCGGTTACACGGTAATGACCGACGGCCGAACTGTTGACCGGCAAGCCGAGGATCAACGGCAAGTGCCGCGAGCGGAACGGGTTCCAGTTATTGCGCAGCGACGGTTCCAGACTGAAGCTCGATACGCCGAGGCTGAGTGACGGGCTGTAGGCTGGATCCCGGATGATCTTCGGCATCCATTTGTGATGGAACGCCTCTTCCTCTCGTTCCGGCGAGGCAAGCGGCGTGTTATTCGCCAGCGGCGCGATCACCACGCTGGCATAAGGCGTCCAGACCACCAGATACCCTTCGTTGGCTGCGCGCAGGCACAGATCGACATCGCTCAGACCGCAGGTAAACGTTTCGCTGTCGAACTGGCCCAACTCGGTAAAGACCTGCTTGCGCACCATCAGGCATTGGCCGCTCACCGCGCTCCAGTTCTGGGTTACATGGAGGCGCTGCATGTAGCCGCGACTGCTGGCCGCCTCCCCGGCAAATGGCGCACCGACCGGCCCCGCCAACCCCAGAATCAGACCGGCGCTGACAATCGCACCCTCCGGGTTGAGCAACCTTGCACCGACTACGGCAACTTCCGGGCGCCGGCCCTGGTTGAGCAGCTCATCGAGCCAGTCGCTTTCGCAAATGACTGCCTGCGCGTCAAGCCACAGCAAATACTCACCCCGCGCCTGATCGGCGGCGAAGTTGCGAATTGCCGCAACATTGTCGGGGCCATCGTAATGCACGACCCGCAGCATCGAAGCGCCCAACTGGGCCATGGCCGCCAGCCATTCAAGCATCACTGGGTCAGCAGTGCTGGCGTCGACCAACAGAATCTCGTAGCGGCTGTAGGCGGTCCGCTCGATCAGACTCTCGGTACAACGCTGCAACGCATGCAACGAATCGCCAGTGCGAATCACGATCGATACCAGCGGCTCTTGCGCATGGTGATAGTCGATGCGGTTGATCAGCGGCATCTCTTCCTGGCGAATGGAGTAATTGACCCCGATGCGCTGCAGATGTGCGCCAACCATCGCACTGTTGCAGGCGATCACCTCAGGCAACGACAGCCACTGAGCATAAGTCTGGCTGCACTCCACCTGGATCTCGCTGATGTGTTCAATGACTTGCGGCCCGGCTTCCTCGACCAGACGCCACAGCAAGTCATGCGGAGCGAGTTCACCGTGAACCGGATCAAAGCCCCCCACCGTGAGGAAGCGCTGACGCTCGAAAGCCAGAGCGCGGCCGACGTACGGATAGGCGCGCATCAGGTCAAGGTTGAAATCCGGCTTGAATACCGGCTCGATTGACTCGCCGTCGATCAGCGCCCCTTCATCGCTGTAGGCACACAGGATTCCCGGCGTCGCAGCGATGCGTTCTGCGAGGATCAACAGTGCCGATTCCGCCAGGACATCGCCGGCACGCAGCAGGTAGAACCAGTCGGCTCCCTCCATCTGCGGGATGACGGCATTGAGCTGCTGCGCCCAGTCGGGCCGGAACGGCAACTGCAGAACGCGTTCGCCAGCCTCACATTGCGCATCAGACAACAGCACGATCGCCGCCGGCGCATAGAGCTGCGTCTCGATGCTGCGCAGCGTCGTTTGCAAAGCCTCGATATCGCCAGCAGGGTCGACGACGACAGGCACAATCTGCGCACGCCTGGACCAACTGGCGATGCGCTGTGGCATCTGCTGACGCTCAACTGGCGAGAAGCGCCGGATCGACAGCCATTCCCGATAAAACTCCTCGTAACTTTCGCTTTCGGCACCCACCCGGCCACTGACCACGGTATTGCGGTTACCCAGGATGCGCGTCACGCACAACTCTTTCCAGGCATGAGGCTCGTCATTGATTTCGGCCAGATCGATGTAGCGCACCCATCCAGCCGCCGGCGCTGCTTCACCGCTGCGCGCGGCCAGCATTTGCGCCAGCCATTCCCACTCCACTCGGGCGCGCCTGAGCATTTCCGGCGTGCGGCTCAGCCGTTCCGGATAAAGCCGCTCGGTACTCAGAACGGTACTGAGCGAGACCAGATTACCGCGACGCATCAGGCACACGAACAAAGCGAAATCGAGCGTAGCGACGAAACCTGCGCCTTCCTGAATCAGCGCCGGCAGCAATTCCAGAACGTCGGCGCGACGCATCAGCGCGGCGCTGAAATTGCCGACGAAGTTCAGCGGCGTCGACTCGAAGATCGCCAGCATGTCGTCCCCCTTGAACAACGCGTCCGTCGGGCTGAACCGGCAGTTGCTGACGCGCGGCGGCAAGAGGAAATTGCCGGCATCGCTAAGCATGCGCAAGGCGAACACCAGGTTGGCATCGGCGTGCTCGATCAGCACCTGTGCCTGCAGGGCAATGCTGGGTGCGAACAGGCGATCGTCATCGCACAGCACTTTGACGAACTCGCCCCGGGCCTCCTCAACACACCGAAGTACGTTTTTCTGTAATCCCAGGCGCTGTGGATTGCGCAAATAACGAACCGGATGCGCCGGCTCGCCAAACGACTCGACGATGTCACGAATCTGCTCGTCGGCCGAGTCGTCGCACACCACGATTTCGACGTTTTCGTAAGTTTGCGCGAGCGCACTCATCAGCGCTTGATCGAAGAAGCGCGGGTTGCAGGCGGGGATGACGATACTGACGAGGGGGAGTTGATTCACGACGGGGAACTCTCGAGCGGCGGGCCCCTGCCCTGTGCAGGCAGGAGCACCGTAACCGCTTAGGAAAAAACGCTAGGCAGCTCGACAGGCACAGACTCAGATCTTGTTGAACAAGCCCAATTGCGCGACCTTGCTGAAAGCCAACTGCGACGCTTGCAACATGGTTTGCTGCAGGGTCAGACGGGTCATGACTTCGGCCGGGTCGGAATCGCGAATCGACGATTGCGTCTGGGCGTTGGCCAATACCAGCGACTGGTTGGTATCGCTCTGAGTGGCCAGCGCGGAACCGCGACCGCCGACCGAGCTGATGGCACTGGACAATTGATCGGTGCCACTGGCGAGGTTACCCAGACCCGAGGCCAGACCCGCTTGCAATTTCTGCAGCGCAATCGGGTTACCGTTGGTGGGGGTATTCAATACATTCTTCAATTGATTGACCGAATCGAGAATGTTCTGGGTCTCGTGGGTATTCACCGCCACGCTGAACTGGTCGTTGGCATCCGGCGTACCGGTGAGGGTGAAACTCACACCCGACGCTGTCGCCACGTTGCCGGCCAGGGTGCCGCTGGACACCGGCTTGCTGTCCGCCGTCAGAGGCGCTGCGTAAAGTTCAAAGTCGGTGGCGCTGGTGAATTTGAGCACAGCCGAGCCCGTCGGGAAGCTGGCCTTGTAATCAGCCGTATTGGTAACGCTGCTGGCGGTGATCTGCGCCGACGACGGGTTGCCCGGACTGCGGGTGCCGGTGAAGCTGTCAGGCTTGGCGGCCAGTGTGAACGTGTGGCCCGGCAGCACTGTGCCGGGTACATCGCCTGTTTGCAGGTTGATGTTCAACGTCAGATCAACGCCACGGAAGCTCACGGTCTGACCGACCGCGCTTTGAGGATCGAACGCCCCGCCTTGACTGGCTTCGGCCGTCACATCATTGCCGGCCGCATCGGTGATCTGCAGCTGGGTGCCACTGACAAACGAGACACTGTATGGCTCGCCGCTACGGAATTTACTGTTATAGCTGACGTTCGACGATACCTGCCCGTTGGACAGCACCACCCGGTTGTCGTTAACCGCCGGCGCCGTCATGGTGAGCTGGCTGCGGCTGGTATTGATGGCCTGCTGAAACGCCTCCCAACCCGTGGTGTTGGTGGCCATTTTCATGTTGTCGCCCACGGCCAGATCAAGGGTCACCTGATCGCCGTTGTAGGCATAGGTGCCGTCGTCATTGCGCGTAAACGGGACGGTATCGCCCTTGGAGCCGGCAAAAATGTACTTACCGTTTTCATCCTTGCTGTTCATCAGGCTGAGCAGTTGCTCTTCAATCTGCCCCAGCTCGGAAGCAGTGGCCTGGCGATCGGCGTCGGTGTAACCGGCGTTACCGGCACTCACGGCCAATTCCTTGGCGCGCTGCAACACATTGTTGATGCTGGTCATCACGGCTTCCGCCGTGCCCAGGGTGCCCTTGATCGTCGTGGCATTGGCCTCGTACTGATCCAGCATCGAGGCCTGCTGGCCCAACTGCAGCAAACGCGAGGCGCCAACGGGATCATCGGCCGCGGTATTGACGCGAACAAGGCTGCTCGCCTCTTCGCTGCTCTTGACCACATTGGCGAAGTTTTTCTGATAGTTGGCTGCCGAGGACTCGTAAAACTGGCCGGTGGAAATGCGCATGGGCTACGACTCCTTAAAGACTGTTGATCAGTGTGGCGAAAGTTTCCTGCGCAGCCTTGATGATCTGCGAAGACGCGGTGTAGTACTGCTGGAACTTGACCAGATTGCCAGTCTCTTCGTCCAGATCGACACCCGACAACGAATCGCGGGCGCCTTTGGCATTGGCCAGAATCGCATCGGTGGCGGCGCTGTCGAGCTTGCCCTGCGCCGCTTTGGCGCCGACGCCTTCAACCAGCTTGCCGTAGGCGTCAGTCAGGGAAATGCCTTTGCTGGCAGAACCGGTATCCACCGTTTGCCTGGTCTGCAGGTCAGCCAGAACGCCGCCGTTGCGATTGTCCAGCGTGCCGGCCTGGCTGAGGTTGATGTTGACCGCGGTACCCTTGCCAGGCGAGCCGGCTACGGTCATGTCGAAACTGGCGGTGTATTGCGTAGCCGGCGCCGGAGGAATCGGTGCACCGGTCGAGTCCTTGAGCGGGATACTCAGGCTCAGGGTATTGGTCTGGCCTGGCTTGATGGTGCCGCTGCTCAGCACGCCACCCTTGGCATCAAGCAACTGATAACCCTGGCTGGTGCCATCAGCCGACGGATCGCCAAACACTACCTTGACCGGCGTCGAATACTTCAAGCCGTTCTGCATCGCAGTGGTGGTCGTTGCGTCGTAAATGTCGAATTTGGTCGTCAGGGTCGGCTGACCGCTGGCCGGAATGGTCAGCGTGCCGCTACCACCGGGAGCGATGGCTGCACCCAGCGGCGCCGCAATGGCCAGACGTTTGGAGTCGGTCATTTCGGTCTTGATATTGGTCGCCGCATTACGCGTCGGGGTGATCTTGAATGTGTCCCCCGCCGCTGCCGTGCCGTTATTGAGCTTCAACGAAAAACCGTCGATCACCGGTGGCGGGTTGGTGGTGGTGCTGAACGCGCCCAGGGCAGTGCCTTCCGGCAGACGCTGCACGGTGTAGTCAGTGGCGCTGGTGAAGGTGACCCTGTAATCGTTGATGGTCAGCTTGCCGCTGTCTTTGATCGTGACTTCGAAATTGCCCGAACCGACGCTGTTGCCGTCTGTGGCAATGCTGCGCTGGGCCATGTTGGCGGCGCTGTTGATGCTGTTGAACAGGCTGCCGCCGAAATCACCGTTCTTGTCGATGCCCTGCGCCTGGATCGTGTTCATCTGATCGGCAACGACCAGCGCCACGCGGCCCAGCTCGTTCATCGCCGGGTCGAGCACGGTGCTGCGATAGCGCAGCAGACCGCCGATCTCGCCACCGGTGATGCTCGATGTCATGTCGATAACACTGGAACCGTAGTTCAGGACGATACCCATCCGGGACGGGTCGGTCTTGCTCGGGGTCACTTCCAGTTTGCTGGAGGTTCCACCAATGACCAGTGGCTGACCGTTGCCCAGGTAAAGATCCATGTTGCCGTCACGCTCGACCACTTGCGCGCCCGTGAAGGTGGACAGCTGGCGAATCGTCTCGTTACGCGCATCGAGCAGCTCGTTGGGCTGGCCTCCGCTGCTGGAAATCTGGGAAATCTTCTGGTTCAACTGAGCGACGGTGGCCGCCAGCTTGTTGACCTGATCGGCCATGCTCGTCAGGTTGCCGTTGATGTCCGAGTTCTGCGCATTCAACTGGCTGGAAACCGAGTTGAAACGAGCACTCAAGGCCTGCGCATCGCTGAGGAGCAATTGCCGGGAAGCATCATCGCCCGGCTTGGCATTAACGTTCTGCACCGAGGCGAAAAACTTGGTCAGTGCGCCATTGAGGCCGGTGCCGCTGTCGGACAGCAACTTGTCGAGCGGTGTGACCTGGGCCTGATACGCCGCCGCGTCGCTGTTGAGCGAGGTGCTGGTCTGCAACTGCGCATCGATGTAGCTGTTGTAGACCCGGCGCACGTCAGCCAAAGTGGTGCCGCTGCCGATCCAGACGTTGCCGTACTGGGCCGAGCCCTTGGTGTTCTGCACGGTTTGCTGACGGGAATAGCCGGCCGTATCGACGTTGGCGATGTTGTTACCGGTCACCACCAAAGAAGACTGACTAGCGGATAAACCCGACATCCCGATATTGAGCAAACTCATGGTTCAAACCTTACTGTATGTTTTATAGAGGCGTTGTCGAAACGCCCGCCGCAGCGTAGTTCTGGTTAACGTCCATCTGCTTGGCAATCTGCGAAATCTTCGTCGCGTAGTTCGGGTCGGTGGCGTAACCGGCCTTCTGCAACTCGCGTACAAACTGTTCTGGGTTATCGGCCGACTTCAGCACTTCTTGATAGCGATTGTTGCTCTGCAGCAACGTCACCAGATCGTGGAAGCTGTCCTTGTACGAGGCGTAGGAACGGAACTCGGCCGTCTCCTTGACCATCGCACCATTGCGGAACTCGCTGGTGATCGCGCGGGCCGAATCGCCCTTCCAGTTACTGCTGGCCTTGATGCCGAACAGGTTGTGGCTGCTGCTGCCATCCTGAGCGCGCATGACCGACTTGCCCCAACCGGTTTCCAGTGCCGCTTGCGCCACCAGATAACGCGGATCGACGCCGATGCGGTCGGCAGCTTCCTTGGCCATCGGCAGCATGGTGTTGACGAATTCGTCGGCCGAACTGAAGGCTTTCTTCGCCGGTGCCAGCGGAATCTGCGCCATGGCGCGGCCGTAGACCTGCATCTGCCCGCTGGCAGCTTTCTGCTCTTCGGCACGGGCCAGCCAGTCGCCGTTGTACAACGCGCCGGAACCGCTGACGGCGGTGGTCGCAACCCTTTGCGGCAAGGCGTTGGTCGTCGCTGCTGCAGTGGTCGCAGTGGCCACGCTCGGCGCCGACGGCACCAGGCCGGCGAGCAAGCGATCGGCCAGTTTCGGCGGCAGCGCCAGACGCCGCTGATTGATCAGCGCCATGTCGTTGCGATGGGAAATGTCGGTGTTGTTCGGCGCATGCACCGAGCGCGATGCCCACAACGGACGCTCGCCGTTGACGCGGGACAGCGGACCGGTGGCGACGGTGCCGGCGGCAATCGGCGTCGGCACGGCGGCGGCCTTGGCCAGCGCTTCCTGCTGCTTGGCGGCGGACGCGGCGGCAGCCTCACCCGGAGCCATCGGTTTGTTCTTCGACATCTGCCGGATCAGCACGTCGGCCAGGCCGATACCACCGCCCTCCCGCGACATGGAGACCGCCAGTTGCTGGTCGTACATTTCCTGATACTGCTTGGCCGCCGGTGTGTTCAGCGGGTTGTCCTGGCCGAGCGCTTCGGTGGCCGAACGCATCGACTTGAGCATTTCGCCGAGGAACAGCGACTCGAATTCCTGCGCCACCTTGCGCATGTTTTCGTCGCTGTTCTTGTCGCCGACCTTGAGCTGATTCAGACGATTGAGGTCCGAGTAGGACCCCGAATCGCTGCTGCTGACCAGACCGCTTTTGCGCATATCCATGGGGGCCGGCCTCAGATCACGATCAGGTCGGCTTGCAAAGCGCCGGCCTGCTTCAGAGCTTCAAGAATTGCCATCAGGTCACCCGGTGCCGCGCCGACCTGGTTCACCGCACGGACGATCTCGTCGAGGGTGGTGCCCGGGCCGAACTTGAACATCGGTTTGGCTTCCTGTTCGGCATTCACTCGCGAGCGCGGTACGACAGCGGTCTGGCCGTTGGACAGCGGGCCCGGCTGGCTGACAATCGGGTCTTCGGTGATGGTCACGGTCAGGCTGCCGTGGGTCACGGCGGCTGGCGACACTTTCACGTTCTGGCCGATGACGATGGTGCCGGTACGCGAGTTGATGATGACTTTTGCCACCGCCTGACCCGGATCGATTTCGAGGTTTTCCAGGATCGACAGGTAGTCGACGCGCTGGCTCGGATCCAGTGGCGCAGTCACGCGCACCGAACCGCCGTCGATGGCTTGGGCGACGCCAGGGCCGAGCATGTCGTTGACCTTGTCGACGATGCGCTTGGCGGTGGTGAAGTCGGAACGGTTGAGGTTCAGCGTCAGGCTGTTGCCCTGGTTGAAACCGCTCGGCACCGCACGTTCC
>Ga0308166_1001626_pt1 | contig 23309 bp, 20 predicted proteins | sample PhyCR2_2_FD_202137 | JGI IMG/M metagenome (GOLD analysis project Ga0308166, IMG submission 202137) | Phyllosphere microbial communities from UC Gill Tract Community Farm, Albany, California, United States - DLSLCC.R2 | ecosystem: Host-associated > Plants > Phyllosphere > Unclassified | place... | reverse complement strand
ATAAATAATTAATAATGAGACACGGTAAAAAATTCAATCACTTAGGAAGAACGGCTTCTCACAGAAGTGCTTTACTTTCTAATATGGCTTGTTCTCTAATTGAGCATAAAAGAATCAACACTACTGTAGCTAAAGCTAAAGCTTTAAGAGTATATGTTGAGCCTCTATTAACAAAAGCAAAAGAAGATACTACACACAACAGAAGAATAGTATTCTCTTACCTTCAAAATAAATTTGCGGTTGCTGAATTATTCAGAACTGTAGCTCCGAAAATCGCTGAAAGAAATGGTGGTTATACAAGAATCATCAAAACTGGTTTCAGACCAGGTGATGCGGCTGATACTGCTCTTATCGAGTTGGTAGATTTCAACGAGCTTTACAACCCGAATGCAGAGGAGAAAAAAGCTACAAGAAGAAGCAGAAGATCTACAACTGCTAAAAAAGCTGAAGCAGTAGTAGCTGAAGCTCCAAAAGCAGAAGAGAAAGTTGAAGAGCCTAAGGCTGCAGCAACTGACTCTGCTGAAGAGAAAACTGAAGAATAATATTCATTCAGATATAAATGAAAAGCCATCCAAAATTTGGATGGCTTTTTTATTATTTCAACTCCGAATCAATACGGATCCCGAAACCGGAAACCCGGTTAAATCTTTGTTCTCTTCAGTTCAATCACATTATTCCCTTGCTCCAGATGAATGCTGTCCCCTTTTACCCTTGCGGTCATATCATCTTTTTTATAAATAATTTCTCCATCTTTTGTTTCAGTTTTTGGTAATGTAAACGTTTTTTTATTGCTCGTGATGGCAACGTTACTTTCCTTAGGGTCATTTTTGAATACTACTTTTACTAATGATCCGTCTGTAGCTTTATAAACAAAATCTGTCTTTTCTGTTTTCTGGCCATTCACTTCAGTAGTTGAAGAGCTTTGGGTTACGGAATCAATTTTTCCATTATTATCTGTAATTACAGTTTCAGAACTGTCAGTTTTAATAATGCTTTTGTTTCCACTTTCACTTTTTTTGCAGCTTGTTAACAGTAATGCCACGGCTGAAATTGCGACTAAAAGGCTTTTTCTCATGATATTTATTTTTTAATAGATGGGATATTAATTGTTGTTTTATTGTAACAAAAATTTAAGTAAATTAATAGAAACAAAAAACAAACCAATAACCCTGAACTCAAGCCCCTAAATTACACAAAAGTGTAATTGATTCCGTCTTGTTTTCTGCTGAAATTTGTCTTAAACAAAAAAACAATGAGCATTTCCATCGCCATAGTAGAAGACGAAAAAAACTACAACAATGCGTTGAAGAAAGTTATCAATTATCAGGATGACATGAAAGTAGTTGCCCAGTTCTTTGATGGCAACGAAGCCCTGAAAAATCTTTCGGATATTTCCCCGGATGTTGTCATGATGGATATTCAGCTGCAGGATATGCTGGGTATTGAAATTATTGAAAAGCTCAGGAAAGGAATGCCCGAAACACAGTTCATCATGTGTACCAGCTTTGAAGATGACGAGAAAATATTCAATTCCTTAAAAGCAGGTGCCATGGGATATCTCATCAAAGGTGAAAGTATGGACAAGATTCTTTCTTCTATTCGCGATGTATACAATGGCGGAGCTCCTATGAGCCTTTCCATTGCCCGGAAAGTTTTGAGTCATTTCGAGAAAAAGCTTCCCGAGATTAAAGGTTTTGACGAGCTCACCGACCGCGAAAAAGAAATTCTAGAACTTCTTTCACAAGGACTCCTCTACAAAGAAATTGCCGATAAAAAATTCATCAGCATTGATACCGTAAAAAAACACGTAGGAAACATCTACCGAAAGCTGCATGTCAGTAATAAAGTAGAAGCAATCAATAAATTTAACCATTTAAAAAACTAAAAAACTATGGGAAAACAAGTACAAGAAAAACCATCTCGTGATGATTTGGAGATTGAATTGATGCGAAAAATCAAAACGCTAGAGTATGATAATCTTAAATCTCTAGTAATGGGGGATTTAAGAATTGAGCACTATGCCATTGCGAAGGCAAAAGCTTTTTTTGATTGGCCAATTCCTGAGGATGAGAAAGAAGCCCAGGTTTCAGCTAAAATAGAAAATTTTCAAACTTTTCCTGATGAATTTCTAGTTGAGAATTTAGAAGATATAATTACTGAAAACTTAGGATTTAAAAAGTATCTATATATTTATTTTATAAATGACGGTGCTAGAATTAGTATCGCTCTATTGTTTAAAAATGAATATTATCTGGGAAATCTTTTAGACTTTGGAACAAACAATAATCTATATGTTTGGGCTGGGGGAAGATTAGATAAAGTAGCAATGGCAAACTATCCTAATATTATTGATTCAATCAGAAGATTTGAAAACGATTTTATTACTACATACAATATTAATCAGTTTTCAAAATATATTATTTTTTCAATGGATAGGATAAAGAAAAATTTTAAGAATTTTGACAACTCTTCTAAAATTATTGTAAGTGGTAGTGATTATCATGGAAATATTCGGCCAAATTTAATTTTAGAGACTAATGATGCGAATGTTATTAGTCCTGTCTACAAACCGTCTGCTGCTGGAAAACTTTATTATAATATGGGGCACCTGTATCCATAAGTATGGAGGCTCTGGCAATTATTTACCAGGTAGAAATTATTTCATTATTTCTATACAGTATATTTTTGGGTGGTATACATAAAAATACCATCCAAAAATACCTTTTTGCATATCTGCTTATTACTAATGTTATCGAATTAATTTCCTTTATTGGAAGGTCATATCTTGATTTGTCAACTAATGGAATAATTTACAATTGTTATTCCCTGTTTTGTCTATGCTTTTTTTATTTCTTTTATATTAGGTGCTTTACTAAGAAAAGTAGGTCCATTTTTTTTTGCCTATTTTGTTTAGCTTTAGCATGTGTTGGTGTTTTTACTAACTTTTTGAATTTTGAATATGATTATAGAATAGGTATTATTCTCGCTTTATTTTATATCTGTTCAGCTTTATTTTGGATGGCTTACAGGATTGTAAATGTTGATAATCGGAAAATTACTGCACATCCTGAGTTTTGGATTTCCGTTGGACTTATCCTCTGGAGTTCTTTTTTTATATTAAGGTCAATCCCTATGTATCTTTTTGAAAAGATTGATGAAGAATTTCAAAAAATGCTTCGAAGTATATTTTATATTGTGAATATTGTATTTTATATTTTAGTTTTTGTAGCTCTTCTGAAATCAACAAACACACCTGAGGAAAATGAAAAACCTACCGTATGAAGTTAAACTGACATATGCAATATTTTTTTGCATACTAATTTTGATTATTCTTTTCATTGTTTTCGTTGTTATAGTATACAACAGAAAGCAACTTTTATACATTAAAGAGCAACAACTCAAAGAAGCCGAACATCAAAACCAGCTTCTACAGAAAGAACTCGAAAAGCAAAAACTACTAGAACAGGAGCGCGAGAGAATTTCCCATGACATGCATGACGACCTTGGAGCAGGCATTTCAGCACTAAAATTACAGGCAGAATTTTTAAAACAAAAGGCAGGCGATGATAATCTGCAAAATGATATAGATGAACTTCTGAAAACCTCGGAAGAAATGAATCTTTCCATGCGCGAAATGCTTTGGAGCCTGAACTCAGGAAACGATACCCTGGGTAGTTTTATAGATTATGCCATACAATATACCAACAACTTTCTGAAAAAAACAAGAATAAAAGTCTGGTCAGAAAGTGAGGACATACTACCAGAAACTCCAATTTCTACAGAGTTAAGGCGAAATATGTTCTTGTGCTTAAAAGAAGCTGTTAATAATGCCTATAAACACAGTCAAGCAAATAAACTAAAAATTTCGTTCCTACAGGAAAAAAATACTTTTATTATGAAAATATCGGATGACGGTGATGGGATTCCGGAAGAACATCACGAAGGAAACGGACTTCGGAATATGAAAAGAAGAATGGAGGAACAGAAAGGGGAATGCCAAATTTTAAAAGACGGTCCCGGAACTCATATTGTTTTTAAGGCTACGGTATAAAAGTCTGAAGTTGTAAAAATGAGTAGAAATATTTGCTGTAAATCGAAGCAAAAGAGATTGTTTGGCCAAGTAAGATGCTATTTAAATTGAAAATTAAACTATAATTCTCCAATGTCATAAAAAACACCGGAGAATTTTTATTTATTACCAAATATTAAAGCCCAGTTTTTTCATCAGTTTAGTTTTTTCATTAAATTTGTGATCAAGTATAATTATTAATAAAACAGCCTGAAGCTTTTGCAGAAGGTTTAAAACTAAACAATATGAGTGCAATTTCTTTCATAGAAGCAAGACAAATTTTGGATTCCAGAGGTAATCCTACCATTGAAGTAGATGTATTTACAGAAAGCGGAGCCATGGGGCGTGCTGCTGTTCCTTCAGGAGCATCTACGGGTGAACATGAAGCAGTAGAATTACGTGACGGTGGTTCGGATTACATGGGGAAAGGGGTCCTGAAAGCTGTTGAAAATGTAAAAGAAATAATTGCAGAAAACTTAATCGGGCAGCCGGTTTTTGAGCAGAACTTTATTGATCAGATTATGATCGATCTAGACGGAACTCCAAACAAAGGAAATCTTGGTGCTAATGCAATTTTAGGTGTTTCTTTAGCCGTAGCCAGAGCAGCGGCTGCTGAATTGGGAATGCCTTTATACAAATATGTAGGTGGTGTTAATGCCAATACACTTCCTGTTCCTATGATGAATGTAATCAATGGTGGATCTCACTCTGATGCGCCTATTGCATTCCAGGAATTTATGATCATGCCGGTAAAAGCAGATTCTTTCTCTCATGCTTTGAGAAAAGGAACAGAAATTTTCCATAACCTTAAATCTATTCTTCACTCAAGAGGACTTTCTACAGCAGTAGGGGACGAAGGAGGTTTTGCACCTACTTTCAAAGGAACGGAAGATGCTTTGGATACCTTACTTCAGGCTATCGAAAAAGCAGGGTACAAGCCTGGTGACGATATTATGCTGGCTCTTGACTGTGCGGCTTCAGAATTTTACAAAGACGGAATTTACGATTACAGAAAATTCCAGACTCCGGATGCAGCTCAGTTCTCCAGCAGCGAGCAGGTTTCTTACCTTGCTGAATTAGCAGCTAAATATCCGATCATCTCCATCGAAGACGGAATGCAGGAAAATGACTGGGAAGGTTGGAAAATGCTTACAGATAAGATCGGTGACAGAGTACAGCTTGTAGGTGACGATTTATTCGTAACCAATGTAGAAAGACTTTCAAGAGGAGTAAAAGAAGGTATAGCCAACTCAATCCTTGTCAAAGTAAACCAGATCGGTTCCCTTTCCGAAACAATGGATGCTGTACAGATGGCTCAGAATAACAAATTCACTTCAGTAATGTCTCACAGATCAGGAGAAACTGAAGACTCTACAATTGCTGACCTGGCAGTAGCGATGAACTGCGGACAGATCAAAACAGGATCTGCTTCAAGATCAGACAGAATGGCGAAATACAACCAGCTGTTAAGAATTGAAGAAGCGTTGGGAGATACAGCTTTTTTCCCAGGTTTAGACGCATTTAAGATCAAAAGATAATTGAAATTATAAATAACGGCAAGCGATAATTTTTGTTTGCCGTATTTTGTAATAAGTAGTATATTTAGAAAAAAAATAAATAATGTCAGACAACAAAGTAATATTGAATTACGACGGTAATTCATATGAATATCCAATCGTGGATAGTACTATCGGAGACAGAGGAATTGATATTTCAAAATTAAGAGACCAGACAGGTTTAATCACTCTGGATTTAGGGTACAAAAATACTGGAGCTACCATTAGCGACATCACTTACTTAGACGGAGATAAAGGAGAATTATTCTACAGAGGTTATCCAATCGAGCAGATTGCTGAAAAATCCAACTTCACAGAAGTAATGTACCTTTTACTACATGGTGAATTGCCTACTCAGGACCAATTCAGTTCTTTCAACAATAACATTAAAAAATATAACTTTATAGCAGATGAGATGAAAAAGATCATTGATGTTTTTCCTCGTTCTGCTCATCCTATGGGAGTTTTATCTTCTTTAACTTCCGCTTTGACTGCTTTCAATCCTAAAGCCGTTAACGTAAACTCTAAAGAAGAAATGGACCACGCTGCAGAATTGATGATTGCTAAGTTCTCTCACCTTTGTGCATGGACCTACAGAAAAACTCAGGGGCTTCCGCTTAACCACGGAGACAACAGCCTGAACTATGTGGAAAACTTCTACAAAATGGCATTCAGACTACCAAACGAAGAATTTGAAGTAAATCCGGTAGTAGTAGATGCTTTAGATAAATTATTAATCCTTCACGCTGACCACGAGCAAAACTGTTCTACTTCTACTGTAAGAATGGTAGGATCTGCTCACACAGGTCTTTTCGCTTCTATTTCTGCTGGTGTTTCCGCACTTTGGGGACCACTTCACGGTGGTGCTAACCAGGCTGTGATCGAAATGCTTGAACTGATTGAAAAAGATGGAGGAGATGTTAACAAATGGGTGGCTAAAGCAAAAGATAAAAATGACAGCTTCCGTTTGATGGGCTTTGGACACAGAGTATACAAAAACTTTGATCCTAGAGCGAAAATCATCAAGAAAGCTGCTGACGATATCCTTAATGCATTAGGTATTCAGGATAAAGCTCTTGACGTTGCCATGCAGTTAGAAAGAGTGGCTCTTGAGGATGAGTACTTCGTAGAAAGAAAGCTATATCCAAACGTAGACTTCTATTCTGGTATTATCTACAGAGCACTGGGAATTCCTACAGAAATGTTCACTGTAATGTTTGCATTAGGAAGACTTCCGGGATGGATTTCTCAGTGGAAAGAAATGAGACTGAAAGGAGATCCTATCGGAAGACCAAGACAGGTTTACCAGGGTGCTCAGAAAAGAGATTACATCGATATTACAAACAGATAATATTCTGTTTTATCATAAACAAAATCCCAAAGCTTGCTTTGGGATTTTTATTTTTCTAACTAAGGACAAACGCAGTTTCCGCAGGTCCAGATTCTGCAGCTTCCGTCATCGTTCCATTCGCAGCAGTATCTTGGTTTAATAGGACCAACACCTCCTACGATTGATTTTTGCTCGTTTCTTCCTAATTTTTGTGCGTTTTTAAGCACAGGATTTTTCTTGTTCATGATTTTGATTTTTGGTGTTAATAAATAGTTTAGTTTTTATAATTCCGAAAAATTATATCACTAATATATGAATTTATTTTAAAAACATAATATTTTTTTTGACTTATATATGTGTAAGATAGCTAGTTGTGGATCGGTGATAAAAGAAAATTCAATATGATTTTATGGCTAAATATGAAATTTTATCCTGAAATATAGAACAGAGGGTTGAAAATAAACATTCCTAAATTCAAATTTATGCATAAAACAAAGCAAAAGTTTTCCAGATAGAGACCTTTACTTATATTTGTAGTATTGCATAAATCTTTATGAAACTAAACATTAAAAACGAAACGGGAAGGCTGAAATCTGTTGTTCTAGGCCAGCCTAATTCAATGGGGCCCGTCCCAACACTGGAGGAAAGTTACGATGCCAAATCGTATTACTCCATCGAACACAATATGTATCCCAAAGAAGAGGATATTATCAACGAAATGAATGCCTTTGAAGCGGTATTGAAAAAATATGACGTAGAAGTGCTTCGGCCAAGCATCATTAAAGACTACAATCAGGTTTTTTCTAGAGATGTCGCTTTTGTGATTGACGATAAAATGATCATTTCAAATGTAATCGCAGACAGGGCTGACGAGCAGGACGCGTATAAAAAAGTTTTTGAAAAAGTAGCATGGAGAAAAATAATTAACCTTCCGGAAACTGCCCACATTGAAGGGGGAGACGTAATTGTATGGGACGATTTTCTTTTCATTGGGACATGCTTCAGCGAAGATTACAGAAACTATAAAACAGCAAGAACCAATGAATACGCCATTGAAATTCTGAAAGAATATTTTCCGAAGAAAAGAATCATCGATCTTGAACTAAAAAAGAATGATAAAGTTCCTTTCGAAGGTATCCTGCATCTGGACTGTACTTTTAATCCGGTAGGAAAGGATAAATGCCTGATTTATAAAAACGGATTTGTAGACGAAAGCGATTACCGCCTGATCGTTGATATTTTCGGGGAAGAAAACTGTTTCCATCTCAATGATGAGGAAATGTTTGAAATGTTCCCGAATATTTTTTCCATTTCCCCTGAAGTGGTAGTATCAGACAAAACATTTACAAGAATGAACAACCACCTGAGAAACGAATGGGGAATGACGGTAGAAGAAATTCCTTATCGTGAAATCTCTAAAATGGGCGGTTTGTTGAGATGCTCTACAATGCCGCTTGTGAGAGAGTAATTGAGTGGGAGAGTTTTAGGGTTTGAGAGTTAGGGTGTTGGTGTATTTGATTATTTTTTTAATTTTAAAAAAATATTAGTGTATGTCAACGATTAAATTTCATCAGGACCTAAAAGTTTTTCAAAAATCATTTGAAACAGCACAGCTGATTTATGAACTTTCAAAATCTTATCCAAAAGAAGAACTTTATTCGCTTACAGATCAGATAAGAAGATCATCAAGATCTGTAACAGCAAATATTAGCGAGGCCTGGGGGAAAAGGAAATATGAAAAATCCTTCATAGCTAAACTTACAGATTCAGAGGGAGAAGCAAGAGAAACCCAAACATGGCTTCAGTTTGCTTTTGCCTGCAATTATATCAATGAACAACAATATGATAATTTACACAAACAATATAACCAAATAATAGGGATGTTAGTTAATATGATGAGCCAGTCGGAAAAGTGGTGCTCCTTCTCTCCGATTAATAAAGAAGAGAATAATTTGTAAATTTTTGTTCAGACTCTCAAACTCTAATACACTAGAACCCTCAAACTTATAAAAAATGCAGACAACAGATACAGTACTTATGATAGAGCCGATTGCATTCGGTTATAATGCAGAAACGGCAGAAAACAATTACTTTCAGGTAGAACAGACAGGTTCTGACATTCAGTCGAAAGCTTTGGCAGAATTCAACACCTTTGTTGGAAAACTCAGAAGCAAAGGCATAAATGTTATCACTATAAAAGATACACTGGATCCCCATACGCCGGATTCCATTTTTCCGAATAACTGGGTAAGCTTCCATAAAGACGGGAAAGTGGTTTTATACCCGATGTTCGCTTCCAACAGAAGAGTGGAAAGAAGAGAGGATATTATTGAAAGTATCGAAAACCAGGGATTTGAAGTAGATGAAATCGATGACTGGTCATTCTCTGAAACCCAGGGACATTTCCTGGAAGGAACCGGAAGTATGATCTTTGACCACGACAATAAGATTGCTTATGGTTCTGTTTCTTTAAGACTTGACGAAAATTTATTCAGGGAATTTTGTAAAAAATATGGTTTTACGCCAATTGTTTTCCATTCTTACCAGACTGTGGGAACAGAAAGGCTTCCCATTTATCACACCAATGTTATGATGTGTGTCGCAGACCAGTTTGTGGTGATCTGTCTGGACTGTATCGATGATGAACTGGAAAGAGAAAAAGTAATTGAAACCATCAAAAGTTCAGGAAAAGAAATTATTGAAATTTCAGAAGATCAGATGCAGCAGTTTGCCGGAAACATGCTTCAGGTTCAGAATAAAGAAGGCCGGAAGTTTTTAGTGATGAGCCAAACGGCTTATCAGTCTTTAACTTCTGAACAGATTGCCGCGATAGAAAAATACTGTGAAATCATCTATTCAGACCTGAATACCATTGAAGTGAATGGGGGAGGTAGCGCAAGATGTATGCTTGCAGAAGTTTTCCTTCCGAAAAAATAATACCTGTCCATTATTTGGAATAAGATTCCGGCCCTGGAACAGTGCCGGAATTTTTTTGGGAAGGTTTCATTTCTTCAAATTGAGACAAAAGACAAAAAAGTTACCTAAATTTGTGACTTAAGCAAAAACTATGAAGATACAGCAGTACTTTTTAACATTCGCTGTTTTGCTTGGGATATTCGTCGGTGCCCAGCAAAAGACATTTTGTAACCCTATTAATATTGATTACGGCTATACTCCTTTCGAAGTTTTTTCAAAACAGGGGAAACATCGGGCTACCGCTGATCCGGTAATCGTAAATTTTAAAAATAAATTATTCCTTTTCTCCACTAATCAGGAAGGATACTGGTACAGCGATGATATGCTGGACTGGAAATTTGTGAAAAGAAAGTTCCTTAGAGACAACAAATACATCCATGACCTGAATGCTCCGGCAGTTTGGGCCATGAAAGATACCCTGTATGTTTACGGATCAACCTGGGAGCAGGATTTCCCGATCTGGAAAAGTACCAATCCTACCAAAGATGACTGGAAAATAGCTGTGGATACTTTAAAAGTTGGTGCATGGGATCCTGCATTCCATTATGATGAGGATAAAAATAAATTGTATCTGTACTGGGGGTCCAGTAATGAATGGCCGTTGCTGGGAACCGAAGTAAAGGTTAAAAACCTGCAGTCGGAAGGTTTCGTAAAACCTATTATAAAACTAAAGCCTGAAGACCACGGCTGGGAAAGGTTCGGGGAATATAATGATAATGTTTTTCTTCAGCCGTTTGTAGAGGGGGCCTGGATGACCAAGCACAATGGAAAATATTATATGCAGTACGGAGCTCCCGCCACTGAATTCAGCGGATATTCTGATGGAGTATATGTCAGCAAAAACCCTCTGGAAGGTTTCGAGTACCAGCAGCACAATCCTTTTTCTTATAAACCCGGAGGTTTTGCAAGAGGAGCAGGGCACGGAGCCACTTTTGAAGACAATTACAAAAACTGGTGGCATGTTTCAACCATTTTCATTTCCACTAAAAACAATTTTGAAAGAAGGCTCGGGATCTGGCCGGCAGGATTTGATAAAGATGATGTAATGTATACCAATACGGCCTACGGGGATTATCCGACTTTCCTTCCGCAGTATGTACAGGGAAAAGATTTCTCAAAAGGTCTTTTTGCAGGCTGGATGCTGCTAAATTACAACAAGCCGGTTCAGGTTTCCTCTACATTGGGAGGTTATCAGCCGAATTTAGCGGTGGATGAGGATATTAAAACCTATTGGAGTGCAAAAACAGGCAATTCAGGAGAGTGGTTCCAGACAGATCTTGGCGAAGTTTCTACCATTAATGCGATCCAGATCAATTATGCGGATCAGGATGCTGAATTTATGGGTAAAACCTTGGGTAAAATGCATCAGTATAAAATCTACGGCTCAAATGACGGAAAAAAATGGACTGTGATTGTTGATAAAAGCAAAAATACAAAGGATGTCCCGCACGATTACGTAGAACTTGAAAAGCCTGCCAAAGCCCGTTTCCTGAAAATGGAAAACCTTAAAATGCCTACCGGAAAATTTGCATTAAGCGGTTTCAGAGTGTTTGGAAAAGGAGCGGGAGAAAAGCCTGAAAAGGTAGAAGGATTTGTCCCTTTGAGAGCCGATCCTAAAAAATATGGGGAAAGAAGAAGCATCTGGATGAAATGGCAGCAAAACCAGGATGCAGACGGGTATGTGATCTATTGGGGTAAATCTCCGGATAAATTATACGGAAGCATCATGGTATATGGCAAAAATGAGTATTTCTTCACCGGAGCGGATAGAACTGATGCCTACTATTTCCAGATCGAAGCTTTCAATGCCAACGGAATTTCAGAAAGAACAGAAATCGTAAAGTCTGAATAATAAAATACTAGAAATTAAAAAATCTGCGATCTCAGATCAATCTGCGAGAATTTTTTTAATACAGAGATTCATTTTCCCTCCGTTAGATTTCAGAAAGCAAAGAAAAATTAATTTTCAAATTGGTTGATGAAGCTGATTTAAAATCATACTACATATAAACGCTTTGAGATTATCAAGGCGTTTATTTTTTATCGAGCTGTTTAAGGAAAGCATCAATTTTATCAATCAGGAATTGATCATTCGGAGTTTTGTCCCAATCCAGATGGCCGCCGTTGAACTCATAAGTTTCATGCTTAACTTTTTTCCGTATTAAGGCAGAATCTAGTTTTTTCATTTGGGATAAAGGAATAATTTGATCCCTGTTTCCATAATAAGAAATCGTAGGAGGAGAGGTTTCACCGATCCAGAAAACAGGATTAGGAATGTCTGAATTGGTGATATCTGTTGGAGTCGGTTTTGAAGAATCAATCATATGTTTTTCAACAAAAGAATAGTCGGAATATTTCCTGAAATCATTACTGGTTAAATCTGCAGGTCCTACAATATTAACAATAGCCTTGACCTTTGTCCTGTGCTTATCGTCAAAAATGCTGTTATATCCGTATAACATGGATAAATGGGCACCGGCACTGTTTCCAAGCAAAATAAATTCAGGCTTACATTTCATTTCAGCAGATTTTTTAACCAACAAATCTAAAACGCTGTCAATGTCATTGGTCTGATTGGGAAGAATAAATGAATGATCAGTTGCCAGTCTGTAATTCATATTGGCAAAAACATAATCCGGAAATTTCTTCATCATTGAAAGGGCAAAAAACGTCAGATTCGATTTATCTCCGCCTCTCCAGCCTCCTCCATGAATGATCACAAAGATCCCTTTTATTGAATCCCTGTTTTCAGGAACATAGAGATCCAGTTTTTGTTGAATATCATTTCCGTAAGACACGTTTTCCTCCACATTAAAAGAAGTGTTTTCTCCAAGATTGAACGTTTTTTCTTTACAGCCTGTCCAGAGAAGGCTTATTAAAAGAAAGGATAGAAATGTTACAAAACTTTTATTCATACTCATAAAGATAGGAAAAACCCGCCGGAAATTCCGGCGGGCTTTACCACAAAAAATAATTGAATATGAAGAATGATAGTTCTATCTTGTTCTGCTTTTAATGGCGTCAGAAGCACCTTCGATGTCTCTTACCTTTTTCACTTTCTGGTTTCCGAAATTGTAGGTAATGCTTAATGTCATGCCTCTGTTGTATCTGTTCTGATGGATATAGTTATAGTTTCCGTTGTCCTGGTAATCTTCAATTTCAATGATATTGGTTTTTAATACATCATTTACATTTAAAGCAAATGTCCAGTCGTTCCAGATTTTTTTTAGGCTTAGATCAAGGCTCATAAGGTTTCTTAATACCCCAAGCTCAATTTGCTGCTTATCTACAAAGAAGTAATTAACTCCGGCAAACCATGTTTTCTTTTTATCCAGACGGATGGTGTTGTTCGTCTGAATAATAATGCTCGTCGATCTTTTTTTGTTTTCATAAGTCGGGAAAACATCTCCCGAAGTAGGATCTATACTTAAACTTCCGTTGTTGATATTATGCTGTGCACCGATATTGAAGTTGGTCGTCCAGTATTGTTTGAAGAATGATTTTTGTATTCCTACCATTGCAGACATCTCCTGTTTGTCTCCAAAATTGGTACGGATGTATCTCAATTGGGTGTGAGGATCCATGATTGGCTTTCCATCTGGACCAGTGACAGGATTTCCCTGTGCATCAATTCTCGGTTTCAGAATGTCTCTCTGCAAAGGAACCTGTGTAATTACATCTTTAAAGTAGGAGTGATTTAAAATCAGGAAATATGAGTTTTTATACATATACGTAAGCTCCTGATTGTAAGTGGATGATGCTTTTACAAAAGGGTTGTTTTGCGTATAATTATCCTCAGTCAGGATATTCCTTACCGGGTTGATTTCCCAGAAGCTCGGTCTTCTCATCCTGCTTGAAAAGGCATAGGAAATATTGTTTTTATCATTGATAGCATAATTCAGGCTCAGATAAGGTAAAAGATTGTTATAATTTCTCTCTATCCTTTGCAGATCGGCAGTTGGAGCATTATCTGAAGTTCCTAAACTGTGTGTGATTTCATATCGGGTTCCTACTTTTCCTGACAACTTATCGGAAAACTTTTTTTCAAGTGTTAAATAAACGCCATAAATACTTTCATCATAAATAAAATGATTCGGTTCCGGTTTTTGTTTTATCAGTTGACCTTTTTTATCGAATTCATAGGTGTAGTTTTTAGTATCGTTGTCTGTTTTGGTTTTGTTATAATTACCACCTACAGATACCGTGAAATCATTTTTAAACTTTTGAATATAATCTGCCATTCCCGAAAAGTTATTAATAATCTGAGGAAGGTCCTGAATCACCTGCCTGCCCGGCAGAGTATAATTTCCGGAAGTATCCGGAAGAAGAGTCCTGTTGTCGGTATACTGGAATCTTTTATAATTCAGATAGGCTGCGTTAAGATTTAATTTACTTCCCAAAGAATCTGTTTTAAGCTCATAGTTCAGGTTCAATGAGTTGTTGTAAGAACGTGAATTCTCATTATTCTTTGAATTGCTGTAATTATAAATATAATCTTTGCTGTCTGCATCATAGGAACGGATGGTATTATACAGATCTACGGTAGAATTATAGCTTCTGTTGGCCCAGGTATTCCATGTTAGTGCCAGGTTGCTGTTGTCTGTAAGCTGATAATCAATGTTGAGGTAACCGCCTAAATTTTTATTCGGATCATTGATGTCTCCTTTGGACTCGTTGGAAGAAAGGCTGTTTCCGTTTCTTAACGTATAGGTTTGTGCCTCTATACTTTCACCGCCGTTAAGATTGGCGCTGATTCCCAGTTTATCTTTCCTGTAATTGACGGAAAAGGCTGCGGAGCTTGCATTATATTTGTTTTGTGAATTGGACATTCTCATATTTCCGCTCAGGCCGTCGCTCATTTTTTTCTTTAAAACGATGTTGATGATCCCATCCGAAGATTCTACCTGATACTCACTTCCGGGAACCGTAATCACTTCAATTTTCTGGATATTTTCTGCCGGTGTATTTTTCAGGAACTGAACCAGTGATTCAGCATCCATATTGGTTTTTCTTCCGTTGATGTAGATCAGGGCATTATTTTTCCCGGCAATCTTTAATGTTTTATCATCTGTTGAAGAAAGAAGCGGTGTTTGTTTCAGCAGGTCAAAAGTGGTATTTCCTTTGGCTACCGGAGAAGCCGCAACATCGTATACAAAACGGTCGCTTTGCTTTTTAAAAACCTGCTTGGTAATAGTAACTCCTTCTATGGATTTTGTTTTTACAGTGTCGGATTTTTTCTCCTGAGCGAAAACTACGCTTCCTGAGATGGCTGCGGCCAATATGATGATCTTTTTCATGATTCTTCTTATTTAAGTGTGGCTGTGGGTGTAAATTTTTATAATGGCTTATGTTCTTGATTTTATGGCATCATTTGCTGATTTCATTTCTCTGGCCTTTTTAAGCTTCTGGTTTCCGAAGTTGTAGGTCACCCCGATGTTCAGGATTCTTGGATATTCGAAGTTCACCACGTTGTTATAGCTTCCGTTCGGCTGTACACCTTGGATACTGTTAAAATTCTGGTTAAACAGATCGTATACTTCCGCTACAAACGTCCAGTTCCCCATGATTTTCTTTAAGCTTACATCAAAGCTCTGTCTTACCCCAAGAGTTCCGCTTTCAATCTTTACCTTGCTTCCGTAGTAATAATTAAGTCCCAGGAACCAGTCTTTATTAGAAGAAAGACGAATGGTGTTATTGATATTACCGGATATATTAAAGTTTTTGAAATCAATGACATAAGGATTGACCACCTCTGTCTGTCCGGGAACCGGAACTGAAGTAGGGTCCTCAGATACGGTTCCTTTATAGATGCTGTATCCTAAATTCACAGAATAATTGGTTGTCCAGATCTCTTTGAACCAGGATTTGTTCATTCCCAGGGTCAGTCCCAGCTGTTTGTTATTTCCATAATTGGTTCTGATATATCTTAAGAATTTGGTGGTAACCATCACAGGATTTCCGTTGGCATCTTTTTCCGGCTTGGTTACTGTTCCCTGAAGCGGTATCTGGTTGGAAGCGTCTTCTACATAATTAAAGCTCAGATTGGCAAAAAACGCATTTTTATACATGTAGCTGATTTCCTGATTGTAAAACTTGGAAGCCAGAACGAAAGGGTTATTCTGAGTATAGTTATTAGGAGTAAAATAAGTTCTTGAAGGGTTCAGTTCCCAGAATCTAGGCCTTCTGATCCTGCTGGAGAAGCTGTAGCTAAGATTATGATCTGAGTTGATGGCGTAATTCAAATTAAGATAGGGAAGGAGGTTATTATAATTTCTGTCAAAACTTGTTTTATCCAGAATTTCGCCGCTGCTTCTGGTCATTTCATAGCGGGCGCCTACTTTCCCGGAAAACTTTTCGCTCAGTTTTCTTTCATAAGTAAGATAAGCCCCCAGGATTCTTTCCTTATAAATAAAATGATTCGTTTGGTTGACGTCATTAATGATCACATTATCTACAATATCGTCCTGTCTGGTATCATTATCTGTATTGGTATGATTATAGCTCAGTCCCATCAGCCATGTACTGCCTTTGGAAGTCTTCTTCAGATAGTCGATATTCGCTGCATAATTATTGATGATCTGCGGTACCGACTGCTGTAAAGCACTGTATTCGTTCTTAGGATCATTATTTAATGGGAAGCTTTCGTTGATGCTCATCTTATCCCTGTTGAACCATAAATAAGAAATGTTGGAAGTAATTTTGCTGCCGATAGAATCTGTTTTTATTTCATAGTTCAGGTTAAAAGAGTGGTTTCTTGTCTGGGCATTCTCGTTGTTGATGGTTCTGTTGACAAGAGTACCATTCTGCCAGTTCGTTACATCAAGAATAGAATTGAAACTCTTATTATACCTCATATTGTAGGTAAATCCTAAGCTGTGATTCTTATTGATCTCATAATCAATATTTACACTTCCGCCGAGATTTTTATTAGGATCATCATTATAACCCAGAGACTCATTTCTGAATGTGGAATCTCCGTTGGAAAGTGTATATCTTTCTCTGTCTGTCCAGCTCCCTGTATTGAAATTGGAGTTTACAGACCATTTGTTTTTTCTGAAATTAAACGAAACTCCTGCGGAAGGGTTGTTGTAGTAAGCTTGTTCATTGTTCATTTTCAGGGTTCCGTTGTAGCCGTCATTTTTTTTCTTTTTCATTACGATATTGATGACGCCTTCATTGGATTCTACCTGGAATTCACTTCCAGGGGTAGTAATCACTTCAATTTTCTGGATATCCTCAGATGGAGTTCCTTTCAGCATTTCTATAAGAGCCTCAGCATCCATATTGGTTTTTTTGTTGTTGATGTAAACCACCACATCAGATTTTCCCATAATCTTCAACGATTTTCCGTCGATACTTGAAATCATAGGAGTTTGTTTCAGGAGATTGAAGGTATTCGTTCCCTTTGCGATCGGGGAAGAAGCTACATCGTAAATGAAACGGTCACTCTGCTTTTTGAAAACCTGTTTCTTGATATTGACAGCTTCAATGTTTTTTACTTTCAGGGTATCTTTTGTCTGCTGGGCAGCTGCCAGTCCGCTGAAAAATAAGGCGGCAATAAAGATTTGAGTTTTCATGATTATTTTATTTTAGTTGTTTAATAGCTTGTATTTGTTATTATTTAACATAGCAAAGATATATAATAAAAACAGTATCATGCAATACAAAGTACTTAAAATGTTTTTAAATTAAATTTAAGTTATTGATTATCAGTTGATAAAATTTTAATTTAAAATTTCAGCTTATCTTTAACTTTCTCTAATTAGACAATTCAATAGTAGATTTTGTTACACCGAAGATTAAAATTTGGTCAAAATTTAAAAGAAGTAAGGTAAAGTTTAATAAAAGATGGTGATGGTATAAGATATTTATACGGGATGTCACTTCAATAAAAAAAGGACCAGAATGGTCCTTTTTGATGTTATGTTATATTATGTTATTCTCTGTCGAATCGGGCTAATTGTTTATCTATCCAAATAGTGGCAAACGGGAAAAATGCAGCAATTAAAGCAAAAACGCTGTCTTCATCATCCCATTCATATATTTTTCTTATGGCAGGAAGAAATATCAGGTATAGTGTAAAGAAGAATCCGTGAATACTACCGATAGTACTGATGTAAACAATCGGGAGAACCCCTTCCGGATCAATACGTATCCAGGTCATCGCTGTAAATAGAAAAAACCACGAAATCGCTTCAGCCAAACAAATCAGCTTAAACCATTTGATGACCTTTTCCTGAGGATATTTTGAGAAAAATTTTTCGATGAATTCCATGTTTTAAGATATAAATGAAAGGAACTGGACATATAGAATCTAATTTCTAGACTCTAACTTCTTATTGACAAAATTACTTATAAAAACTACTTCCATCCAAATAATCAAAAACTTCCGGTGGAAGCATCGGACGTACATTTTTTCCGTCTCTGATCATATTTCTGATCTCTGTGGCAGAAAGTTCAATTACGGGAGCTTTGATCATAGAAATATTTTCATGCTGCAGGTATTCGGAATCTTTCTTTTCCCCTTCAAAAACCCTTGGGTATACAATGATGTGATGATTTTTAATCAGAAGATCAGAGTTTTTCCATTTGTGAAGACTGCTTAAATTATCTTCACCCATAATCAGGCTGAAGGAATAATCCGGATATTTTTCATGAAGATAGGTAAGCGTATCAATCGTATAGCTCGGCTTAGGAAGTGAAAACTCTACATTTGAAGCCCTCATATTCGGATAGCTTTTCACGGCAAGCTGTACCATATCCAGCCTGTTGTGATCTTTTAGAAGAGACTTTTTATCCTTAAATGGATTCTGTGGACTTACTACAAACCACAATTCATCCATATCAGAATTTTCCAGAATATAATTAGCCAGAATTAAATGTCCGATATGTATAGGATTAAAGGAACCAAAAAATAAACCGATTTTTTTCATTTGATTGCTAGGTAGTAGATGCTAGGTTGCAGGTAGCAGTAATTAATCCCTGAACTTCACATCCTTTATATTTAAGTAATGCGTTACATTGCCTTTCCAGTGATTTTCCTCCAAAGTAAAGGCAAGATCAAAATTTTTATTCTTAAAATCTTCCACATACTGTCCAAGTTTAAAACCTACACATTCTATATTTCTGCCGGTGGATTCCTGCTTGATGTAAAATTTCAGGTGGTTGTTGTCTTTTCCCATTGTTTTTACATAGCCGGAGAGTTTCTGGTCAGTTAATGTAAGAATAGGTTTCATATTATGAGGCCCGAATGGAGCCAGTTTTCTGTGGAAATTGATAAATTCCCGGTTGATCTCATCAATTTTAATCTCGGAATCAATCGTGATGGAAGGTTCCTGCTGGTGTTCCTGGATTTTTTCGGAGACGATTTTCTCAAATTTTATTTTAAATGCCTCAAATTTATCCTTTTCCATAGAAAGCCCGGCCGCAGCATGGTGTCCGCCGAACTTCAAAAAGAATTCAGAACACATATCCAACGCTTCGTGCACATCAAAATCCGAAACGGATCTTGCAGAAGCTACCATTTCCCCATTGTTTCCGTCAGTAAATACAAGCGTCGGCTTATAATAGGTTTCAATAAGTCTTGAAGCTACAATCCCGATTACCCCTTTGTTCCATTCAGGATGGTAAACAATGGTGGAGTATTTTGTCTGCTGCTGGGATTCAACAATCTGGTTCAACGCAGAAAGTGTGGAATTCATATCCAGTTCGCGCCTTTCGTCATTGAGATTCATAATGTCGCTAACGATCTGGTTGGCATGTTTCAGGTTGTCCGAAACCATAAGTTCCACTGCAGCTTTTCCCTGTGAAATTCTTCCGGCAGCATTAATTTTTGGAGCAATCTCAAAAACGATATTTGAAATTTCAAAGTGAGAAAGCTTATCTTCAGGAATTAATAGTCTTAATCCCAGGTTTCTGGTTTTTCTGAGGACTTTCAAGCCCATTTTGGCCAGAACTCTGTTTTCGCCGGTCATCGAAACAATATCTGCGGCAATGGAAATTGCCAGAAGATCCGTAAGTTCAAATAATTCGGCTTCAGGAATTTTATAGATGGTGTTCAGTCCCTGGCAAAGCTTAAAGCCCACACCACATCCTGAAAGTTCTTTAAAAGGATATCTGCAGTCATTTCTTTTCGGATCCAGAACAGCTACTGCATTCGGGATCTCTTCACCCGGAAGGTGGTGGTCACAGATAATAAAATCAATATTCTTGTCCTGGGCATATTTTACCATGTCGGTTGCTTTGATACCGCAGTCTAGAGCGATAATCAGGGAAAAACCGTTTTCTTTGGCAAAATCAATACCTTCGGTAGAAATTCCGTATCCTTCAGAATTCCTGTCAGGAATATAATAATCTAAATATTTCTTCTCAACAATTTTGCTGAGGTAAAGGTACATGAGGGCAACGGCCGTAGTTCCGTCTACATCGTAATCTCCATAAACCAGTATTTTTTCACCGTTTTCAATGGCTGTGGCAATGCGCTCTACAGCTTTTTGCATATCTGCCATTAAGAACGGGTTGTGTATATCGTTGAGGTTCGGTTTGAAGAATTCTCTGGCCTTTTGATAATTGTCAATTCCTCTTAGAACGAGGAGTTTAGATTCAAAAGTACCAAAACCAAGTGACGAACTTAATCTGTCCACAACTTCCTCATCGGGTTCGGGCTTGTAAATCCATTTCTGACTCATTTCACAAAAATAAGGAAAAAAAATAGCATTTTGAAATGAATAAGGGTGAACTTGACTTCCTGATTGTTGAAAAAAATATCTATCTTCGCGGTCCAAATTAAAAATAATCATGAAAAAAATTACACTCTGCCTTCTATTCTTAGGGGCTATGAATGCTGTATCGGCACAGAAAATCAATCTTGGAAAAGCTGCCGGTGTTGTTTCGAAAGGAGCAAAAGCGCTTACTTTTACCAATGAGGATGCCGTAAAACTTTCAAAAGAATCTGTTGACTGGATGGATAAAAACAATCCGGTAGCAGGACCAAAAGATCCTTATACTGTAAGACTTAACAAACTTTTCGGAAAACACAAGTCTCAGGATGGGCTGGCTCTGAATTACAAGGTTTACAAAGTAAAGGATATCAACGCTTTTGCCTGTGCAGATGGAAGTGTACGCGTTTTTTCTTCGTTAATGGATATCATGACGGATGATGAGCTTTTAGCAGTAATCGGGCATGAGATCGGTCACGTGAAAAATCAGGATACTAAAGATGCGATTAAATCTGCTTATTTAAAAGCAGCAGCCCTGGATGCAGCATCGTCAGCTTCAGGAACTGTAGCCGCATTAAATGACAGTCAGATAGGAAAAATGGCTAACGAATTCCTGGATGCTTCTCACAGCAAAAAGCAGGAATCTGAAGCGGATACTTACTCTTATGATTTCATGAAAGCAAATAATTATAATGTAGTAGGAGCTTATTCGGCATTCAAAAAACTGGCATTGCTTTCTGAAGGTAGTACACAGACCGGTTTTGAAAAAATGTTCAATTCACATCCGGATAGTGAAAAAAGAGCTCAGGCTATCAAGAAGAGAGCTGAAAAAGACGGATTATGGAAAGATCCCGGAACAGTGGCTCTTCCTAAAACAAAGCTTACGAAATAAAATAACTATTTAATAAAATAAAAATTCCTCAAAGCTACTTTGAGGAATTTTTTTATAATGAATTTTAATGTTGTCTAAGAAATTAAGAATACATTTTTTCTCTAAGTTCTTTCACTTTTTTATCAGCAAGATATTCATCGTAAGTCATTTCTCTGTCGATGATTCCAGCTGGAGTCAGCTCAATAATTCGGTTACAGACTGTTGAAAGCATTTCGTGGTCATGAGATGCTAACAGAAGGTTTCCTTTAAAGTTAGACAATGAATTGTTCAATGTTGTGATACTTTCAAGGTCTAAGTGGTTGGTAGGTTCATCCAGCAAAAGAACGTTTGCTTTCTGAAGCATCATTCTGCTGAACATACATCTCATTTTTTCACCTCCGGAAAGCACTTTACATGATTTCAGAGCTTCATCACCTGAGAAAAGCATTCTTCCCAGGAATCCTCTTACGAATTCCTCGTGACGCTCTTCGTCATTTTTAGTGAATTGTCTCAACCAGTCAACCAGGCTTAAATCTTCCTGGAAGAAATTGGTGTTATCCAAAGGCATGTAAGACTGGTTGGTGGTAACTCCCCAGGCCACTGTTCCTTTATCAGCTTCAACATTTCCTGCAAGAATTTCGAAAAATTCAGTGATAGCAAGAGAGTTTTTGGAAAGAACGGCAACTTTATCTCCTTTCTTAAGATTTAAGTCGATGTTTGAGAATAACAATTCCCCGTCTTTTGTTTTTTCAAGGCCTTTTACATCAAGAATCTGATCTCCTGCTTCTCTTTCCATTTCGAAAATAATAGCCGGATATCTTCTTGAAGAAGGCTTGATATCATCAATGTTCAGTTTATCGATCATTTTCTTTCTTGCAGTAGCCTGTTTCGCTTTCGCAACGTTAGAGCTGAATCTTGCAATGAAGTCCTGAAGTTCTTTCTTCTTTTCTTCTGCTTTTTTATTCGCCTGTGCTCTTTGTCTTGTCGCTAACTGTGAAGCCTGGTACCAGAAAGAGTAGTTCCCTGTATAAAGGTTAAGTTTAGCATAATCTAAATCCCCGATATGTGTACAAACGGTATCCAGGAAGTGACGGTCGTGAGAAACAACAATTACTGTGTTTTCATAATCAGCAAGGAAGTCTTCCAACCATGAAATTGTGTCAATGTCAAGGTCATTCGTAGGCTCATCCAGAATCAGTACATCTGGATTTCCGAAAAGAGCCTGAGCCAAAAGAACCTTTACTTTGTCCTTGTTCTCAAGTTCACTCATCATCTGCCAGTGCATATCATCTTTAATACCTACATTGGATAGCATGGTCTGTGCATCAGATTCAGCAGTCCATCCACCCATTTCATCATAAATTACACCTAATTCTCCTGCCTTGATTCCATCTTCATCGGAAAAGTCTTCTTTAGCATATAAAGAATCCATTTCCTCTTTTATTTCAAATAATTTTTTGTTTCCTCTCAAAACAGCCTCAAGAACAGTAAACTGATCGTAAGCAAAGTGATCCTGCTCCAATACTGACATTCTTTTCCCCGGCTCCAAAGATACATGCCCTGTAGTAGGATCCTGCTTTCCTGTTAATATTTTAAGGAATGTAGATTTCCCCGCACCGTTTGCTCCGATAATCCCGTAGCAGTTTCCCTTGGTAAACATAATATTTACCTCGTCAAAAAGAACTCTTTTCCCGAATTGTAAAGATAAGTTAGATACTGTTAACATATAGTTTTGTAAATTTGGCGCAAAAATACGAAAAGAATTTGGGTATTTCGTAATAATGTAATA
>Ga0308166_1001624_pt1 | contig 23324 bp, 28 predicted proteins | sample PhyCR2_2_FD_202137 | JGI IMG/M metagenome (GOLD analysis project Ga0308166, IMG submission 202137) | Phyllosphere microbial communities from UC Gill Tract Community Farm, Albany, California, United States - DLSLCC.R2 | ecosystem: Host-associated > Plants > Phyllosphere > Unclassified | place... | reverse complement strand
GGCCGCGCGCGCACCGGGCGCCGCCTGCATCTGCTGCCGGATCATCTCCAGCACCTGGCTCGACATGCGCGTGTAATGGTCGGGGACGAAACGCACCACCTGGCCCAGCATCAGCAGGCCAAAGAACGTGATGACGGAAAAGCCCAGCGAGAACAGGTTCAGCGACGGGGCCACGCGATTCAGGAAGCCGAAGCCGACCTGCACAACCACCGTCGAGAAGACGATGGGAATGGCCAGCAGCATGGCCGCCGAGAAGATCCATGCCACGTTCCACGCCACCGTCTGCAACAGCAGCGGCCCGAAACCGCTGCCGAGGGGCCACGCCTTCAAGCTGGCGCCGATCACGCCGGTAATGACCAGGTGGCCATCGATGGCGAAGAAGACGATGATCACCAGCATCGTCAGCAGCTGCGAGATGACGTCCGACGACTGGCCGTTGAGCGGGTCGTTCATGGCCGCCATCGAGAAGCCCACCTGCGACGAGACGATGAAGCCCAGGATACTGATGACGGACATGGCAAAGTGAAACGCCAGCCCCAGCACGAAGCCGATGATGGCCTGCTCCGCGGTGGCGACGGCCGCCGCCACCGAGAACGGATCGATGACGACCATCTCCTTGTCCGTGATCGGCAGCATCAGCACGGCGATGACGAGCGACGCCAGCACCCGCACGGGCACGGGCACCATCGCCTCGCCCAGCACGGGCGCGGCCGACAGCAGCGCCATCGTGCGCACGAAAGGCCACCACAAGGCGTTCAGCAGCGGAAAGAGATTGGCGAGGACCTGTTCCACGTTCTCGCTCTGGTCAGCCGACCAGCGTGGCCGCGCGCGTGAAGACGGAGACGCAATAGTCCATCAGGTAGCCGGCCATCCAGCGGCCCGTCAGGATGATGGCGAACAGCGTCACGAGCAGGCGGGGAAGGAACGACAGCGTCTGCTCGTTGATCTGCGTGGCGGCCTGGAACAGCGCCACCACGAGGCCCATGATCAGGCCAGGGATGACCAGCACCAGCACCAGGACCATGACGATGTGCAGGGCTTCGACGACGAGGTCGACGGCTACGTCGGGTGTCAGCATGATCGGTCCTCGCTAGAACGCCTGGATACTGGTGACGAGCGTGTTGACGGTCAACGTCCAGCCATCGACCAGCACGAACAGCAGCAGCTTGAACGGCAGCGAAATCACCAGCGGCGACAGCATCATCATCCCCATCGCCATCAGCACCGACGAAACCACGAGGTCGATGATGAGGAAGGGAATGAACAGCATGCAGCCGATCTGGAACGCCGTCTTCAGTTCCGACAGCACGAACGACGCCAGCTTGACGGGGAAGCTGTGATTCATCGGCACGGTCACATTGGCTTCGCCGGCCAGCGTGGCGATCTGCTTCAGCGCCGCCTTGCTGGTTTGCGCCAGCATGAAGCGCGAGACGGGCTGCTCGGCGATGCGCAACGCTTCCGTCAGGCCGATGCGGTCCTGGTCGTACGGCACGAACGCGTCGCGCCAGACCTGGTCGCCGATGGGTTTCATGACAAGGATCGTCAGGATCAGCGCGATGCCCGTGATGATGCGGTTCGGCAGCCCCTGCTGCAGGCCCAGCGCCGAGCGCAACAGCGACAGCACGATGACGAAACGGGTAAAGCTCGTCATCATCATGGCCATCGCGGGCAACAGGCCCAGCAAGGTCATGACGACGAGAATCTGCATCTTCACCGACAGGTCGGTGGCGGCGCCCGGTACGACGCCGGCCAGCAGGTCCGGCGTATTGCCCGGTGCAGGAGCGGCGGCCTGGGCCCAGGACAGGCCCGGGAAGGCCAGCATCAGCGCAGCAAGAAAGAGTACAACTGGAAACAACCGTGGCAATCTCGTCAAGACACCCCCAAAAGCAAAAGGCCGGCGCAAGGGGCCGGCCAGCATTGCAACGCACGTCGTCATGACGTCATCATGTCGAGGTTGAGCCCGTCCAGGTCGATCACCTTCAGCCCGTAGTTCTCGCCCGCCACCACCACTTCGGCGCGGCCGATGGCGGTGCCGTTGACCTTGATGACGAGGGGCTCGCCGGCCAGCACGTCCAGCTCGACGACGCTGTCGGGACCGATGCTCATCAGCTCCTGCAGCGAGATGCGGGCCGAGCCCACTTCCAGCGTCAGGGTGACGGGAATCTTGCGCATCATTTGCGGCAGATCGCGCCGCGGCGCTTTCGGCACGGGGACATCGGCCAGATCGCCGGCCACGGGATCGAGAATCATCTCGTCCGTCACGTCCTCGAGCATCGCGTCGCTGGTGCCGTTTGGGTTCACATTCATCATATTATTCGACGTCTTCAAAAGATGTTAGGCACAGTTTTCCCTTGTGCTCCGTCACCGCGGCCGTGAACAGCCGCGAATCCTCGAGCATCACGTCGGCCCTGTGCAGGCTGACCGGAATCACGTCGCCGACGCGCAGATCGAACAGCGCGCCCAGCGTGACCTCTTTACTGACCAGCCTGCCGTTCAGCGCCACCTGCAGGCGCTGCGACAACGGACCGGACGGTTTCGACGCCTTCGTGCCGGTGTCGCGCTCGGGCAACACGCCGCGCAGCACGTCCGACATCAGGTTCTTGTCCAGAGTGAACCAGACCTTGCCTTCAGCCTCGCCCAGGCGCACGTCCACCGTCACGAGCCATGTGCCCTTCGGCGGGTACGATCCCTTGACCGCGATGACATTCTCGCTTGCCGGAATGTCGCCACCCGGCAGGTTCGCCGCGATGCGCTGTGCCACGACCACCGCCAATTGTTGTCCTAAAACAACAGCCAGCCGCTCTTCCGTTGCCGTCACCCGGATGGTGGACTCGTCCACCGTGGCGTCGCTCTCCTTGCCGCGACCATAACGGTAATTCAACACGGACAGCAACACTCTACGTTCGAGGGCAAAGCCCAGCACGCCGCTGCCGGCCGCATAGTGCTGCCAGCGCACGCGCTCCTCGGTACCGTCCAGGCGCGAGAACGCGGCCCCTTCGACGGTCACATTGCCCCAGTAGCGGCGCACGGCGGGCTGGCGCAACATCGCGACCAGGTCTTCGCGCAACTGCGCGGCGAAATGCGGCAGCCGGTGCACGGGGCGGCCCAGCAGGCTCGGGTCCAGCGTCAACGGCTTGGCAGTGGTTTGTAAATTAGTCATCAGTGTAGTCCATGTGCATACGCCATCTGCATATCACATCGTATCGCAAAGTATACAAGTGGACGATCCAGGCACCATAGAATACCGCAAATTCTTGAATATTGCCACGAATCAATAGCATGCCGAGCGCACATCGGGTGCACACGATTCACAAATTCCCCTTTACAGTGCTGTTGCCGCACGGTAAGCTAATCCCTGTCCTGAGCAACACGCCCCACTCTCTCAACATTACAAGCAGGTTTGGCTAGTGTTTGATTATTAAGGACTTTTGCCACAGTAACAGCGTTTCTGTAAAAGGAAACAATGCAGCGCACTGAATCGACCCTGGCACATTATTTCAGCACGATTACATTTAATCATGCGGCTCATCCAGATAATCGGATGAAGGTTATGTCAGCAGTTTTTCGTTTTTCCAACCGGGTTGCAGCGCTGGCAGCCGGAAGCGGAAAACAAACCCGCGGTACCCCCTGAACTGGCGCCATTGCACCCCGTGGCGGGCTCCAGCCCAGGGATGCGCTGTGGTAACGAAGATCAACGTTGCATTGAAAGTGAGATGGCAAATGGCAAATGATATCGCCGGCATGATCCACGCCGACCTGGCGTCCCTGACCAACGCGGCCAACGACCTGGCGCAGAACGCTGCCCAGATCGCCCCGGCGGCCCAGTTCGGCGCCAACTTCTCCGGCACTTCCGCCGGTTCCTTCGCGCAAGCAATGCAGAACGCCGTCTCCGGCGTGAACGCGGCCGACCAGGCCGCCAGCGCAAAAATGGCCGATGTCGACGCCGGCCGCAGTGATGACCTGGTGGGCGCCATGATGGCCAGCCAGGAAGCCAGCCTGTCCTTCTCGATGCTGATGCAGGTTCGCAACAAAGTGATGGGCGCTGTCGACGAGCTCATCAAGCTGCCGCTGTAATTCCGCTGCATTCCGGCTGAAATTCCCTCTGTTCCAAGCGAAAGTTCCGACGTGATCAACACTGTTAAGTCCGCCTTCGGGCGCTGGCGTGGTACCTCCAATGGCATGCCGGGTGTCCCGCCTGCCCTGCTGAAAAATCTGTACCCGATGCTGCTGCTGGCCATCGGCGTGACGGCACTCGTCCTGATGTTCCTGTGGAAGGACCAAGCTGGCTACAAGCCCGTCTTCGGCGCCCGCGAGAAAGTCGCCGCAGCCGACATGATGTCCGTGCTCGAAGCCGAGCACATCCCTTACCGCGTCCACCCGGACAGCGGCCAGGTGCTGGTGCCGGAAGACCAGCTGGGCAAGGTGCGCATGCTGCTGGCGTCGAAAGGCGTCACCGCGCAGCTGCCGGCCGGCCTGGAGCTGATGGACAAGAACGATCCGCTGGGCGTGTCGCAATTCGTGCAGGACGTACGCTTCCGCCGCGGCCTGGAAGGCGAACTGGCCCAGTCGATCATGACGCTGGACGCGATCGCTTCGGCGCGCGTCCACCTGTCGATCGCCAAATCGACGTCGTTCGTTTCGTCGGACGGCGAGAAGTCGTCGGCCGCCGTCGTCATCGGCGTCAAGCCGGGCCGCACGCTGTCGCCCGAATCGATCGCCGCCGTCGTCAACATGGTGTCGGGCAGCGTTGCCAGCCTGTCGCCGGCACGTGTCAGCCTGGTGGACCAGGCCGGCAACCTGCTGTCGTCGCACGTGGACCTGGCGGACGGCTTCGATGCCACGTCGTCGGGCAACGAAGCGCAGAAGCGGATCCAGGATGAGATCAAGGGCAATATCCGTGGCCTGCTGGGTCCGGTGATGGGCGAAGACAACTTCAAGGTCAGCGTCACGGCCGCCGTCGACAACGACAAGGTCGAGGAAACGGTCGAGAAATACGGCGAAACGCCGAAAGTCACGAGCGAAGCGACCCGCGAAGAGCAGGACCGCAACCGCATGGCCATGGGTGTGCCGGGCACGCTGTCGAACCGCCCGCCGGCCGCCGCCGATCCGGCCGCCCCTGCCGCCGCCGGTGCCGCGGCACCGGGCACGCCAGGCCAGATGCCTGACGGTTCGGCTCGCAAGAATGCAACCACGCGCCAGTATGCCTACGACCGCAGTATCGTACAGACCAAGCGGGCCCGTGGCCGCCTGGAACACCAGAACGTTGCCGTCGTGCTGGCACAGGCCGCCGCGATGAACCCGAAGACGGGCTGGACGCCTGCCGAGCTGGCGAACATCGACAAGGTGCTGCGCAACGGCCTGGGCATCAACGCCGAGCGTGGCGACACGCTGGTGGTGACGGCCATGAATTTCCCGCCGAAGGTTGCACCGCAGCAGTGGTGGCAAGAGCGTGACAACATCGTCGACATGAGCGGCTGGGCCAGCTATGCGATCGCCACGATCCTGGGTTACTTCCTGATCCTGCGTCCGCTGATGAAGCTGCTGACGAACCGCATGACGCCGGCGTTGCCAGTCCCGCTGGCCCTGGATACCCGCAGCGGTGGCGATCGCCGTGCCGATGGCGCAACCGCCCTGCCAGTCAACGCGGAAGCCGTAGCCGGCAGCCCGGTGGCACTGGCCGGTGGCGCGACCGACGCGACAGCCGTCGAGATGAACAGTACGGCCGGCATGCCGGTGGTGCCGCTGCTGGAAAACTATGATCTGCCGCCTGCCGGTTCGCCGGTCGACGTGATGGTCGATCACCTGAAGGTTCTGGCCGAGAAAGAGCCGGAGCGTGTTGCAGAAGTCGTCAAACAGTGGATGCAGAAAAATGGCCGAGCTTAATAACATGAACGACATGATCGCCGTCGAAGGCGCCAACCTGACCCCGGTCGAGCAAGCGGCCATCGTGCTGCTGTCGATCGGCGAGGAACAGGCCGCGGCAGTGCTGCGCTGCCTGTCCCGCGAGGAACTGCTGGAAGTGACGCAAGTGATGTCGCGGATGAGCGGCATCAAGGTCGAGGCGGTCAAAACGGCCATCCAGACGTTCTTCGACGACTACCGCGAACAGTCCGGCGTGCACGGCGCTTCCCGCTCCTACCTGAAGCGCTCGCTGGACCTGGCGCTGGGCGGCGATATCGCCAACACGGTGCTCAACAGCATCTACGGTGACGAGCTGCGGCCGAAGATGGCCCGTCTGCAGTGGGCCTCGCCGAAGTGGCTGGCCGACTACATCGCCAACGAGCACGTGCGCATGCAGGCCGTGTTCCTGGCCTTCGTGCCGCCTGCCCTGGCCGGCCAGATCATCGACGGCCTGCCCGTCGAAGGCCGCGACCTGGTGCTGCTGTCCATGGCCCGCCTGGACGAGATTGACCGCGACCTGCTGGCCGAGCTCGATGAGCTGGTGGACCGCTGCCTGGCCTCGTTCGACATGCAGAGCACCAGCATCGAAGGCGTCAAGCAGGTGGCCGAGATCCTGAACCGCCTGCCGGGCAACCGCGCCCAGGTCGTCGAGCTGCTGCGTGCCCACGATCCGTCGATCGTGGAACAGATCGAACTGTCGATGTACGACTTCCTGATCCTGTCGACGCAGACGGAAGCCGTGCTGTCGCGCATCATCGAGGAAGTGCCGCTGGAACAATGGGCGATTGCCCTCAAGGGTGCGGAACAGTCGATCCGCGACGCCGTGCTCAAAACGATGCCGAAGCGCCAGGCGCAGGCATTCGAGGACATGATGCGCCGCGCCGGCCCCGTGCCGATGTCGCGGATCGAGGCGAGCCGCCAGGAAATCATGGCGACCGTCAAGGCGCTGGCCGATTCCGGCGAAGTCGAAGTGCAGCTGTTTGCCGAGACGGTGGTCGAATGAAGCAGTTCCGCCCTTATCGCTTTCCGCCGCTGTCGCACCACACGCCGCCCCAGGGGCAGCGTGGCGGTCACACCGGTGCGGTCGATGCCGCCGAATGGCAGGCGTCGATCAGCGAAGGCTACGAGCAGGGGCAGCGCGACGGCTACGAAGTGGGTCTGCAGCGCGGCCAGGAGGACGGTTTCGAGTCCGGCCGCCAGCAGGGCATGGCCGAGGGTCGTGAAGAAGGCAGGCAGGAAACGCTGGTCGGCTTCGACCAGCTGGCCCGCCCTGTCGACGCGATGCTGAAAAGCCTGAAGAAACTGCGCAGCGACTACCGCGCCGCGCAGCGCAAGGAAGTGGTGGACCTGGTGGCGAAGGTGGCGCGTTCCGTCATCCGCGCCGAGCTGGCCCTGCAGCCGGTGCAGATCATGGCCCTTGTCGACGAGACGCTGGCGTCGATGCCACCGACGCGTGAAGAGATCGACGTCTTCCTGAATCCGGAAGAACTCAAGCGGGTCACGGAACTGGACCCGAAGCGTGCCAAGCGCTGGAACCTGATCGCCGACGCGCGACTGGAACCGGGCGAGTGCCGCATCCGCGCCGGCGACAGCGAAGTGGACGCCGGTTGTACCCAGCGCCTGGCTGCCGTGATGGAACAGGTGGACAAACAATTGCAGGCCGCCGATGGCGGCGATGAAGAAGAGTTCGACGAATGATTGCAGACGCACTGCGCAACCTGGAGCTGGATGCCGTACCGCTGGCGACCCCGACGGGTCGCCTGGTGGGTGCGCAGGGGTTGCTGCTGGAAGCGGTCGGCTGCCCCATGCACACGGGCCAGCGTTGCCAGATCGAGACGATCGACGGCGGCTGGCTGGAAGCGCAGGTGGTCGGCTTCCGCGACAAGGTGTCGTACCTGATGCCGTTCAAGAAGGCCATCGGCCTGACGACGGGCGCGCGCGTGCTGCCGCATGCGGACAAGGTCAGCCTGCAGATCGGCAACGGCTGGCTGGGCCGCATGGTCAACGGGCTGGGCGAACCGATCGACGGCCTGGGCAAGCTGACGGGCGAGCACGTGCTGGAGATGCAGCCGCCGCGCGTCAATCCGCTGAAAAAGAAACCCGTGCACGAACCGCTCGACGTGGGCGTGCGTGCCATCAATTCGATGCTGACCCTGGGCAAGGGCCAGCGCGTGGGCCTGATGGCCGGCTCCGGCGTCGGCAAGTCCGTGCTGCTGGGCCTGATCACGCGCCAGACGGTGGCCGATGTCGTCGTGGTCGGCCTGATCGGCGAACGCTCGCGCGAGGTGCGCGAATTCGTCGACATGTCGCTGGGCGCCGAAGGCCTGAAGAAGGCCGTGCTGGTCATCGCGCCGGCGGACGAGTCGCCGATGATGCGCGTGATGGCAACCGAGCTGTGCCATTCGATCGCGGCGCACTACCGCGACCAGGGCAAGAACGTGCTGTTGCTGGTGGACTCGCTGACGCGTTACGCGATGGCGCTGCGCGAAGTGGCGCTGGCGCTGGGCGAACCGCCAGCCACGAAAGGGTATCCGCCGTCCGTGTTCTCGAACCTGCCGCAGCTGGTGGAATCGGCCGGCAACGGCGAGCACGAGAACGGCTCGATGAGCGCCATCTACACGGTGCTGGCCGAAGGCGACGATCAGCAGGACCCCATCGTCGACACGGCGCGGGCCATCCTGGACGGCCATATCGTGCTGACGCGCTCGCTGGCCGAGCGCGGCCACTACCCGGCCATCGACGTGGCGCAGTCGATCAGCCGTTGCATGAACGGCATCATCAGCAAGGAACACATGCTGGCGGCGCGCGCGCTGAAGGCCGCGATGGCCAAGCACGACCGCGTGCGCGACCTGATCCCGCTGGGCGCCTATGTGCCGGGCGCCGATCCGGTGACGGACAAGGCCGTGCAGCTGCACCCCCATATCGAGGAATTCCTGTGCCAGGGCACCAAAGAAGACGCGCCGTACACGCCCTGCGTGGAGCAACTTGAAAGGCTGATGCAATGAGCGACCTGAATCTGATCCGCAACCTGTCCACGCTGGTATCGCTGCGCGACTCGGAAGTCGAGAAGCTGCAGGCCGCGCAGGCCGCCAAGGAAGCCACCGCCGAGCGTTACCGCAAGAACCTGGAGCGCCTGCACAGCCTGGCGACGAACAGCGGCGCCTCCGGCAACCTGCCGCTCGCGCTGGCGGCCAACTGCGGCAATTACAAGCAGGCCGTGCTGGCGATGGCCGACAACCACCGGCTCGACCTGACGATGCACGAGGCCGACATGGCGGTTTCGCAACGGGTATTGAATGCCGCTTACGTCAAGCGCGAAGTGCTGGGCCAGGTACTGGAAAAGAAGCAGGCCGTCGTCACGACCGCGAAAAACGTGCAAGAGCGGAAACAGCATGACGACCTTGCCACGCAACTGTGGCTCCGATCCCAAAAATAAAGCCGTACGGAAATAAATTTCATGAGAACGCCCCTTTGGTCGCTCTTACCCAAGGTACACTCTCAATAATTTCCTCGGAGCACGAAAATGGCACTGACCACCCCGACCTACGATCCGAAAAGCACGGCAACGACGCTGGCGAACGCCTACATCGCGGACCGCCAGTCGCTGCTGACGAACCAGAACACGGCAGCCACGGCCACCGGCAAGGCGCTGACGAGCATGAGCTCGGCCATGAGCGCGTTCGAAGGCGTGCTGTCGAAGCTGACGTTGAAGAAGTCCGTGCTGGCCAATGCCGCCACGTTCAGCTCGACGGTCGGTACCGCCACGGCCAGCACCACCGCCGCCGCCGGCAACTACCAGTTCTACGTCGAGCAGCTGGCCACGGCCAACCAGGCGTCGTACAGCAATCTCTCCGACACGACGCCGATGTCCGAGGCGGGCACGATCAGCGTCGCCGTGGGCGCAACGAACTTTACCGTCGACCTGACGACGGCCGACAAGAGCGCGGACGGCAAGCTGTCCGTCAAGGAACTGGCGGCGGCGATCAACGCGGCGTCGGGCAATGGCTCGAAAGTCACGGCCTCGACCCTGACGGTCAACGGCGTGCAGCAACTGGTGCTGACCGGCACCGACACGGGCGCGGCCAACACGGTCTCGATCAGCGGCACCGCCCTGCCCGCCGGCGGACTGAAGGATGCGCTGGCGCTGGCCGGCAACCGCAAGGACCTGGTCGTGGCGAAAGACGCGATCGTCTACCTGGGCGACAAGGCCACGGGCACGAAGCTGCAGCAGGCATCGAACACCTACACCGTCATCGACGGCGTGTCGATGACGTTTACCAAGGCGCAGGCAGTGGGCGAAGCTCCCGTCAGCCTGACGGTGGGCACGGACTCGTCCGGCACCCAGGCCAATGTGCAGAGCTTTGTCGACGGTTGGAACGCGCTGGTCAAGACGCTGCAGAACCTGACCGCGGCCGGCGACGCCGCCAGCGGCACGGCGGCGGGCGTCTTCAACGGGGACGCAGGCATCCAGTCGCTGCGCACGCGCATGCAGGCGGTGCTGCGTACGGAAGTGGGCGGCGTCAGCCTGGTGAATTACGGCATTACCGCACAGCGCGACGGTACACTGGCGCTGGACACGACGCGACTGACGAAGACGCTGGCCGCCAACCCGACCGGCCTGGACACGATCATGGGCTCGGCCAGCATCGTCACGCCGTCCGGCGTCATGGGCGGCCTGGACAAGCTGATGGACCAGTGGACGGACTCGACCAATGGCCTGCTGAAGACGCGTCGCGAAAGCAATACCAAGGCGACCAGCGGCATCATGGAGCGCCAGGCGCAGCTCGACACGCAGTACTCGGCGGCCTACACCCGCTACCTGAACCAGTTTACGCAACTGCAGACCCTGCAGGCGCAGATGACGAACAACACGAGCATGTTTGACGCGTTGTTCGGCGACAAATCCAAATAAGAGAGGCGGCCGCGCGCCGCACGAACATAAACGGACCCAACGATGAATCACGACGCTTACGGCGAATACTACTCGACCAACCTGGACGCGCAGACGGCGCGCGCCTCGCCCGTCGAACTGGTCCTGGTGCTGACCGACGGCCTGCTCGAAGAACTGGCGCGGGCACGCGGCCATATCACGGGCAAGCGCTATGAAATGAAGGCCGCCAGCCTGGACAAGTGCACGCAGATCATCAATGGGCTGTCGAGCTCGCTCGATTTCGATAACGGCGGCGAGGTTGTCGCCAATCTCGGCCGTCTGTACGACTACTGCGTCGCGCGCCTGTACCGCGCCGGCATGGACATGGACGTCGGCATCATCGACGAGGTCATCGGGCTGCTGACGACGATCCGTACGGGCTGGCAGGGTGTCCAGGCCAAGCATGGATAGGCAACAGCAGCTGCTGCGGATGGCGCAGCAGCTGTCCGCCGCCACCGCCGCTTCCGACTGGAACGCGCTGGCGGAACTGAATACGTTGATGGCGTCCTCCTTGCCGGCCATGGCCGCCCAGGGCAAGTGGACGCCGGCCGACAGGGCGGCCCTTGCCGCCCTGCGCCAGCTGCACCGCGAAGCCGTGCAGAAGGCGGAAGCGGCCAGCGCGGAACTGGGCAAACACTTGCAGCACATGTCAACGCACAAGGAGGGCTGGCTGGCCTATGCCCTCGATAACGAATTTGCCGGAACCGAAGCTTAAATGATGATGAACTTCCCCTCCGCGCCGGCTGGCGCGAACGCAGCGGACAACACGCTGCCGGGTGCCAACGCCGCCGGCGTTGTCGCTCCCACTCCCGCCCCTGCCGATGGCGCATCCGCGCCCGTCGGCCTGCCGCTGCTGTTCGGGCAGCTGCTGGACATGGCCGGGCTGACCGCCCCTGCCGCCACGGCGCCCGCCGCCGCGGCAGGTGACGCCAAGGCCGAAGGCACCGCCGGCGCCGCCGAAGGGAGCGCGGACGAAGCGCCGCTGGCGGCCATGCTGCCGGGCGCGTTCAATTTCACGGTGCTGCCGGTCGTGCAGATGGACACGGCCGCACCCGCGGCTGCGGCCACGGCAACCGCCGCGGGCACGCCGGCAGCGCAAGGCGCCGCCGGCCAGATACGCAATATCACGCTGCTGGGCGCCAATGCGGATAACGCCCGCCAGGCCGCCGCGGATGCCATCACGGCCGCCGGCCGGATGATCACCGACCGCGCGCAGCAGGCTGCCGCGCTGCCGGTGGCACCAGTAAAGGCCGAGGACACGGCGCAGGGCAACACCCGCACGGCGCTGCCGACCAGCACGACCGCCAGTGTCGGCACGACGAGCACCGCCGCGCCTGTCACGGCCGTCGCACAGGATGCGGGCCTCGCGTCCGACAGCAACAGCGGCGGCGACCAGAATCAACAAAACACGTCGTTCCGTGGCGTCATGGCGGCATCCGCCCCTGTCGCGGCCGATCCGACCGCCGCGCCGGACACGGTCAAGCTGCCGGGCAACCCGAACGAATGGCAGCAGCCGCTGCGCGCGGCGCTGGGCGACCGCCTGCAGATGCAACTGCAGCGCAACAGCGAACACGCGGTCATCCGCCTGGACCCGCCGAACCTGGGCAGCATCGAGATCTCGATCCGCCACAGCGCGGGCGCGCTGCAGGTGAACCTGTCGGCCAGCAACAGTGACGTGCTGCGCCAGCTGAACACGGTCAGCGACAACATGCGCAGCGACCTGTCGCAGCGGCAGTTCAGCGACGTGGCCGTGACGGTCTCCGCGTCGAACGGCCGCGGCCTGGCCGACGGCAGCGGCGGGGGCCGCCGCGGCGAGCAGGAACAGCAGGACCGCGGTCCTGGCCGCGCCCTTTCCGAGGGCGATCAGCCCTCTTCCACCTTTGCCATGCTGACCGGGCAGGAGTAACGATCGATGAGCAAGAAAATGATTATCGCCTTCGCGGCCGTGGCGCTGCTGTGCGCCGGCGGCGCAGGCGGAGCGGTATGGTATTTCGCAGCGCCGAAGGCGGACGCGGAAGCCGAACATGCCGACAAGGACGACAAGCACGCCAAGGGCGATGCCAAGGCCAGGAAAAAGAAGAAGGAAGAGAAGTCGGACGAGGAAGCCGAGCCGCTGAAGTACCTGACGGTCGACAAGGTCATCGTCATGCTGCGCCGCGCGCCCACCGACGCCGTCTCGCATTACCTGTCCGCCGACCTCGTGGTCGCCACGCCCGTCAAGCTGGAGAAGGAAGCCAAGGAGCACCTGCCGCTGCTGCGCAGCGTGGCCGTGCGCCACCTGTCCGGCCTGTCGATGGAAAAGGCGCAGGAAATGACGATCGACCAGTTTGCCGCCGCGCTGAACAAGGCGTACGAGGAGACCTACGAGGAGAGCGGCCGCGAGCAGCCCTTCAAGGAAGTCATGATCGGCAAGCTGATCATCGAGTGATGAGCGATGCACGTTGAGCGCGCGCCAACCACAATGAGGCAAGCATGGCTTTTGTAGCGACCGAACACACGACGGAAAGCTATGGCGAGAGCTATGGCGAGAGCTACGGCGAGGCATTCGCCGCTACCAGCGCAGCCGCGGCGATGAGCCCGGCCGCCGAACAGAAACACCTGCTGGCGTACGCGCCGCTGGTCAAGAAAATCGTCCGCCAGTTGAATTCCCAGGTGGGCGGCGCCATCGACCGTGAGGACATGGAGCAGATCGGCCTGATGGGCCTGCTGGAAGCGCTGCGCCGCTACGGCGAACCGGACGTGGGCTTCGGCAGCTATGCCAGCCTGCGCGTGCGGGGCGCCATCCTGGACGAGCTGCGCCGGCAGGACTGGCGTCCGCGCGCCGTGCGCCAGCAGAGCCACAAGCTGCGCGACGCCGTGCGCGCGCTGACGCGCAAGCTGGGCCGTGAGCCGAACGAACAGGAAGCCGTGGCCGGCCTGGGCATCACGGCCGACGAATACCTGAACTACCAGCTCGACGAGGGCGCCGAGGTGATGGCCAGCTTCGACGACCTGCTGCAGGACCAGACCGCCGACAGCGGCGCGGGCAGCACGCCCGGCCCGGAAGAGGCGCTGATGGTCCGGCGCAGCCTGGAGCAGGCACTGACTGGCCTGAACGAGCGCGAACAGCGCGTCGTGCAGATGTATTACGAGTTCGAGCTGAGCTACAAGGAAATCGCGGCCGTGCTTGACCTGACGGATGCCCGCGTGTGCCAGCTGAACAAGGCGGCATTGAACAAGATGAAAGCCGTGCTGCAGGCGTAACGCCGGGCACCGAAACCTAAGGACTACACCATGCAGCAAATAATTGGCCTCGTGATCATCATGGGCAGCGTGTTCGGCGGCTACGTGCTGATGGGTGGCGCGTTCCACGCCATCTGGCAGCCGATCGAGCTGCTGGTCATCGCCGGCGCCGGCATCGGCGCCCTGGTGCTGGGCAACCCCGGCCACGTCCTGCACGAGCTGTCGCACCAGCTCAAGAAAATCATCATCCGCAAGAAATACGATTCGGAGTTCCAGCGCCAGCTGCTGCTGCTGATGTACGAGCTGCTGCAACTGGCCGCGGGCGGCCTGAAGGCGCTGGACGCGCACGTGGAAGCGCCGAAGGACAGTGCCATCTTCCAGCGCTATCCGCTGGTGCTGGAAGAAGCCAAGCTGCTGGCGTTCATCGTCGACAACTTCCGCCTGATGGCCATGGGCAAGATCAACGCGCACGAGCTGGAAGGCGTGCTGGAGCAGGAACTGGAGCTGATCCACGAGGAACTGACGCAGCCGGCCAAGTCGCTCAACAAGATCGGCGAAGCGATGCCGGGCTTCGGTATTCTGGCGGCCGTGCTGGGCATCGTCATCACGATGGGCAGCGTGGGCGAAGGCGCCACGTCCGGCGAGATCGCCGAACACGTGGGCGCGGCCATGGTCGGCACGTTCATCGGTATCTTCCTGTGCTACGGCCTGATCGACCCGGTCTGCAACATGCTCAAGCAGCTGGTGGGCGAGGAAGCGTCGACGATGGAAATCGTCAAGGTCGTGCTGGTCACGCACGTGGCGGGCAAGCCTGCCCTGCTGGCGATCGACGCGGGCCGCCGCCTCGTGCAGCTGAACACCAAGCCAAGTTTTGCCCAGCTGGAAAGCTGGATCACCGCGATGGAAGGCGGCGATGACAGCGGTGGCGATTCGCGTCGTGGAGGTGGCCGTGCTAAAGCCGCATGACAAGCACCATGAAACGACGATCGTCAAGCGCGGTGGCGGCAAGCACGCGCATGACGAACACGGCGGTGCATGGAAGGTGGCGTTCGCGGACTTCTGCCTGGCGCTGATGTGCCTGTTCCTGGTGCTGTGGCTGATGGCATCGCGCAACACGGAAAGCCTGGAACAGATCCTGACGGAATCGAACGGCAACAAGACGGACCAGGGCAAGGGCGTCATGCCGGAACAGATCGGCGGTCCCCGCGGCAGCCTGATCGAGCGTTTCCCGATGCCCCGCACGGGCAATTCGGATACGGATGGCAAGAACGTCAACGGCCAGCAGGACAGCGCGGAAACGGCGCCGCAGAAGGTCACCTATGAATCGCCCGACGACCTGCGGCAACTTGCCAAGGCGTTATCGGAAATGAGCAAGGATGCGGGCCTGGCGAGCAACCTGGAATCGATCATCACGCCGTACGGCTTGCGTGTCATGTTGCACGATACTGATCGACAAGGCATGTTTGTGCGGGGCAGTGCAGTGCCGACGGGCAAATTTACGACACTTATGCGCAAGATGGGACCCCTTTTTGCACACATGGAGAACCAAATGCTGATCGTGGGGCACACGGATTCGTTACAATATGCGGATACCGGCCACTCCGCATTTTCGAACTGGAACCTGTCGTCGAACCGCGCCATGTCCGCGCGGGCCCAGCTGCTTGCGGGCAGCATGCCGTCCGACAGCGTTCTGCAGGTGGTGGGCATGGCCGACCGGGCGCCCCTCGACACGAAAAACGCTGCTGCCGGCGTCAACCGTCGTATCGAACTGCTGATCCTGACCCCCGGCCAGGCCAGCGCGATCGCCGCGATGTTCGGCATGCCCGGCAACAAGGAGTCGTTGGCGCCGGACGTCGATTCCGAACTGCCGGACGTCAATGTACTGAAACAGCTGCGCGAGAAGCTGCTGCCCGGCGGGAGGTAACGGACATGGCAATTGAAACCAAGTCAAGAGGTCAACGTATGCGTATTTCCAGTGGAGCTCCAGGCACGGTGGTCGTGCAGACGGTGGTTGACGCCGCGCCCGCCGAAAGCGTGCGCGCGCCGGCCCAGGCCGCCCGCGAGACCCTGCAGTCGGCCGTCATGCAGCCGGCCCTGCAGGCGATGAAGGAAATGCCGGACATCGACCATGAAAAAGTGGCCATGCTGCGCGACGCGCTGGCCAAGGGCGAGCTGCCGTTCAATGCGAACAAGCTGGCCGGACTGATCCAGCGTTTCCACGGAGAGCATTGAGTTGTGGGTATCGTGACACCGGCGGCACTGTCGCGTCAGCAATCGATGCAGCAACTGCTGCAGGGCATTGCCGACGACAAGGACGCGTACCGCTCGCTGCTGGCGCTGCTGGACGAACAGTTCGACGCCGCCATTCGCCACCAGCGAGAACGCCTCGGCACGCTTGCCGAAGCAATCGGCACGCTGGTCGACACCATGGAAGCCCGCCGCGCCCGTCGCGTCGAGCTCGCCACAGCCCTGACGGGTGCGCAGCCGTCGATGGCCCAGGTTTTCACCTTGCTGCGCCCGGAAGCACGCGCGAAAGTTCAGGCCGACTGGGCCGAACTGGAGACGATGGTGCAGGCGGCCAAGGCCGGCAGCAAGCGCAATGGCGACTTGCTGGCCGAACAATTCACGATCATGCAGCGCGTGCTGCACGGTGAGAACCAACTCTATGAACCGATCTGATTTCACGTTCCCGACGGCGCCCACGCAGGCGACCGCGGCCACCGCCTCGAACATGTCGGCAGCGCGCCCTGCCCTGCCTGCCGCGTTCGGCGGCGGCAGCGCCGGCGGCGGCTTCTCGACGGCATTCCGCCAGGTACAGTCCGACGTGGCGACCTTCATTGCCAACGGCGGTGGCGACAGCTCGTCCGGCGCCGAACTGTCGGCCGATGGTGCGGCACTGCGCGCCCGCCTGGCGGCCAGCGCGCTGGGCGGCAGCGACAGCACGGGCGCCATCGAAGGCCCGACCGATGCCGCCGGCGGTATCGACCGGGAACTGCAGCAGCAGTTTCTCGCCTCGATCCGTCCGTATGCCGAGGAAGCGGGCCAGAAGCTGGGCGTCTCGCCCGACATCGTTGCCGCCCACGCGGCACTGGAATCGGGCTGGGGCCAGCGTCCGCTGCGCAACGGCACGGCGGACGCCAACAACCTGTTCGGCATCAAGGCCGGCTCGTCGTGGCAGGGCGACGTCGCGGCGAACGTCACAACGGAGTACGAGCACGGTGCCGCGCTGAAAAAAGTGGAGAAATTCCGCAGCTACCCGGACCAGGCCAGCGCGTTCCGCGACTATGCCACCATGCTTTCCAGCAACCCGCGCTACCAGAAGGCGCTGAACGCCGGCAACGACGCTCACGCGTTCGCCCAGGGGCTGGCACAGGGCGGCTATGCGACCGATCCGGCTTACGCGCAGAAGCTGTCGAAGCTGGCGGCGCGCGTCGCCAAGACCGACTATTGATCCGGGGCAGCCGCTCCGCTGGGGACTGGCTCCTGTCTCAGGGCGAACGCCCTGTGACTGGTGCCTGTCCCCGACCTGCTGCTTCCCGCGTCCGGGCCTCTGAACGGTTCGTGACCTCCTCTAGCTGAACGTCGCGGACAGGCACCTCGCGGGCCCTTCGGCCCAAGAGGAGCCAGTCCCCGGCGGATCGCCAGTCCCTCGATGCATCCGCAGGCTTCAGCCGCTCAGCTCTTGCCCCGCCGCCGTAACGCCAGCGCCCCCAGCCCCAGCAGCAACATTCCGCAGGTGGCAGGCTCCGGCACCGGCGTCAGCACGATATCCCGGCCGAACAGCGTCAGGTTTGAAAAATCCGGGTGGTTGCCGCCGCCGTTTTCCCACATGATCCGCCAGGTGCCGTCCAGCGTCTGGCCGGGCATGATGGTTTCGTTATCGAACAGCCATGCCCCGCCCTGGTTGCCGGCGTGGATGGCGAACACGAGGTCCAGCGTCATCATCATCGTGGCGCTCGTGTTCGTTACGGACCAGTCGCCCATCGTGCCCGTGGTTTCGCTGAACGTGAACGTCAGCTGGCCCATATTGCTGAAGCCTTCGGTGTGATCGTACCTGTCCAGCAACTGCCACGGGCCGCTGCCGAAGGCGTCGAAAGTGCTGCCGAAGCCGCTGGTATCGCCGTTCGGACCGGCGTGGGGATTCCAGCCTTCCGCGAAGGCGAACGCGTCGGCGGGACGGCCGTCCAGCGTGACGTCGGCGGCACTGGCGCTGCCGATATCGGCGTAGGCGCTGGCGGCAAACAGCAGAGCGGCCAACGCGGCCGTGATTTTGGTGGTGAGGGCTTTCATGGGGTTCTCCTGTGGTTGGGTTGGCATGACCGGTCACGGCCATGTCATCTCAACTTAGCAGCCCCCACGGGATGCCAACGGCGCAAATGCCGGGGCGTTGATTACGTTCTAAGTGTCTGATATTTCGACATAATAAGCGACATTTATTGGCGACAAAATTTACGTTTTTCCAGTTCTCCGCGGCTCAATCCACCGGCTCGACCTGCCCCACGTCGGTCACCCGGGCGCGGATCGTCACGCCGCTGGCGTTCCTGACGCGGATCGAGGCGCCGCGCGCGCCCGTGTCCATGGCCTCCCCCGCCATGCTGACCTCGATCTGGTCGCGTTTGGCGACGATGCGCACGGCCTCGCCGCGCTTGACGAGCGTTGGCGCCGTCAGCATGTTCTGCCGGATCACGGTGCCGGCGCGGATCGTCCGGCGCGTCGCCATCTCCTGCAAAGCGGCCAGATCGCCGTACGCGTCCGGTGTTCCGGTGATGTCGTGGCGCTCCAGCAACAGATCTTCTGCCGCCAGCATTTTCCCGCTTGACAAGTCATTTGCCGCAATAGCAACGCGGGCGGAAATCCTTGCGCGGGTGACGAATTCATAACGCCAGCCGCCGGCGTCTGGACAGATTGCTACGAAGCGCATCCGCGCCGGACTGCGCACATCCTGCGCTTCCACTCTGGGAGCGGCATTGCACGGTCCGATCGGGCGTGCGTTCCTGACAACCTCGACTTCGAACTCCGGTTCGACCCAATTGGACAGTTCGGCATGCCGCTTTAGTTCGACCTGCGCCGCCCGCTGCACTTGCGCGACAAGCTGCTCCGGCGTGACTGGCGCGGCCCAAGAAACTTTAATCGTTCCGATGAGCAACAGAGGCAAAATCCGGGGTAAAATTCTTGTGTTGAACATGGGCAATACCTTTAAACGGGATTCAGAGCGGTCGACACGTTTGAAGCAATCTGTGACGTGGCCATTTTACATGGGCTGTTCCGCCATGTAGGCGGCTCATTGAAGGAGAGAAACAAATGGGAATCAATTTCAAGGACGCAACCGGCGTTCACGCCGATGCACTGCAACTGCGCGCCGAGCGCACGCGCATCCTGGCATCCAATATCGCCAATGAGAACACGCCTGGCTTCCAGGCCAAGGACATGGATTTTTCCGCTTCGATGGCGCAACTGCAGACGAGTGAGGAAGGCGGCTTGAGCCTGATCTCCGACGCGGACCCGCTGTACCGCGTGCCCTTCCACCCGACCGCCGACGGCAATACCGTCGAGATCGGCGTCGAGCAGGCGGCGTTCTCGCAGAACGCTTCCGACTTCCAGACCAGCCTGACCTTCATCAACATGAAGTTCAAGGGTCTGGCCAAGGCCATCAATGGCCAGTAATCAACACCGCATTCCGGAGTAGCCCATGAGCTTCAAGGACATTTCCCAGATCGCCGGCTCGGCGATGGCGGCACAGACCGTGCGCCTGAACACCGTGGCGTCGAACCTGGCCAACGCCGATTCCGTTTCCGGCAACGAAAACGATACTTACCGCGCCCGCAAACCCGTCTTCGCGGCCGTGATGAACGACGGCGCCGACGGTGCCGGCAGCAAGGTGCAGGTACTGGACGTGGTCGAGAGCGCGGAACCGCTGCGCAAGGTCTACGAACCGGACAACCCGATGGCCAACGCCGAGGGCATGGTGTTCTACCCGAACGTCAACCAGGTGGCCGAGATGACGGACATGATGTCCGCCTCGCGCGCCTTTGAAACGAATGTCGAAGTGCTGGGCCGCATCCGGACCATGCAGCAGTCCCTCCTGAAACTGGGTGAAATGTAATGGAAACGAATCTGTTCACGAACGCGGCCGGCGCAGGCGCCGCCAATACCGGTGCCAACGCCGCACCGGCAGCCAACACGATGAGCGACAGCAAGGAGATGTTTACCAAGCTGCTCGTCGCGCAGATCCAGAACCAGGATCCGCTGGAGCCATCCGATCCGTCGCAGTTCGTCCAGCAGCTGACCCAGCTGTCGCAGACGGAAGCGATGCAGAACCTGGCTTCGCTGACCAGCAACAACGCCAGCGTGCTGCAGAGCATGCAGGTACTGGCGATGGGCGGCCAGGTGGGCTCGGAAGTTATGGCCCAGACCGACACCGTCAAGCTGGATGGCAACAAGGTCAACGGCGCCATCACGCTGTCGGGCAACAGCAGCAAGACGACGCTGGTGCTGACGGACGGCGCCGGCCAGGACCACGAACTGGCGCTGGGTCCGCTTGCCGCGGGCAACGCGCCATTCTCGATCGATCCGACGGCGATGGGTCTGCCGGCCGGTTCTTACAAAATGAAGGTAGTCACCAGCTCGGGCGAGCTTCCACCGGTCGATATCGCCGGTCGCCTGAACAGTGTGCGCCTGGGCTCGAACGGCAGCATTGTGCTGAGCATCGCCAACGTGGGCGAAGTCGCACCGAGCAACGTTACCGCTTTCAACGGTAAATCCTCCAATGCTGTCGCCGCTGCCGGCGCTGCCAACACCACTCTGTAAGGACTCGACACCATGAGTTTCAATATCGCACTGTCCGGCATCCAGGCCATCAACGAGCAGCTCAACAGCATTTCCAACAACATCGCCAACGCGGGTACGTACGGCTACAAGGCGCAGCGCGCCAACTTCTCGTCGATGTACGCGGGTTCCCAGCCGACCGGCGTACAGATCGGCTCGACCACGCAGAACATCTCCCTGACGGGCGGCGTGCTGAACACGGGCCGTGCCATGGACGCGTCGATCGACGGCCGCGGCTTCTTCATCAGCAAGACCTCGACGGGCCAGGAAGTCTACAGCCGCGTCGGCATCTTCACGAAGGACGGCAACGACTTCCTCGTCGACAGCGCCGGCCGCCGCGTGCAGGGCGCCAAGCTGACGCCGGGCGTTGCCGCACCGGGTCCGAAGGGCGACATCGTCGTGCCGACCACCACGCTGCCGGCGAAAGCATCGACCGAGATCGACTTCGCCGCCAACCTGTCGGCCGACTGGAAGAAGCCGGCGGCAGCGTTCCCGACCGCGCCCGCGCCGACCCCGGCCACGCCGCCTGATCCTTCGACCTACAACATGTCGAAGACCACGCTGGCGTATGACTCGCAGGGCAAAGCTCACACGGTCACGCAGTACTTCTCGCGCGTCAGCGACACCGGCCTGGATGTGCAGGTGAATACGCTGGTCGATGGCGTTCCGCCAACCTCCGGCGCATCGAAAACGCTGACGTTCGACAACGCCGGCAAACTGAGCACGACGCCGGCGACGAACGCCCTCGTGTTCAACGCCGCGCCCGCCGCCAATGTGTCGCTGGCCGTGGACTACACCGGCACGACGTTCCAGGCCGGCGAAGCCACGACCTCGACCAACGTGGCCAACGGCTACACAACGGGCCAGTACGTGGGCGTGGAACTGGGCAAGGACGGCAAGGTCATCGCCAAGTACTCGAACGGCGAACAGCAGGCCGTCGGCCAGATCCTGATCGCCACGATGTCGAACGAAGATGCGCTGACGCCGGTGAACGATACCAGCTGGGTCGCCAACAGCGACGTCGGCACGATCACCGAAAGCAATCCGGGCGAAAGCGTTGCCGGCGGCCTGGCGATTGCCACGCTGGAAGGCTCGAACGTGGACATCACCTCGGAACTGGTCGGCCTGATGGGTTCGCAGCGTAACTACCAGGCGAACTCGAAGGTCATCACGACCGAGAACGCGATGCTGCAGTCGCTGATGCAGGCCCTGTAATCGTCTACCGGATCCGAGACTAAATGGATGCATTGATCTACACCGCCATGAGCGGCGCCGAGCGGGCCCTGCGGGGCCAGCAGGTGCACGCCAACAACCTCGCCAACACCGACACGGCCGGTTTCCGGGCGAATATGGAACTGGCGACGGCGCAGGCCGCGCCGGGCTACGGCTACGACGACCGTCACATGTCGCAGCTGCAGGCCAACGCCATCTCGACCAAACAGGGCACCTTGCGTGCCACCGGTCGCGAGCTGGACGTCGCGATCTCCGGCAGCGGCTATTTCGCCGTGCAGGGCCCGACGGGCGAAGCGTACACCCGTGCCGGCAACGTCACCCTGGACGCCGACGGCACGATGACCGTCAACGGCATGCAGCTGCTGGGCGAAGGCGGTCCGATCACGCTGCCGCAGAACAGCCGCATCGAAATCGGCCAGGACGGCACGGTCTCGATCCAGAGCCCCGGCGGCATGGGCGAGATGCAGGTCATCGACAAACTGAAGCTCGTCAAGGCCGAAGGCTCCGAGCTGACCAAGAACGAGGCAGGCCTGATCGTCGCACGCGACGGCCAGGTCTTGCCGACGGATAACACGGTGCAGGTGCGCGCCGGTCATCTGGAAGGGAGCAACGTTTCCGCCGTCGAAGAGATGGTGGCAACGATGAGCCTGACTCGCACCTTCGAAGTCCAGATGAAACTGTTCAAGGCCGCGGACGACATGACCACGGCCGGCAACCGCCTGATCGGCGGCTGATGGCGAATCGGGCAACATTAAAGTTGCCCGACAGAATGCCGTAACAGCCTTTAAGCGCAACACACACCACGGAGTATCCAATGAATCCAGCAATGTGGATCAGCAAGACCGGCGTACAGGCACAAGATGCCAAGCTGCAAGCCATCGCCAACAACCTGGCCAACGCGAATACCGTCGGCTTCAAGAAGGACCGCGTCGTCTTCGAAGACCTGTTCTATTCGGTCGAAGGCCAGCCGGGCGCGCAGCGCGCCGACAACAACACGTTGGCGCCAACCGGCGTGCAGCTGGGTAACGGTACGCACATCGTCGGCACGCAGAAGGTCTTCACGACCGGCAACGCGCAGATCACCAGCAACCAGTTCGACGTGATGGTCAACGGTAACGGCTTCCTGCAGGTGCAGCGCCCGAACGGCGAAGCGGGCTACACCCGCGCCGGCCAGCTGGGCCTGGACGCCAACGGCGTGCTGATCAACGCCCAG
>Ga0308166_1001623_pt1 | contig 23325 bp, 25 predicted proteins | sample PhyCR2_2_FD_202137 | JGI IMG/M metagenome (GOLD analysis project Ga0308166, IMG submission 202137) | Phyllosphere microbial communities from UC Gill Tract Community Farm, Albany, California, United States - DLSLCC.R2 | ecosystem: Host-associated > Plants > Phyllosphere > Unclassified | place... | reverse complement strand
ACTCCCAGCGCTGGGAGATAAGCCCCTTGACGAAATCACTCGTACTGACTGTGCAGAACTCCAAGCATCTCTCGAAGCCCGGGATGCACACAACGTGGCAGAGAAGTGCCGCACGTGGATCAATCAGATATTCGGGCGAGCCATCGGTCTAGGCCTTACGGAAAACGATCCAGGTAGCCGCCTGCGAGATATTGCAGCTCAAGCCCCGAAGACTCAGCAGCATCCTCATTTGCTGGAGCCTGAGTTGGCAGAGTTCCTCCAAGCACTCAAAAACACCCCCAGTAGGCTGACGGCCCGAACTGCTGCATGGCTCTGTATCTGGACAGCATCTAGGCCGGGCATGGTTCGGTTAGCTGAATGGAAAGAGTTCGACCTGGATAAAGCGATATGGACGACGCCTGCCGCCAAGATGAAGATGCGCAGGGACTTTGTTTGCCCACTCCCTAAGCAAGCTCTTTCAGCTCTCCAAGAACTTCATTGCCTCACAGGTCGTAGTCGCTGGCTGTTCCCTGGTGTGGGCGCTAAGAATCCGACGATTAGCGAAAACACCATCAATAAGGTCTTCGCGACGGTTGGTTACAAAGGTCGCTTGGTTGGTCATGGTACGCGTCACACCGCCAGCACTCTGCTCAGGGAACACGGCTGGCCGAAAGAACATGTCGAAGCGCAGCTTGCTCACAAAGAAGAGGGAATATCTGGGGTATACAACAAGGCTCAATACTTTGAGCACCGGGTGAAGATGATGCAGTGGTATGCAGATCACCTTGATGCTTTAGCAAGTGGAAAAGTGATCAATGGCAAGTCCGGGGAATCGGTATGACTATGCATATCCATACCCCCCTCAAAATCCATGTTACCGGCGTTACTCGTGTAACGACCTTGGCCAAACGCCCGGATTCATTGACTTTCAAGCCCGTTACACTCATGAGCGACTTTCCGTACACCTCGTGTGACTTTGACCAAACGTGTAACGCTAGAGCGACCCCATACTCGCTGCGGGCAAGCGTCGGGTTAGGCGTGTGCCGCTGGAGAAGATTGCACGACACAGGGCGCGGGATTGAGCGAAATGCTTTGGGGCAACATCAATGCCCGTAAATGCGAGCGAGATCGGTGAAAGCATTCAATGGCCAAGCTCAACAGCCGATCTAGTTGAGTACCTGTCTGCCCAACCTCTGTATCCCTTCTGCCACAAACAGATCATGCATGCGTGCCAGCTTATCGACCGATGCCGCTCACGCCTTCTTTTAGCCGGCCTCGGCGACGATCTTAATTCCATGTGCATCAGCGTGACGCAGCGCGAGGAGGCGATTTCACAGAATGCCATGTACGCCCCTCCCGAATACCTGGCGCGCGCTGTTCGGCAATATGGTCGGTGCGACCTTGTCTCAGACGATCAGGCATACGCGATGTACATCATGGCCTGCGCGGTGAAAGCCTTGGAGGTTTTGAATGACTGGATGCGTGATGCCGAGCAAAGCGCCCTGCCTAGTGGAATACCTATGCCGGATTGGCCATGGGATTTTTATTGCGAATACATAGAGAGCCAGGTCAACGAGGATGACCGCATTGATGCGCTGGACTTGTACGTTACTCACTTGGAACCGATTACCATTCTGCCTGCATTATGTCGCGATGAATTGAGACCTTTAGCACTCAGCGCAATCAGAGAAGCGACCCGGCGAAAGGCCGGCATCATCAGCGGCAAAGACCGAGTCGACGAGGTGAGCGAACGCGATGTGGCACTTGTCGAAAAAGCTCGCGCTCTAAAGCTGGAAGGCATGTCACGGCGCTATGTGACCACCGAAGTACACCGCTGGTTTAAACAACAAGTCGCCAAGCCGTACAAGCAACGACCTGCCTGGATTTCCCAGGAAACGGACAAGGCACTCTCCCGCAAACGCGTGGAAGCGATCCTTAAGCAACACAGGGTGTAGTTCACCTGAATTTCAAATGGAACTTAACTCCTTTGAAAATTCAATCGCCTAGATCATTGCTCTCGTTGTCCAAATCAATCGAGAGCAATACCTATGAACACCTCTGTTACCGATTTTTCCCGCAAGACGGCCACAAACCCTCTCTCCCTTTTTGATGCCGCTTCGACGTTGATCCGCATGCGAGAAGTGGAATGCATTGTGGGGATGAAGCGTTCGACCATCTACAAACTGATGCAGCGCTCTGACTGCGGCTTTCCGCAGCCCGTCAAACTGAGCAACAGCAACGCACGCGGCGCCCCTGTAGCCTGGGTTCTGTCCGAGGTTCAAGCGTGGGCACGCAGCCGCATCGAAGCGCGTGATCAGGTGGCCGCATGAAGCGCAACTTCAGCCCGTTCAAAGGACCGTTTCATGACACCTACGCCATTGGATTTCGCCTCTATGTCCCCGGAACGATCAACTGGCGGCATCGCACCATCGCGGGCGTGAGCTGGAACGGCAATGACCAGGAAGCGTTCTTTTTCAACCCCGACGGCCTCGCCCTACCGCTGAAAGCCAATCCGTGGGAACTGCCTGAGTTGATCCGCCGTAACGCGGTGCGCAGAGAGTTCGCCAGCGTTTACGGCAACGGACATTTCGCCATGAAGGCAGGCCGCCTTGCTTCGCTGAAATCTCTCGGCATGACCAACTGGGTTACCTATTGGCTGGTGGATCAGTCGGGCGGATACGCAAACGATCCAGCAGTTTGGCAACGCATCACCGAACAAGATCTTGCGGTTGAAAAAACGGCGAGCGAGCGCGCTCATCACGACAGGCGCTTGACCTCGGATCTGGCCGGCTATGTGGATGAATGCGTGGCGCAACGCCGGGAGCATATGGCTGAACAGCACCGTCGTCGTTGCGTTGAGGACAGCAAGATTTTGGCATGGCTGAAAGGCGAAACACCGCCACCTCTGTTCGCCAACGTGCCGGAGGCAGCATGAGCCACAAGACAGCGAACAACGCCTTGATGCACCCCTTTTCTGTCTTGCGTCGGGTCGGCTTTTCGCCTTGCGTCATGCAGCGCCTTGAACGCTACCGCAGCCAACAGGACAAGCAAGGTCGAGTAGTCAGCGTGCTCAGTTGGGCCGACGGCACCTGGTGCGCCCTCTCCCTCCACTGCGAAAAGACTGGGGTTGTTGTCGTCGACGAAGGCCAGCAGGTCGACGCCTACGAAGACGCCCGCTCCATGCTCAGCGGCGGATTTCTCCCCCTTCTCTCCCTGCGCTGGGAAGCCCACGCCTGAAATAAAAACGCCTCCGGGGGCGATCCGGAGGCGTTGAGGTCAATCTACATGCCCGAACAATTTATGCCGCACCTGAAAAATCCGCAAGCCATCAGCGCAGTTGCACTTTCGAAAAACGGACGTTACTCTCTGACCGTCGCTGCAAATTCAGCGACCGGGTTTGGCGACCCGAGTTACTTGGCGCACAGGCGCCCCATCCGACAGCAGGCGCTTTTTTTGTGCCCGCCGTATCGTGTTATGGCAGCTGTGCGTGGGAGACCTTCGGGTCTGCCGGGTTCCAAGTTCCCGGTTCGCCAACCTGCGCACAGCTGCCACCCTAAATCGTTTGGCGACGATCAGTGGCAGCTCCATCTTCAAACTTGGAGTGTCACCTATGCCCGCTCTCAATCCGTCCAAAATTCGCGCCGCTGCACACCGTGCAATGGCTCTCGCCGCTTTACACGCCAACTCCAGTCTCGCTACACGCCTCTCCCGCTACAACGCTCACATGGCCAAAGCCCGCGCGCTCGAAACCGCAGGCGGTGCCCAATGAACAACGCTCTGAGTTTTGCCCTGCCCGAAGATCTGCTCTGCGTGAATCCAACCGCAGAAGCCGGTGTACCAATCGACGCTATCACCTGCGCCATTGCCCGTGCCGACTCGGTGCTGACTCTGCTGGAGGATCACTTCGAAAATGAATCCTCGCGCCTCGCCAATCACGTCATCGCCGCCGTCCTCTGGGACGTTCGCGGCACCCTTGGCCTGATCAAAACACTGGCCACGCACGGTGACAACACTTCGGAGCCTGCGGTGCAGAAAGGCGGTGCGCTATGAGCATTTCCACCACACCGGGCCACGCTACCTTTTCTCGCGTTAATGCCACCGACCTGAAGCTATTTCGAGTGAATGCCGGAGTACCCGTCGAAGACGCGCTGGAGATGGTGTCGTTGCTGCAGCATCACGCAAACCAGCTCAATTTCGACGCAGCCATGAGTGACCACGGTGAGCGTTTCAGTTGGCCCGCGCTGTACCTGGGCGAGATGGCCAAAGCGCTGATCGACGACATCAACGACGCGCTGTTTCTGCCGAGGGCTGACAAATGAGCCAGCGCCCGAACAGCACAACGAAACGTCCTAGCTTTGCCGACGTGAAAGCCGCCGCGCTGAAAGACATTGATCGTGTCTTGTCGCACTGGCTGCCCAACGGCAAGCGCGTGGACGGCGGCAAGGAGTACACCGCTCCGAATCCGACCCGCAGCGACAAGCGCGCCGGCTCGCTGAAAGTCAATTTGAACAAGGGCACCTGGGCGGATTTTGCCACCGGCGACAAGGGCGGTGACCTGATCGATCTGGTGCGCTATGTGGACGGCGGCACCGACGTTGAAGCCTGCCACAAACTGGCGGACTGGCTGAACGTTGCGCCCGGCGCCGCCAAGGTTAAGGCCGCCCCGAGTAAGCCAAAGACGCCGACGTGGAACGCCATTCAGCCGATCCCGACCGAGGCCATGAACAAGTGCCCGGCCAAGCACCGTGATCACGGTGTGCCGTCCAAGGTCTGGATCTACCGTGACGCGCAGGGTCAGCCACTCATGGCGCTGTATCGCTTCGACCTCGGCCCGGATGAAGACGGCAAGCCGAAGAAAGTCTTTGCACCGCTGACGTGGTGTCAGCGCGCCGACAGCCAAACCAAACAATGGCGCTGGCAGGGTCTACCGGACCCGCGTCCGCTGCTGCGCCTTGATGAACTGGCCCAGCGCGCTGACTCACCTGTGGTTTTGTGCGAAGGCGAGAAAGCGGCCGACGCCGCCACCGAGCTGTTGCCGACCTACGTGGCCACCTGCTGGCCGAACGGCTCCAACTCCTGGCACAAAGCCGACCTGACGCCGCTTAAGGGACGCGACGTGGTGTTGTGGCCGGACAACGACGATAGCGGTAAAGCCTGCATGGCCACCGTTGCCGAAAAGCTGCGCGAAATCGGCGCCGCCTCGGTCCAGGTCATCGCGCTGGAGGTGTTCAAACGCAAGCCGACGCTGAAAAACGACCGCGCCGCGTTTGCCAAGGGTGGTCAATGGGATGACGGCGACGACGCCGCCGATGCTCTCGGCAAAGGCTGGAGCGCGGGCCACTTCGCCGAACTGGAAAACAGCGGCGAGCTGTTCGGTGTGATTGAAGAAAAGCCTGTAGCTGCCCAAGTGAAACCCGAGTCGAAACAGGAGCCGGAAGCAAAACCCAAAGCAGCAATCAAGCGCCCGGCAAAATCGAAAAACGACCTGATGCCAGGAGGCTTTCGCCTGACGCCCGAAGGCGTGTTTTATGCCGGCGACGACGGCGAAGCACGCCCGGTGTGTTCGCCGCTGGCAATCCTTGCGCGTACCCGTGACGAGAAGGGCCACAACTGGGGCTTGCTGGTCGAGTTCGACGATCCCGACGGCACCAAAAAACGCTGGAACATCCCGGCACGCACCATGACCGGCGACTTCGGTAAGGACGTGCTCGGCCCTTTGGTGGACATGGGGTTGCGTCTCGCCGGCAGTCGTTCGGGGCGCAACGCTCGCAACGATTTACAGAGTTACCTGGGCGGCTTCGACAGTGCGCAACGTGCGCGTCTGGTCACTCGTTTAGGTTGGCATGACAACGCCTTTCTGTTGCCCGAGCAGCAGGTCGGCATGCACGCGGAACATCTGCACTTCTACGAGGCCGGCGCGCAGCTTCCGCCGATCAGCGAAGCGGGCACGTTGGAACAGTGGCAACAGCAGATCGGCGCGCTGTGCATCGGCAACCATCGCTTGGCATTTGTCGTCGGCGTGGCTTTTGCCGGTCCACTGCTGCACATGCTCGGCCATGAATCGGGTGGCTTTCACCTGTACGGCGACAGCTCCGGTGGCAAGACCACGCACCTGCAAGTTGCTGCCTCGATCTACGGCGGGCCGCGTCTGGTGCGCTCGTGGCGCTCGACCGACAACGCGCTGGAGTCGATCGCTGCCGCGCATTCCGACGGGCTTCTGGTACTCGATGAAATCGGCATGTGCGATGCCCGCATCATCGGCGAGACGGTGTACATGCTCGGCAACGGCACAGGCAAGGCCCGCGCCAATGATCGAGGCCAAGCAGGCCGGCAGGTGCAGGAATGGCGCCTGCTGTTTCTCTCCACCGGCGAGAAGACCTTGGCCCAGCACATGGCCGAAGCCAACAAGGAGCTGAAAGCAGGTATGGAGGTGCGGATGCTCGCCGTCCCGGCCGATGCCAGCAAAGGCCTTGGCATGTTCGACACGCTCAACGGTTTCGAGGATGCCGCCGCTCTGTCCGACGCACTCAAAGCGCGGGTGGCGAACTACTACGGCACCCCGATCACCGCGTTCTTGACCGCACTGTGCGAACCCGGCAAGCGCCACGGCTGGGCGGCGATCCTACGCCGCACGCTGGAAGGCTTTATTTCCCAAGCGCTCCCCGCCTCTGCCAGTGGACAGGCACACCGTGCTGCCGCGCGCTTCGGCCTTGCGGCTGCTGCGGGCGAGCTGGCCACCGCGATGGGTATCACCGGTTGGCCAGACGGCACGGCCACCACCGCTGCTCGTGTGTGCTTGAACGCATGGCTCCACGAGCGCGGTGGTGCCGGTAACTTCGAGGGCGATGCGATCTTGGCGCGGCTGCGCCAGGTCATCGAGCGCTTCGGCGAAAGCCGTTTCACCCGCTGGGAATCGGCGGCAGCGAAGATCGACGAACACGGCCCGCGCACCATCGACCGCCTCGGCTTTCGCAAGACGCTGGAGCACGGCATGGGCGACACCATGCATACGACCAACACCTATTACGTGCTGCCCGAGGCGTGGCGCTCCGAGATTTTTCGGGGCATGAACATCAACGCCGTGAACAAGGAGCTGTTGCAGCGCGGCGTGCTGGAGCCAGCCAGCGATGGGAAGGCATCGAGTCTGGTCCGGTTACCCGGGCTTGGTCCCCAGCGCTGCTACATCGTGAAGAGGATTCCGGGAACGGACGAGAGCGAGGCTCGGGCTGCCTGAAGGCACGTCCGCTGATCGAGGTAGCGCCGGCTTATTCCCGGCCTCGCCAGCCGCTCATTCAACCCAAACCCAATTTTTGAAGGAACAAGACAGATGAACGAATTCCAAGCTTCTACCGAACAACACGTACTGCTGGCCGGCCGCGAGAACAACGGGCTAGCACTGCCGGTTTCGGACAGCACTGCCGCGACCGGTCATTGCGACAAGAAGCAACGGTTGATCGATGAGATCAACCAACTGACCGCCCAACGCGATAAACACCTGAGCGATGCTGAACAGCACTACGCCAAGATGGCGCCGTTGGAGGCGATACTAGAAGGCGACGAGGTCATCGAGGAGGACCGGTTGACCGCAATCCGCAACGAGCACAGCAGCCTGAAGGTTCCTTACGACGCTAGCAACCACCGTGCCTGGCTGCTCAATGCGAAGATCACTCGCCGCGAGAAACTGCTCAATCATGAAACCCTGATGGCGGGTTACACCGAGTCGATGGCGAACTGGAAAGCCGACGAGCAAGAACTCAACGAAAAACGCGACAGCCTCAGCACTCGCTTGGTACAGATCCAGCAGCAAGCGGAAGAGGACATGGCCAAAGCCCGGCAAGCCGAAACCGATGCCGCCACCGCCTACGCGCAGGCCGTGGCTTGGGGTGATATCGAGGGCGAAAAGAACGCCAACGCCGACGCACAAAAGGCCGCGAAAAACCTCACGACAGCGACCGAACACAATCGCCGTCAACACCTGATCATCACTGCGCTGGAACAGGAGCTGGCCATCGTTGACCAGCACATTGCCGAGGCGCAAAGGGAATACAGTTCGATCCAAAAAACAGCGATGTTCCTCGCCCGCACAGTGCTGGAGGAACAATGGAACGAACAAGCGCAAGCGCTGATGGAGTTGGGCGGCAAGCTGTGGAATGTACAAGGCGTGTTGGGAGGGGAACACCTCAGCCTGATGAAGCTGGTACTTCCACAAGAAGGCGAAGACTTCCACAGCTGGACCTGGCGCGAGCTGTTGGATCGATCCGGCAAGTACAGCGTGCAAGACATCCTTTCGCTGTAGGGCATTGAGCCACCGAAACAGCCTACGCGGGTAGGCTGTTTAACCTCAACAGGCTAAAAAATGATCATCCAATTTGACCTTAGAAACACCCCCAACTGGAAAGAACTACTGAAAGCACGAATAGCCTCCTTAAGGGAAATGCTGGAATTCGTGGACAGACCCCGCATAAAAACGAAAGTCGAGATTCTCACCGTAAAATTGATCAAGGCGGAGATCATCAGCATCCGAGAGTATCTGAAATTGTCAGAATAGCGCTGAACTTGTGAGCCGCTCGAACATTCAAACTGTCATCAAACAAACATAGGAAACAAAAATGTCCAAACTTGCCGAATACCGTCAGCTAGAAAAACACCTCGCCGAGCAGCTCCAGGCACTGGAAACGATGAAGAGTGACGGTGCACTGAAAAAAGAGATCGAGTTCGAGACCAAGCTGCGTGCCCTGCTCAACCAATATGGCTTCAGTTTCAAGCACATCATCAACCTGCTGGATCCACAGAGCACGAAGCGTGCTTCAACACCGGCCGCGGCACCCGGCAAGCGCAAGACTCGCGAGCTAAAGGTCTACAAGAACCCGCACACCGGTGAAGTGGTTGAAACCAAAGGCGGCAACCACAAGACGTTGAAAGAGTGGAAAACTAAACACGGAGCCAATGAGGTTGAGGGCTGGCTGACTAAATAACACCAGTCTGGTAAAGGCCTCTCGAGGCCTTCACCATTGTTCAAAACCAAAACTTCTCTTCGGCTTTTTTATTTAACCCCTGGCTCTAAAATAATTGTAAAAAGCTTACAGCTGATTTACCCATTCGCAACGAGCCCTTTAGAACACCGCAGGAACGGCCAAGTGTATTAAGTTCCTTTCATTTGCGCTTATGCTGATATCAAAAAAGTGCCGGTGCTTTGGGAATTTCGCTATAAAGTCAAACTTTTCTGTCTGATAGAAATTTCTAATTACAAATTCAAGAAACTGTCTTGGCATAAGTGGAGAGTGAACAGGAATACGACACCCCTCGATATCACCAAGTGTCAAGTGGCAACATGGATGCGCAACGTCTTTGGCCGCCTTCAAGTCATAATCGAACCTTAGCGGAAAAGGTACGATTCTCCGACTTACAATTTCCATATAGAGCTCCTCACGCATATAAAGCTCCGGGTCTTCCTGAAAAGGACGGAGGCTAGGCGAAGGATAGTAGGCGAGCCTGTGCTTTATAAGAATATCATCTTCAAATCGATAAGATAACTGAAGAAGCCCACCATCAATGAGCTTTAAGTTAAAAGAGCGACTTGCGGAGAGCTCATTATATATAACCTCATATTCACTATCGACCATAGCGAGAGAAATATTCTCAGCACCCTTGAATGAAACCTCCCACAAAGAGTTTCCAACTTGCTTAGTTGCAGGAAAATTCTGATCATCCACCAAGCCGAGACCGATAAGCTCGGCAGTTAGCCGCTCCAGATCCTCCCGTACTTTATCTCTTGGCGATCCAACCCGGCTCATTTCTTTCCGCTCAGTAATTGAAGAAGCCGAGCACGAGTTTCCGTATCTAAGTCCTCCGCATTCAGCTCTCCAGACTCTAGTGCCTGGGTTAGTTCTTGAGCGGTATATTTCTTCTGTTCAAGACGCTGTTTTTCATGAGTGGACAAATCACGATGCACAATTCGCAACTTACCTAACTGCTCATCTGTAGGGTATTGCATATTGAGTCTAAACTCATTGCGTTTAAGAGTTTCGAACTCTTGAACAAGGGCGTCCATCCCTGGGCCAAAGCCAACCACACGCACCCATCCCTTACTTCGAGTAATGGCAGTGAATAAACGATTACGCAACGTTGAGAGCCCTGCGCCTAAACCGTCGCAGTCTTGCGCATTAATAACGTATACCATGCCTGCTTCGTTTCCTTTAGCCCGGAAAATCCCGGTGAAGGTGACGGAGCCTAAGTCAGATCGGAAAAAAACGTCGGCATCGGTGTCCACTCCTGCAAGATGGCTTTGAATCCCGCGACCAAATAGTATCTTGCGAATGGATGCACAGCGCTCCCGCGCACTCACAGGATCCGGATTGATTACAATCACATCATCATGACGGAGTTCGTCCTCGGCCAGATTTTTTGCTATCTCCTTTGCAACCCATTCATTTTGTTCAGCTTCGTTGGAGAACTTAATGATTTGTACAAGCTGTTCAATCGGTGAGTGCGACTCTAAAAACTTAGGACTTGTTTCATCAGTGCGCTCCAATGAAACAAAAGCCCCTTTACTCAGATCACCACTGTGTACCCTGTAACCAATTTCCCCCCACAGGCTTGGCTGTTCGAACATTTGAACCAAGCCAGTATCAACCATCTTCGGTGGTGTACGATATATACCAAAACCTAAAGCATGAGCAGTAACTAGTATTGGCCTCGAGTTCCGATAGCACTTTTGCAATATCACATCGCGCCGTTGATCACCCGCAAATGAAACTAGCGCGTTACCTTTTTCATCACTGCCAAACAAGTCTTCAGGCGGAGGCAATGAAGTGCCCGAAAGATTCTGCAACTCATCATATGCATACACCAGACGCTTAGGCGCTTTCAGCATCGAATAGCAAAGTTGAAGAAAGCTTGGAGAGAAGTCCTGAGCTTCATCAACCAGAATAGTGTCATAGACTTCTAATGGAGCTTTAATCGTGCTCAGGGCAGCTTTACATGCTCCGTCGAAGGCATGATTATTACCACCAAATCTCTGGCTTGCAGCCCGAAAATCATAAAATTCCGAACCACTATGCCTACAAGCCTCATAATAAATACCATCACGTTCAACGCCACCCGGCGCACCCCAAGCGTTAAGGATACGTAATTTAGTCCAATCAGGCTCTTCGCCACTTTGTTCAATACAAAAATTATTTATCAGACGTTTAAACTGACCTTTCAGCGATCGAGTATTGAACGTCACCGCGATACGCCAATCGGGTTGTTGGGTGTGTAAATACGCGGCTTTCAAAGCGAGAACAATAGTTTTCCCAGAGCCCGCAAGCCCGCGAATTCGCTGGACTCCTTCAACCGTTTCTACAACAGCACGATTTTGGCGGTAGTCAAGGGTAGCAATAGAGTCTTCAAGCTTCTTTAATTTAGCGCCGAGTGAGTCCGGTTTAGTAACATCGCGTTTCGATCGGCTTTTTCTTATAGACGAAAGACTTTCTACTGCAGAAGTAGTCAGCCGATAAATCTCATCATCTGCATGATCCCATGTAAGCTCGGCAATCAACGCTGATAAATTTTGCTCATTTGCAAGTGGATAGCCTTCTTCAGCCAAGCTCACCACATCATTTACAGCAGGCGCAAATGTTACTACGTGCAATTGGGGCAATAGAACTCGCCCTTTCATGAGATCCTTGTGAAGCTTTAACTTAGACTCAATTTTATTGACTAAGTCGTCCTGCCTCTCTCCATAACCAGCAACACTTTGCCCTTCGACGATATCAAATAAGATCACACCTTTATCTGGATTAAGAAAAGTTGCATCAACAAAAAACTTACCCTCTGGGGTCGCAATTAATGGATACCCAAAAAAGCAACTACCATCAAGACCAATTATATGAGAGAGCGCTTCTTCCAACGCTGCAGAAGCAACAGGCTTCCCGTTTGTGCCTCTGGTGAATTCGACTGTATTCATTTAATCATTCCAAGTACCTGAGGCTTGTGCTACGCATTAGCCGTAAAAAGCAATTGATCGATTATACAAGCATAAGCATGCCGACGAAGAGTCGTAATAGCGAAATCTGCATGTCCCTACGTTACGACCTAGCTAGAGAGCCTAGCCAACAGAGCATGGTCCGGCTTGATTTTTCAAGCGTTCACCCAGGCGGTGACTGACCACTATCGTGGCAATCGGACCCCTGAATAGGGGTGCGCTATCGCAATGCACGTCTGGGCGCTCTTCTCCGAGGTTAATGATGAGCGGCTTCCTCGCAGCACGCTACTGGAGCTATGCTGTGTCAATGATTATTGACCATGAACGCGAAAAACTGATCGAATCAGTCAAATATTTCGCGCAGACCACGAGAAAACTAGGAAAGGTGAAGCTGTTTAAGCTTCTGTATTTCCTAGACTTTACTCATTTTCGAGATACAGGCCGTCCCGTTACGGGACTCGATTATTTCGCATGGAAAATGGGACCTGTACCTAAAAAACTATTTGATGAACTCGCTCACCCGGCTTCTGATTGGCAGGGAAACTGCACTTTCAAATGGGTGAAAACCGCCAAGGGCGATATGCTCACCGTCAACGCCTTGAGTGAGTTCAATGCGGCACATTTTTCCAAGCGCGAGCTTCGCCTGCTTCGTGAGCTGTCCACTGAGTTTAGGGATGCTGATGCAGACCAAATGGTGGAAAAGACTCACCTGGAGAATTTACCTTGGCACCAAATCTTTGAGGTTGAAGGCAGAAAGCAAGCTCAGATCCCGTACTTGATGTCGCTGAGGAAACAAGATTACGACTTCATGCTTGACTCTGTCCTTGACAGGGACCTGATCATTTCCAAATTAAGGAATTGATGTGACGCCAGGTACGATAATATTCCACAAAGACTTCAAATTTACAGATGGTCAGTCTAAGGACAAGTACCTAGTAATTCTTGGCAATTTGAATAGTGGAATTATTTTGGTAGCGAAAACCACCTCCAAAGGCCACAGATATCGCTTAGATTATGGCTGCCAAAGTGGGAGTAGGTACCCGGCATTTTACTTCCCTCAGCGTTCCTGCTGCTTCCCGATTTGCACTTGGATTTGTTTGGACGAGTTTTATGAGCTTAATGAAAGATCCTTAATTTTGAGCCTAACTAGAGGAGACGTTTATAAATTCGGATTATTGGAAAATTCTACAACCAGGGACCTACAATTCTGCGCAAAAAACTCAGACGATATTTCACCACATCAGGAAGCACTAATTGACGGAAGCCTCGCTGCACCGTGAGTTATATAAGCACCGGAGCTGGATTGCTTAGCGCCATTTCTTGTACCGCTTGATAGAACATTAGCTAAGTCAACGCAGCACCATCAAAAGAAATACTGACACACGACCTGATTGAAGATCTACTCGCCTCAAACCATCTCTCATTAAATAGATTGAACCCCAGCACTAAGCAAAAGCTCGCGCTCGGTTTTATCGGACAACTCCAGGACCTTTTTATTCATCAATGCTAATTGATTCTCTACGGCGAACCCCATCAAAAGCCGTAGAACAGAAAGATAAACTCCGGTTCGAGGATGTGTGACATCACTCTCATCTAATTCACTATCTGGCATTCCAGGTGCGCTCCACGAAAGCATCACCTTCCAACTTTTCCTTTGATTTTTATCCAATCCATTGACGTATTCCGCCAAATTGAAATCAACATTATCAATCTTATGAACCAGATTATTTCTAAGTTCTGAAAACCTTCTCAAAAAACGATACTGAGATTCAGAAATAATCCCCATATCGAATGCCATTCTTCCTTTACCTGTAGAGTTATCCGAAAGAGGTAGGCGTTCAATTATTTTCCGAATAGAATCATCAGTTTTGTTTGCAAGTATCTCACTAACTGCAGCCTCTACAAGCGCGTGCAGCTTGATAATAAGCGACCAATCATCATCTTCAAGATAGGATGTTATCTTTTTGATATAACTTTCTATGGACACGAAGATATTATCTGTCATTTCTTGACCCAAGGGCACGATGTCACTTTTACGAATAGGCATTAACTTTGCTCCACCCTACATCAAGATTAACTTTTATACTCGTATTACGGCAATAACTCAACGGATGAATACTTAACAAGTTTTCGCAGGATTCTATAGGACTCACTCACTTCCCCCCCTGGGGGTAATCGTTGATTTGTTAGCAGCTACTCAATCCGATCCTCTCCGGTCGCCTATGGCGGATAATACTCCCTCCAACCTTCCTTCTAAACGTTACACCGAATCGCCCCGTAACACACCTTTCTACAAGATGTAAGATTTAGCGTTATGCCTAAAATATTCAATAAATACAGTAGGTTACGAATCGCCGTTACACGAGTAACCTGCGTAACATGAGTTTATTGAGTGTCGCGCCCCAGCTCCCCGGAAAAGTACCCCCCTCAGCGAACATCATGCGCCAACTTCGACTTTTTGCCGGGGCCCCTGAAGGGATCATTGGGATACGGGGTCGGAAACCCGCGGAACCTTGTTAGCGGGAGAACTCCCAGCTTAGTGAACAGGTGAACTCGGTGAACTGCCTGTTCACCTGTGCATTTGCCCTATGCATTCACCGATCAGAGATCACCGTTACCGTTCCGGTAACGATGCCTCTTTTTCTTCAAGATCCTTTCAATTTCAACGATTGAATTTCAGTAAGCTGGAGCACGTTCCGCTAACAAAGTCCCGCGGGTTTCCGACCCCGTATGGGAAGGAAACTCTCAGGGTCCCCGCCACGTTTTAGAGTGAGCATCACTTGGATATCGAACGTACATATTTCCTCGAAACCCAGCCCTCTATTTCAACTCCTTGATGCTTATAGACTACGAGTAGCCAATCGCGATTCGACGAGTCAATCACCTCGACCGGAGCAAATTTTGGTAGAGAAAGGATCACGCCCTCCTTCATTCCCGGCCCCTCTCGAAGATTGACCTCGTCTTTTTTCGTAAGGCGAACGCTATCCGTCAGTGATTGAGGTACGTCACACAGAGCAGTACGAACAGCCTTACGTGCCTGAGCTAAAGAGGGAAAGGCTCCTAATCTCTGCTCTATATCGCATACCGACTCACGAAAATCGTTCCACTTTGCAATGTTGTCATAGCTTTTGCAGAGCAAGGTAATGAGTAGAACGAGGAGCACCATAGCTGGAGCTGTCAGCTTTTGTGGACGCCCGGTTGTCTCCAAAGCCCGGACAACTTCTGCTTCAACTTCTTTAGAAGTAGGAGTGATGCCATTGAAGTCGGAGGGCGGCTCTTCCCCATCGTATGCATCAAGCAGCGTCTGTATTTTTAAGTGGTCAGTCGACGACAGCAGATCAAGAAGCGGCGAGATTTTGAGCTTACCGAACGTTCCTAAAACCGACGCCAGCGACGCGGACGAGCTATGCACATCCATCGCTGCGACCATAGCTTTGAAGGACTGAGATTGCTGCAAAGCATTTTCCAGAACCGCAATAGGTGCCACTCCATAGTGTGCGAACGAGCGCGCAATTTTTTCCGAACGCGCAACCATCTCTTGCAGCTGGGGGGAAGGCTTGAACATTCTCTCACTGGCAGCGAATGCACCATAGGCTTGAAGAGAAGGCTGAAGCGCGCGACCTGTTGCCTCCAGAAATGCTTGCATCTCTTGAGAAGGGAGCAACATTCTTTGCGTCGCATCCATGAAGTTTTGAAAAGCGGCCGTGGGTCGAAGAAGTTTTTCGGTTGACTCCACTAGCTTCTGTACGGCCGTTGATTGGGCCAGGTATTTTTCTACAACATCGTTGGACAACTTCATTTCACTTTTTTGGCCAGGTGCCGAGTACCGTTCAGGATTTGCAGCGTCCAGCTTGGACTCAGGTACTGGAGTATTACGCTCCAAGAAATCCTTATCTTGCTCATCTACCTTAGGTAGCTCGTTACTCTTATCACTGACCATCAAATCGCTCTCTCCACCGATGGGGCATCCTGGGTCGCAGATCGGAAATCGGATGCCGATACGACATCAAGCAGTATATGCAGGTTAACCCCTGTAGAATGTGACGTAGCAACCGAAGGCCTGTATCCCTAGGTGTATCCCCTAGGTAATAAATGCTCTGAAGACCACGGATTATATGGCGCAGTCGAGTCTCCCTCGGGCACCAAAATTAAGAAAGGTCTTGCTTAGCAAGGCCTTTTTTTTCGTCTGTCGGAAAGTGCCCCCTCTCCACTCAATGGCCACCTGCTCACCAGCTACGAGACCGGTTGCGCGATAAACTTGGCGAAGTATTGATCGCTAAAAGCGAAGAACTTCAGACGCTCGCCACAAGCTCAAAGCCTGCTGGCGATTTCTTGCCACATATGGTCGTAGTTGTATTTCAACCAACGAATCAGCAACTTGTCGAACAACCTGCGAAACCAATTACGCTGCCGCGCCACAAGCCTTTCCTCTATCTCGCCCCTGAGCCGATCAGGGTCAAAACCTGTCCAGACAGTCGGCAAGACCGCTGCAATGTTCATAAAGCACACCGGCGCTACTTCTGAATAAAAAATCTCGTAGAGCACCGCTGGATCGACGCCTTTTAGCTGGCATGCGATGTAATCGTAATCAGTGGGAAAATGGTTGAACGGTTCGGACAGTGCAGCTCTAACGGTTGTCAGTTGTGGTTCATTCAGAAAATGCTCCAACGGGAAACCCCCTCCATTTGCGTTCCACTGGCGCGGCGCTGTTCAAACGACGAGCCGATACAGGAACTCAGATATCTGGATCAGGCGCACGCGGGGCTTGAACAACTCCCCCAAACAAACGCTCAGCTATCTGACGACCTCGTTCCTGGCCCTCCTCCGTCAACCAGATCGATTTGTTCCTGTTTACCGGATTACTGATGAGACCCTGCTCATGCAATCGGTTCATGACTTCAAAATCGAAGCCTTTCCATGCATTGCCGTCGTCGGAACTGAAAGCGGCCAACAGGGCAAGCACAGCCTCTTCAATCAACTTTTCGTCGTATTCCATGATCGTCGCTCCGCTCATGTGTCTGAACTAACGTTGAGTTTGTATGGCACCTCATACTCACTGACCATCCTGAGAACCTCGCTCTGTTGCTTAGGTCATTGAATATCCCGGCGCTGTCCGTGCAACCTGTTTTGCCTCGGGACTGCACCTGATGCGTCCGCTCAGTATAATCACGCCCGCCCGCACGCGTTCTGCCGCCCATAGCGGCTTTCGTTGGGCGTTCCGACTTTCAAGACTCATGCTTAAGGACCTCCAAGGCCAACCATGGAAACGTCACTGGAAACCGTCGCCCTGTTCTCTCTCAAACTCGCTTACGAGGAGGAAGGCCTGAGCCCGATTCTGCGGGATGACATGGTTATGGGTGACTATCAGAAAGACGTTTTCGAACTGCTGGTGCGCCGGGGTGATGTCGAGACCATCCAGTTCAAGATGAACGAGTGCCTGGGCTTGGCGATGGATGCGTTGGGCGGCGTCGAGAAACCGCTGGGGCGGGAGCTGCACAAGCTGTCAGCCGATTTCAGTCAGGCGCAGTCGCTGGAGCAGCTTGATCAGCCGCTCCTCGCGCTCAAGGGTTATCTGAAAGACATCCTCTGATCCATCGCGCCGTCCGTACAGTCTTTCAGCGTCGAGCCTTCAAAACCCGAATATCCGTGGGAAACCCATCCGCCCCCACAATCTTCTTCCAGCCCACATACTGAAACTCGCCCCGCTCATCGATGTAATCGCCCTTCTCCACCGACCGGCCACCGACGATCGCCACGCGTTTTTCCTCGCCACAGCCGCCATCCGACGGGCGCACGGTATAGATCACATACGGCTTCACATACTGCGTGGCGCGGAAGTGTTGGCCGCAGATTTCGTCGACGGTGATGAGCATGGTTTTCAGGCGGGCTTCGCCGTCCATGTCTTCGTGCAGTTTGAGGAAGGAGATCTCGCCGACGTCGCTGTAGCCGAGTGAACGGGCGCGTTTGTATTCGGGGGAGTTCTGGTGGGCGATGCGGCCTTGCTCGGCGGCCTGGTTCATTCTGGCGGCGAACTCGGCATTGCCTTGCGCAGTGGTTGCTTCGGCCTGGGCGGCGACGTTTTCGCATTGCGCGAATTCGCGGGAGCCGAGGTATTGCGGCGTCAGGTTCGAGCGGCGCTGGTTCATGCTCCGCAGGCTGTTCTCCAGATCGCCGATCACCTCATAGGCGCTGGGCACGCGACCGCTCTGGACGTCGGCGATTTTTTCCTGCATTCGCTTGCAGTTGGCGAGGTAATACTCCCAGCTGCTTTCCGGGGGCTCCTTCCACTCGGCGAATGCCGGGGTAATGACAGCGGCGCAGGTGATTGCACAAAGCGTGCGCAGAGCAGAAGCGACTTTTGACATGAGTAGTCCATTACAGGAATCAACAAAGTGGCGCGACGCTACTATTTTGCTATCTTGCCGTCCACTGTCGGCAAGGTGCCGAGCGTTTGTACAGCGACTGATTGCGAAGGATGGTTACGATGGAAGTTGTGTTTTTCTTTATCGCCTGGATAGGCATGTGGGTCTGGGTCGTCAGGCAGCGTGGTACGTGGAATCTGCTACTCGCCAATGTGTTGGGCGCTGCCAGCGGCATGATTGTCGGCCTGGTGGTTTCGCAGCTTTGTGTCGGTCTGTTCGGCTCAAGCCGGCCACCGGTCCCGGGGGTCATGGGATCGCTTCTGGAAATACTGGCGACTGCCGCGGCGCTGACCGGCGTATGGATGCTGGTGGCCCGTCGCTCGCAGGTCGAACACCCTGTCGCGCGTCAGCTACTGGCCGGCCTTTGCGGCGTTGTGGCCGGCATCACGGCGATCATGTTTTTTGTTCAGATCAATCCGCCCAATCTCGGCATGTGAATGTCTTCGTGGCGTCAGACCTCTATTTTGATATCTTGCCGTCCATCTTCAGCACTCACCGCCAGTGGGTGCTGTTTTGCAGGCTATTGAAGGGTTAAGGAAAGGATCGAATGGAGTTTCTGAGTTTTCTGGCATTTATCGCCGCCTGGGGTTTGATGTGGCGCTGGGTGGTGAAAAACCGCGGCAGCTGGAATCTGTTTTACGGCAACATCGTTGGCGCGGCGGGCGGTTTTATCGTCGGCATGGTGGTGCTGTCGATCTTCCTGTCGTTGTTCCCGTCGGCGCATAAAGCCGAAAAGGCGCCAGTCGAAGACGTGATCGCACAGAACGATGTCACCACCAGTCTGTTGCCCGAAGCCGAGTCGTATTCGACGTCCGCGGTGCTGGAAAACGCGCCGGGCTTTGCCGCGATCGAGCCGGATAACCAACCTTCTCCGCCGGATTCCGCACTGCTGCCGAATTACGCCAGCCGGGCGCCGAAATCGATATCGGAAAAAACCGTCCTGGATCAGAGCGACGCGCAGGGCCGTAAAGCGCTCACCGCGCTGCGCGACAAGCTTGGGCAAAATGCCGACAGCGACAAATCGATGCTCGCGTATGTCATGTGCGGCACGGTGGTCACCAGCACACTGCGCTTCCCAGCGTCGGAGCGCTTCGCCGACAGTTCTGCCATTGTCACCAAGCGCTTCAAAGATCAGGTCTACACCCTCAGCAACAAGGTCACCGCGCGCAACATGAACGGCGATGACGTCACTTATCGCTTCGACTGCTCGGTGCAGGAGCAATCCGCGTCCGCCGAATGGCGACTGCTGGCGCTGAAGCTGCAGAAGGCTGACTCTTAAGCCTCGTTTAAGGGTTCAAGGCGCCGGCTGCGCTATCATCGCCAGCCTGTGCGTCTTGAGCTTTGCCCCTGAATGTCCCCGATACCTGCTGACCTGAATCCGCTGCCTCCCGTCTTGGCCGGCCCGCTGCTGCGACGGCTGGAACCAACGCGCGTGGTGTTGTGGCTGGTCGGCACCCGCGAACTGTCGCTGACCTTGCGCCTGCAGGGTGTAGGAGACATCCCTCTCGATGCCGGGAAGTGCACAGTCATTCCTGTAGGCCGTCATGCGTTCGTTCATTTGATTGACGTTGTGCTCGACAGCGCCCTGCCCTGCGACACGCGCATCAACTATGACCTGCTGATCGACGGCCAGACGCCCATCGCCGAATGGGCGCCGCACCTGCTGTACGGCAATGCCCGCTGTCCAAACCTCGTCGTGCGCTCACGGATTGATCAGTTGCTGCATGGCTCCTGCCGCAAGCCACATCATCCGGCGGCAGACGGTCTACTGTGCGTCGATCAACTGCTGTCTGGCGAAACCGATCCGCAACAACGCCCAGCGCTGCTGATGATGAGCGGCGACCAGGTTTACGCCGACGATGTTGCCGGCCCGATGCTGCGGGCGATTCATGCCTTGATCGCGCGCCTCGGCCTGTTCGAAGAACATCTCGAAGGCGCGGTGGTCAGCGACAGCGCCAAGCTCTACGAACACCCGGCCAGCTACTACCACCGTGCGGACTTGTTACCCGCGCTGGAGAGCAACGAGACCTTGCGCGAGCGATTTTTCGGCGGTGCACGTAAGCCGATTTTCACCAGCAGCAGTGCTGACAATCATCTGGTGACCTTCGCCGAAGTGATGGCGATGTATTTGCTGGTGTGGTCACCAGTTGCCTGGGCGTTGATCAATCCTGCTGCTCCATCGCTGACGCCTGAACGCTTGAAGCGCTACACTCTGGAGCAGACCCGAATCGATGGTTTCAAGGCCGGGTTGGCCAACGTTGCCCGGGCGCTGGCGCACCTGCCGAGCCTGATGATTTTCGATGACCACGACATCACCGATGACTGGAATCTTTCCGCGCAATGGGAGGAAACCGCCTACGGCCATCCGTTCTCCAAACGCATCATCGGCAATGCCTTGATCGCGTACATGTTGTGTCAGGGCTGGGGCAACAATCCGGATGCGTTCAAGGATGTGCTGGAGAACACCCGACGCCTGAGCGCCAGTGGTGACGATCAATATCTCGACAGCCCGGTGCAGGACGCGCTGATCGATGATTTGCTGCGCTTTCAGCACTGGCATTTCGTGCTGCCAACCAGCCCGGCGCTGGTGGTGCTCGACACCCGCACCCGCCGATGGCGCAGCGAGATGGCACTCAAGCAACCCTCCGGTTTGCTGGACTGGGAAGCCCTGAGCGAACTGCAGCAGGAACTGCTCGATCATCCATCAGCAATCATTGTTTCCCCCGCGCCGATCTTCGGCGTGAAGCTGATTGAAACCGTGCAGAAGGTTTTCAGCTGGTGCGGTTATCCACTGCTGGTCGACGCCGAAAACTGGATGGCTCATCGCGGTGCGGCGCAGGTGATCCTGAACATTTTCCGACACACCCGCACACCCGGAAACTACGTGGTGCTGTCCGGCGATGTGCATTATTCCTTCGTCTACGAAGTGCTTATCCGACACCGCAAGGCCGGGCCACGGATCTGGCAGATCACCAGCAGCGGGATCAAGAACGAGTTCCCGAAAACCCTGCTGGAATGGTTTGACCGCCTCAACCGCTGGCTCTATTCGCCGCGCTCGCCGTTGAACTGGTTCACCAAACGCCGACGCATGCGCATCGTGCCCTATACCCCGGAACATGCCGAAGCGGGTGAACGGCTGTGGAATTCGGCGGGGATCGGGCAGGTATTTTTCAATGCGCAGGGACAGCCGAGCGAGATCATTCAGCACAATTCAAACGGGGCGGTGAAGACGCGGATGCTGGCGCCGGAGTTGGGGGATTATCCGGACTAACCAAAAGTGTTTTTCCTACATTTGGAGCGCTAGATGACCACGCCCCGGCGGTTTCTCACTGCCAGCGACAGTGGATAAGGATTACAACCATCTCAGAAACGTCCCCAGAGTTCTTTAGCCATACTGAATGTGCTCGCAGTAACCCCTTCTGCGAAACAACCACTGGTAGGTATCGCCTTGTCATCATGTACTCATTTCTGTACGTTCTTTGCATCCAGCGAGGACTACGACATGCAAACCATCAACTACACCACCGCCCGCGCGCATCTGGCCGAAACAATGGATCGCGTTAACGAAGACCGGGCTCCCCTTCTGGTCACACGCCAAAAAGGTGAGCCCGTCGTGATGATGTCTCTGGCTGAATACAACGCACTTGAAGAAACAGCCTACTTGCTCCGCTCTCCAGCCAACGCCGAACGGTTGATCAAATCGATTGGCGAAATGCGTGCCGGCAAAGCCAAAGTCAGGCAATTGATCGAAGAATGAAAATCGAGTTCACGCCATCAGGCTGGGAAGACTACTTGTGGTTTCAGCAGAACGATAAGGCCGGACTCAAACGTATCAATCTGTTGATAAAGGCAATCCAGCGCGAACCGTTTGAAGGGATCGGCAAGCCCGAGCCGCTCAAACACAACATGAGCGGCTTTTGGTCCAGACGAATAACCGGTGAGCATCGTTTGGTCTACAGCATCGAAGGCGGTGAGATTTGCGTCATTAGTTGCAAATACCACTACTGAATGATGTGCCCCACCCCTTTGACAATCATCCCCACCTCCCGCTCATCAATCGTCAGCGGCGGCAGCAGCCGTATCGTCTTGCCACGCGTCACGTTGATCAGCAATCCATGATCCCGCGCCGCAATCAGCGTCAGATCGCGAATCGGCTGTTTCAACTCGATGCCGATCATCAAGCCCTGCCCGCGAATCGCCAACACATTGGGGTTGTCTGCCAGTTCGGCGCGCAGGCGGGTCAACAGGCGCTCACCCTGCACCCGGACATTTTCCAGCAAGCCCTGTTCTTCGATGATATCCAGCACCGTGCAACCGACCCGGCAGGCCAGCGGGTTGCCGCCGAAGGTGCTGCCATGGCTGCCGGGAGTGAACAGGTCCGCCGCTCTGCCCCGTGCCAGGCAGGCGCCGATCGGCACACCGTTGCCGAGGCCTTTGGCCAGGGTCATGACGTCCGGCACGATGCCTTCATGCTGGAACGCGAACCACTGTCCGGTGCGGCCGATGCCGGTCTGGATTTCGTCGAGCATCAGCAGCCAGGCGCGCCGATTGCACACTTCCCGCAGAGCTTTGAGGTAGCCGGGCGGCGCCAGTTGCACGCCGCTTTCGCCCTGGATCGGCTCGACCAGAATCGCCACGATGCGCTCGCCATGCTTTTGCTGCAGTTGATCCAGCGCCGCCAGATCACCGAAAGGCACTTTGACGAAATCCCCCGGCAGATCATTGAAGCCCAGCCGCACCGCTGGGCCATCACTCGCCGACAACGTGCCGAGCGTGCGGCCATGAAATGCGTTGGCCATGACTACCACCAGCGGCTGTCCGATACCTTTGCTCCAGCCGTACAAGCGCGCAAGTTTCAGTGCGGTTTCGTTAGCCTCAGCACCCGAGTTATTGAAGAACGCGCGATCCATGCCCGACAGCTCAGTCAGCCGTTTGGCCAGTTGCTGCTGCCAGTCGATG
>Ga0308166_1001622_pt1 | contig 23332 bp, 26 predicted proteins | sample PhyCR2_2_FD_202137 | JGI IMG/M metagenome (GOLD analysis project Ga0308166, IMG submission 202137) | Phyllosphere microbial communities from UC Gill Tract Community Farm, Albany, California, United States - DLSLCC.R2 | ecosystem: Host-associated > Plants > Phyllosphere > Unclassified | place... | reverse complement strand
CGGGCATCAGCGTCTCCTACTCCGGGCAGTTTGAGCTGCTGGAGCGCGCCAATCAGAAGCTGAAGCTGATGGTGCCGATGACGCTAATGATTATCTTCGTGCTGCTGTACCTGGCGTTCCGCCGCTTCGGCGAGGCGTTGCTGATTATCACCAGCGTGCCGTTCGCCCTCGTCGGCGGGATCTGGTTCCTCTACTGGATGGGGTTCCATTTGTCGGTGGCCACCGGTACCGGCTTTATCGCCCTGGCCGGGGTGGCGGCGGAGTTTGGCGTGGTGATGCTGATGTATCTGCGCCACGCCATTGAGGCGGAGCCATCGCTGGAGAACCCGCAGACCTTCAGCGCCGATAAGCTCGATGAAGCGCTGTATCAGGGCGCGGTACTGCGCGTGCGGCCAAAGGCGATGACCGTGGCGGTGATTATCGCCGGCCTGCTGCCGATTTTATGGGGCACTGGCGCCGGGTCAGAAGTGATGAGCCGTATCGCCGCGCCGATGATTGGCGGGATGATCACCGCGCCGCTGTTGTCGCTGTTTATCATTCCGGCGGCATATAAGCTGATGTGGTTGTACCGGCATCGGGGCAAGCGCGGAGAATAAGTAAAGGCAGGCCCGTTGGTATTTCACCGGCGGGCCTTTTTATTATTAGACCCACAAGCAATTACCTCATTTAACCCTCACCCGCTCTCATATTATCTCATCCTCTGCGCCAATCGGCCTTCACTCCTCGTTATCCCCTTTAGCTTCATTGATTTTCCTGCTCACCCTGGCTGCGTATTTATCACGCGGAGAAAAGGTGGGCCTTAAATTAATGAGCGCTATCGATGAATCTGAATCCTTTTCCACCCTGTTTATTTTTGCTGTTATTACTTTCCACCCTGAGCACGATATCACCCAGCCATGCCGCGACAGTAAAGGTGGATAATTGCGAGGTTGGCTGCCCGACCGGCGGTAGCCAACAGACGCTTTTCCGCGCGGCCTACACGCTGAACAATAACCCCAGTCGTAAACTGGCCAACTGGGTAGCGTATAAAATCACCCGTGCCAGCGAGGCCAGTAACCGGGAGAGAGTGTGGAAGCAGGACCCCGATTTACCCGCTGCCGATACCCTGGCGCCCGCCGACTATCGCCGGGCCAACACCTTACTGGCGGTCGATCGCGGCCATCAGGCACCGCTGGCGAGCCTCGGCGGCGCGGAGGACTGGCCTGCGCTGAACTATCTGTCGAATATCACCCCGCAGGAAGCGGCGCTGAATCAGGGAGCATGGGCGCAGCTGGAAGACGCGGAGCGCGCGTTGGCCGAGCGCCCGGAGGTGACGGCGGTTTATGCGGTTACCGGGCCGCTGTTCGAGCGGCATATCGCCACCCTGCCCGCCGCGCCGGGCGTGGAGATCCCCAGCGGCTACTGGAAGATTATTTTCCTCGATAGCGGCCCGCAGAGCGGCCAGTACGCGGCATTTGTGCTGGACCAGGCGACGCCGCGCGATGCTAATTTTTGCGACCATCAGGTGACGGTGGCGGAGATTGAGCGCCGAACCAGTCCGCATTTGACGCTGTGGTCGGCACTGCCGGCCTCTGTTTCTACATCGCTAAAGACTCTGCCGGGGACGCTGGCGCGGGAGATGGGTTGCAGGTAGGGAACGGAGGGGTAAAGTTGTCGACCTGTCGCGATTAACAATCGGCATCTTACCGCCAGCCAACAAACCAGGTATAGTTGCCGTCTCTGCCACCGCTAAGCGCTGTTGATATCGTATGAAGCTCGGTTATTTTTGTTACTTCCTGCTGGCCCTTGCCGCCGTCGGCAGCGTGTTACTGCCCTATTCCATCGCCATGTGGTTCCTGCTGGCGAACGTGCTGACCTGGCTTATCTACGGCATCGACAAATTAGCCGCCCGTAAAGCCTGGAGCCGGATCCCGGAATCCACCCTGCTGACGTTCGGCCTGCTTGGCGGATGGCCCGGCGCGATTGCCGGGCAGCAGTGTTTTCGCCACAAAACCCAGAAGCAGCCATTCAGAACGTATTTCATTATTAGCATCGTGCTGAATGTTGTGGTGCTGGTTGGCGGATATTGGCTGTATCGGGGATATGGGGTGTAGGGTTGGTTAGTTGAATCTTGGCTAAGCAAACTATTAACGAGAAAGCAGAAGTAGATCGCGAGGTTTATTGGATGATTGGCAAGAATCGTAACTAAGTGAAGATGAGGGCTGGGACAGTTACTACTTTTAGCCCACCCGCTGATAATCGTTCTCCCTTGATCCCACGGCCACACAGCATGCACTCACCATACTGATGTAATAATGAGAAGGATTAGGAAGTTGTTCCATCAGCCACGGCTGCTCAGTTGAATATTCGCAATCAGTGGTAGCCACCCACCACACCGGCTCGCCATCCAGCATCATCGGCTGGGCTTCATGATAATGTTCATCCCAACCGCGACCACTCGTATCAGCATAGGCTTTAGCTATAGCAATAGCCTGTTCGCGAGAAATCATCGTTGAACTCCGTACCAAACACTATACATTATTCCTCCCACCGTGATTGGCCCTAAAAGCATGCCAGCAGCTTCATGCCTCAATAAAGAGAATGTTATCTCATAAGTATTACCTAGCGGAAATTTAAATCCCTGAATGATGTACTCTCTACTCATACCTCTGGCTCTTAACAAACCAATAGTTTCAGCAAGGGCCTCTTCAAGATAACGTAATATATAGGATTTAGAATAAGCCGACTGCCTCATGAATACACGCAACTCACGTAATAAATAAAACTTAGGTGCGATCGCCATATGAACTCGTTCATGATACAACGTCGTCAGCATTTTCAGATAGGCTTCATCCTTTGACATTACGTTAGGATAATAGTTACGCCCAATAGTTGCATCCCCCCAAATTTTCGTCGCCCCCTGCTCCACATCCTTATATTTGGTTATTTTTATAGTGGGTGTATAACGCCAACCTCCATTTCTCGGAAGACTCATGCGTTTAGCTATTTCGTTACTATATTGGGGCATCGAAGCCCCCCTGAAAGGCCTTTTAAACGTATCGGCTGGTTTCGCTTTAAGTAAAATGACAAAAATAGTATTCACTCCAACCAACATGATTGCTTCTGAAAGATCTCTTGCCGCATCCTCAAGCTCATCTTCTGTTTTAGCATTGATGGTTTTTATTGCAAAGGTATACAATAACTTCCCTGCATTAAGAGCAACTCCACCTATTGCAACCCATCCTGCACAGAGGAGTATCACATCAGCGATTTCACCAACTCCAAAAAAATGAGCACTTCCCCAAACTATTAATACTCCAGACATTGTCGCTAATGCCTGCGGAGTTAACATCGTTAAAAGATAGTTTCCAATATCGACAGGTAGGTGATTAGCTGTTTTTGTTAGGACAATCTGTAACTTTGCTTGCAAATCCATGCGCAAAACATCCATTTAGACCCCTGGGTTAAGTTATAATTTCAGCTCTATTCCATTCAGAGAGAACACTATGATAGAACATAAACACCATACTAACTGATTAATAGTTATGATTTCATGTTTTATTTTCCTTGCTCTTATCAAAAACAAACTATCAAAGATGATAATTAACGGATCATTTTATATAAATTATTAATCAACTACATTACAGCACTATTAACAGATTAGTTAACAGTAACTTTTATCTGCAATCGTAGGGGAATAATAGACTCATATTTATTATACAAACAGGGCAATTATAATGATCATCAAAGAAAGAGATCTATTCGATGCCGGATTCACTGAGAGCGATGTCGAGAGTCTGCATCGCAGGCTTGCAGCAGCAGAAGGAACTTTGGATGAACTGATTTCGGTGCTATCCCGCCGATTTCGGGTGGCATTTTGGGTTACCGTTGCCCTGGTTGTGGTTATGTTCGTCACCACCTTATGCGGCCCCCAGAAATACCTCATCTCTGGAGGTCTGGGTACTGTTGTAGTACTGGCTATGACCTGGGGTACATTCTCACCATTCCTGGCCAGGAAGGCTAACCGGCTACAGAAAAAAATATCTCATCAAACAAATAGATAGTGGTCTCTCTGTATAACAACGCCATTCAGTCGCTACCTCACTCTGCCAGCATCTGCGCTTTAAGCTCGTCCGGCGTATATGGCGGGTTTCGCCGATGCAGCATCGCGTGACAGTTGGGGCAAACTGGGATCAGGTCAGTTTTCGGATCCAGACGATAGTCCTGTTTAATCTCCGATAGCGGCACCAGATGATGAATGTGGATAAAGCCCTCGCCGATATCACCGTAGCGCTTCGCCATATCAAGGCCGCACACCTGACACCGGGTACCGTGATAGCGCAACGCGGCCTCGCGGGCCTGGCGATCGCGCTCATAGCGATTAACCATAACCTGAACCGCAGCCCCTTCTACAAACTCACTTTTCGTCTGTAGCTCGTCGGGGAAAGGGGTAATACCTGCATCATCTACTCGCTCCTGAACGATCTTGAATCCTTGCTCCAGCAACAGACGGACGCATTTTGATTTGATCCCACCGCTGAAATCCGCCGGCGTGAACTCCGTTTTCGTCGCCATGGTGGCCGCTATCCCAACGATAGCTTTAGAGGGATAACGACGTCCTTCGAATTCGACTTCATACAAACGCGCATCCTTAAACTGATGCGCTATACCCTCGTCGTATGCGCGAATGGCTTCGATGATGCATTCTCGCGATAGATGATCTGGCAACCGTTTCATATGGCTGAGCTATTTGATGATGAGTGACCTCATTATAGATAGAAAGCGGAATAAATTTCGAATAGATAAATCATGGTGATAGTTGAAAAGAGACCTGGGTTGGATATCGAATCCCGGTGGCTTGATCGACAGCAGTTTTGCGAGCATCATCGCAATTATTTAGCAAAATACGTAACGCGATGCCTTCCAGTAAAACTCTGCAACAAGCGATCGCCAATATCACTATCTGGCGCAAAGGCGAACAGCGCGCGCCGCATAAACCTCTGCTGTTGTTGCACGTGCTGTCGCATTACCAGCACGGACATCCGCGGATGTTCGATTACGCCTCAGAGGTTCGTGATGAGTTACATAGCCTGCTGGAGCGTTTTGGTCCACAGCGCGCGCAATACCGCCCCGATATGCCTTTCTGGCGTCTAAAAGGCGACGGCTTCTGGGAATTACGCAACGCTGAGCAATGCTCAACTGAAGGCAGCAGACAGCCACCCTCTAAAGAACTGGAAACCTATCACGTCGCGGGCGGCTTTGACGAAGAGCACTTCGCGCTGCTGAGCAAGAATAAGAGGCTGATTAACACCCTGGCGCATCAGATCCTGCAGGCCCATTTCCCGGAGAGTATTCAGGAAGAGATCGCCGACGAGATGGGGTTTGATATCCAGCAAATTCGCAAAGAACGCGACCCGCTGTTCCGCCAACAGGTGCTACGCGCTTATAACTATGAATGCGCTATCTGCGGCTTTAATATGCGCCATGACAATACCTCCGTCGCGCTGGAGGCTGCGCATATCAAATGGAAGCAGCACGGCGGCCCATGTGAAATTCCCAACGGCCTGGCGCTATGCGCCATTCACCATAAAGCGTTTGATAAAGGCTCGATTGGCCTGGATGAGCATATGCGGGTACAGATATCTCCCGCGGTTAACGGCGGCGGGATTGTCGGAAAGCTGTTCTGGGATTTTGATGGTAAGCAAATTGGATTGCCTCAGGGGAAGGACTGTTACCCGAAAGAGGGATTTGTGGAGTGGCACAGGAGAGAGGTATTTAGGAGGTGAGGTAAGGCACGCGACTATATGGCACGGAATCGCCCCACCTCTACTTCGTCAGCGTCCCGGTACTATCAATAAAGAATTCATGAACATATTTTTTATTATTTAAACCGTAGTTAATGACATAAGTATGGTTCTTCTTCCATTCAATATCGATGCAATTGTCAGGATATGATGACATTAACTTGTCATAACCAGAACTCATTACCGTTTGCGTCTTACCGTTTTCGCCTGAATCAATAGTGTAGTAATTCAATACATCCCTTTTATCCAAACTAAAGCAAAGATGCTCTCCATTAATAATGGTATCTCTTGGGTGTGGCGCAGGATTACCACCAGGACAACCGGAAATAAGAAAAGTTAAAGGTAAGATAGCGAATCTCTTCATTGTGGAAATCCCTTCATAACTAATTTATATTTTTGAAGCAATGTATAGTCAGATTCTTTATGATCATAATCTCGTAATGCAGGCAGATACAGATAATTTTTAAAACCGTAAGCTTGCAACAACCAGTAATCACTAACTAATGAAGCCTGCTGTTCTAAGCTATAATGTCGTATGTTCTCCTTGTCTAAACTATAACTGTAATCAGCAAATCGGGAGAACAACCCTCTGGTTCTGACAAACATCCCGTGCTGCGCTTGCCATACATGCATTAACTCATGCATGAACCTATGTTTTTTCTGCACATCAACTTCCATTGAAAAATCATGGGAGTAGGTGTCTTCCCTAAACCACATTTCGCCATTAGGGCTCATAGCAATATCAGTAGGCTGTAGATTGAATGGCAAATAACTTTCCCGATGAATCCACACTGTATTGTACCGGAGACCGTAGCTGTATAGCGTTCTTGCTAACCCAATCTCACCAGTGGTTATAAGCCTCGTTCCACCGGGCTTAATACGTGTCCCGGATGTCGCGTTAATCCTCTCGTTTACAGGCATTCAAAATCCCTCTGAATTGCAATGGTATTGTTTGTTTATCGTACGCCAACGCAATCGACAAGGGAAAGATTTTTATCCAAAAAATTTGCAGTCTACTTAGCTTAATTACTGGGAATGCAGTACTCGCATTTGTTACACGAAGTGTTTAAACAGATACTGAATTTCCAGCACAAAAATGATGCCTTCAGGTGCATTGGTTGCCGATTGGGTGCGAAGGCCGGACTCGAACATCGCAACTATCCTCATGATCTTAAAGGATTAAAATTTACTAGAGAGGGCATGATACCATCATTGATACCATCAGTCCCTATTGGTGATAATCGAACAGAATGCATTCATCATTACAGATTGATAGTGTAAAATCTATACATAGTGTAATCAACTGTCCTAAGCAATAGTTTATTAATGGAATTATAAACAATGTATAGAGTAAATCAAATCATCAAAACTATAAGCAAAATGAACTCCTATGCCCCCTATAATCAGATAAATAAAAAAAGTAACTTACTTAGAAAGGTTCAAGTATATTCATTCATTACATCTCTCTTTTCTCTTATTTTAATGGTCATAATGGCCGTTATCTACAAAGTCTTTGACCTTCCCAAACAACCATTTATTTTACCTGCATTGGTTTTGTATGCCCTCAATTCAATTGCCGGTATAATATACTTATTTACCCCTATAATTCCTGGCGTGAAGTTCATGCTCAACTTCAAAAAGGAAATTTTCAACGACCTGATTTGTGAAATTGATAATGATGAACAAAACATAGAAAAACTGATGCCTTACTCGTTGACTGAATTAAACTATTCAATAGATTGGTTAAATATAAAGATACAAAGAGTAAAATCAAGGATAAATGATTTCTTTGGAGAAAAAACTGCTGTTTTATCAATAATTGGATTAGCATACTCTGCAGTTCAAGGTTTTGGTGGGTTAGACAAATTAGGTGATACCATATCAAAAGGGCTCTTCAACTCTGGCACAACAAATACACTAATTGTATTTGGGTTGGCTTTTCTTTTAGGGTTATCACTTGGAGCATTAGCACTTAAAAATGTTGCAAATCATTTGCAATATCTAAAAGAAGTGCTTGAATTAACGAAAAAAATAAAAGAAAAAGATGCATCAGCAGAGCGAGAGTAAACTCGCTCTATATTAATTTAGTAGATGTTATTTTTTCAAGTAGGTTTTTAAGTGTTCAAGTAAGTCTGATGTTTCTACACGATGACCTTTTTTGTAATTAATAATGCCGTCATATATAATTTTATAATGTTCATCCTTATGCCCGACATTATTATCTTTAAAAAATCGAAGTATTACATCGCGGATTTCATAACCTTCGCTTCGATTTGTATATAGTCTATCAAGTTTAACTGCTGGAGTGTCGCTTCCAGTACGGGTCCAAGAGAGTTTTGTATTTTCTTTTAACCATTTGGTTACTTGACTTTCGTTCTCGTAGCTCATGTATGTAGTTCCTATATTTTAAAGTTTAAAAAATTCATAATGAACAACCAATAATGAGAATGATTATAAACAACACCTTAGATAACCAACGTTACTGTTTTAATCCTTTCTTAAACAAAGTGCAACTTATTTCATTATGATGATAAAATTTCATCTATAAAGTATAGAATATATTCTCTATTCCATATGATAACTCATTGAATTTTTGAAACCCAACTTCGCTTACTAAAGGAAATACAAGATAATTTATCCAAAAATCAAATGAAATATTACTTAAATCACATGTTAGGAACATTTTGACAAATAATATTATTGATACTTATTTGTAAATCCACAATAAATACATATACCTATAGGAAAATGGTTAGACATATGATATAATAAAGATAAGTATTATAACTATCTTTAAAGGCGAGAAATTGACTAAATCGGTTCTTTCATTTTTTACTGGTGTCGGGTTACTCGATATGGGTTTCCGATCAGCCGATTTTGACATCGTCTGGCATAATGAAATCAACACCGATTTCATCACTGGTTTTAAGCATGGTCATAGCAAACTGTATGGAGTTAATCCACAAGACATCAATCTTTTCGAAGGCTCCATAGAAACAATAAGTAAATCAATTGTCAGAGAAAATGTATCGTCTGGATTAATAGATAATAATGATTTTGGTATCATTGGCGGCCCTCCATGCCCGGATTTCTCTAATGCAGGTAAAAACTTAGGTAAAGATGGTGAAAATGGGAAACTTACAGGTATCTTTGTAGATATCATAAATGATTTTCACCCTAAATTTTTCACATTGGAAAATGTTAAAGGTTTAATTCAGAAAAGCACACACAGAAAATATCTTGCTGACTTGTTATATAAATTATCTAAAGAATACTGCTTTGATATTAAGGTACTAAACTCATTAGATTATGGCATTCCTCAAGATCGAGAAAGGCTATTTGTTGTTGGTTTCAAAAAAAGCTTCATTTTTGACAAACTGGGTTATGCAAGCTTGATTGAAATTGAGAAAATTAATTTACAACTAATAATTGAGCTAAAAAAAGAAAAAAGCTCAAGTTTAGAAAAGTTTAACTGGTTTAGCTGGCCTGTAAATCCTCTTTATACAAATGCAAGGGGAAGATTTACTTGGCCCCAAAGAACACCTTATGGCGGAAATCCAACCAAACCTGATGATTTACCTAATAGCTTGCTTGTACAAGATGTCGTTTTCACCTCATCTATAGAAAACCTTCCAAATCAAAACGACGTTTTTAAAGCGTATAGCGATAAATTCAATATAATTGATGAGGGCGATATAACAGGCAAAAGTTTTAAACGGTTACACAGATGGCGATTCAGCCCTACTGCAGCTTATGGTAACAATGAGGTTCATTTACACCCCTATAAACCAAGACGGTTGTCAGTACGTGAAGTCATGCGGATACAATCTGTGCCGGATAAATTTGAGTTACCTGATAACATGACTCTTTCAAGCAAATTTAAGACTATCAGTAACGGTGTGCCTGTTGTTCTTGCAAAAGAAATAGCACAAAGTATATCTAACTTCATTGAGTAAAGTCTGATATGAATCTAAAGGAATTACTTAACGACATCTTGAAATTAATTGGGCTTACTTTAGCCCCAGTTAACTCTAATTCAGAAACAATTACTTTAATTGAACTGGACAAAGATTCCGGTAAATATTATGTCAAACCAGTGTCTGGAAAAAAAGTATCTAGAAACATCCATGAGTTTGAACATATTTTAAAAGATCTTTTAGAGTTTGGCTATGCTAATGTGGAGTCTTCGTTAGGTGGAAGTGGTAGCAGTCGCCATCATCCAGAGACAATTTTATCTAACCTTCCTTATATAGAACATTTTAAATATAAGAACAAAAAACATATTCTTTTATTAGATAATCCTACTCATGATTATGGAACATTAAAAGAAGCCAGTGGTATTGAGTTAAGAAAGGTTAAAGCAGCTTTAACAGCTAAAGACACTCTTAATTATTATGAAATACACAAAAAACTTAATCAGATTAACAATCAAATAAGTTATTCTTTGCAAGAAGTCAGCACAAAATATCCCGGTGAGATTAGACAGGAAGGAATTACAGAATGTTTACAATCATTAACCTTACTTGAAGAGAGTTTTTCCCAAATATTTTTCAAAACAAATAAAAGGGTAGAACCATTATTCGAGGATTCCTTATCCCTCAATTCACAAACTGACAATGATAACTTGGAAGAGGATTTAGATAATGATGAAGAGGATACCGATTATAACGAAAAAGCCAGTTTTGATCGTAAAAATTTAAAGATCAGACAGCTCACTATGAGCTTCAGTTTAATTTATGATCGCATTCAGTATAATGAAATTGAGTTACAGCCAGATTTTCAGAGAAAGGAACGAGTATGGAGCCAGAAAGAAAAAAGTTTACTTATAGAGTCCATACTTTTGGGGCTACCAATACCAATGTTTTACTTTGCTGAAAGGGAAAATGGTACTTGGTTAATCGTTGACGGTCTTCAACGAACAACCACAATTTTCGACTATATGCGCGGTAAATTTATTTTAACAGATCTAAAATATTTTAATGACCCAAATGATTCTGTTTACAAAAAATCATTTCAAGATCTACCTCGACAATATCAAAGAAAGATCCGTGAATATCAAATTAATGGACATTTGATATCTGTTGAAAAGAACGATTTTGAAATGGTCAGAGAATTATTCCAGAGAATAAACACCTACGGTCGAGCATTAAGCCCGCAAGAAATAAGATGTGCATTGAACCCCGGAAGTTCGATACCATTCATCCGATATTTAGCAGAAACACCAGAATTTATAGATTCAACTTTTGGCAAAGTCAATCCAAAACGAATGAAAGATATGGAATATGTTCTTGGAATTATTTCATTCATTCTTTTTAGCTACCGAGACTATAAATATAACAGGGAAGATGATTTTCTTGTTCATACAATGAAATATCTAAATAAGTTTAATTTTAAACTTAACGGGACATTCTCTGATGAAGAAGGGCATAGTCTGCCACAATGGAAAAATGATGAGTGTTCGGAAGTTTTTTACACTCTTTTCGAGAAATTCAAGAAAGGAATTTCAATTTCCAACAATATTTTCGGTACCCATCGATTCAAGAAAAAGAACTCTCCATCGATAAATAAGCAATTGCTAATCATGATGGTTTCAGTTTTTGCATTACTCGACGACGATATTGTTGCTGAATTAATAAGCACTAAAAACGAATTTATAGCCAAATTTGATGGTCTAATTAGTGGTGACATCCCCAGCTATGTCGATTGGATTTCTGAAAGCTATAACGACAGTGATAAAGACTTTGATTATGCAATTAGCCAGTCCACTGGTAAAAAAGCGACTATCTTATATAGATTTGATAACTTTATTTCTTTAATCCAAGATATTACAAATAAAGAAGTGTTAATTGAGGGTGTTATTAAAAATGATAATTAATAGGATTCATTTAGAAAATTTCAAATGTTTCATCGATTGCGACATTGAGATTAACCAACTCAATTTTCTAGTCGGTATTAATAGTGTAGGTAAGAGTAGTATTATTCAGTCAATACTTTTACCGCTTCAATCCGTCCATGATACAGACATAGAGTTAAATGGCCCATTAATTAATCTTGGTGACCATAATGACATACTTAACATCGAAGCTGCCGATGATAGTATTCGTATAAATATACAAACCAATGATGAATCTTGTACCTGGGGATTTGAAAAAGGTTATGTCAATAACGGACTGCCAAAATTCAGTCTACCGTTACTTCATGGCGAAAATTCGTGGGTTAAAGAATTAAAAAATAACTTTCAATTCATATCTGCTGAACGTTGGGGACCGCGCGATAATGTTCCTGTAATTCAAAGTCACCGTAAGGGTTGGTTAGGTAAGAATGGAGAGCATCTTATTGATTATTTATATTCATTGATAAACGAAGCAACTGCAAGCGAGATTAACTTGCCTGAGAACGATCCTCGTATTCATGCCGAGGCTTCAAGCTCAACGATAATTTCATCAATTGAAGCATGGCTTGGGGAAATTTCTCCTGGTGTAGCATTCGATATTAATGTCTATAAAGAGGCTCATATAGGGTGGGGAATGTTCAACTATGGAGGCGACTCTAAAAAATATAGAGCAGGTAATATAGGATTCGGAATTAGCTATTCATTAAGTATTATTGCAGCTATTATAGGTGCAAAAAAAGGAGATGTCTTATTAATTGAAAACCCCGAAGCTCATATTCATCCCAGAGGTCAAAGCAAGCTGGGGCAGTTGATAGCTTGTGCAGCAGAAGCTGGTATCCAATTATTAGTTGAAACCCATAGTGAGCACATCATTAATGGAGCAAGGATAGCGGTTCGCAAAAATATATTGCAACACGATAAATTATTTATTTATTATTTCGAAAAACCATTAAATACAATCTCACCAATAATAAAACAAATAAAATCGGATAAGAGAGCCAGCTTAGATCAATGGCCAGAAGGTTTCTTCGATCAAACTGTTATCGACATGGAAACGATAATCAAGGGCTGAAAATAATGAAAAGTCGCAATTTTATATCTCTGAACTTTTTACTCAAACACGAAGACATTTGCGATTTAGATAATGTTCTTCATTTGGAAAAGCTAATAGGCCAACATTCTCCACGAGATATCACAGAAGTCGTTTCTACATCTAATTGGTATGAAATGGCACCTGAAATTACTGTCTTTGACATTTTATCAAATGAAATCAGTGATATGCAACTCCGCTCCGCTATTATTGGAAAATTAAGTCAAGTATTCGGTCTTTATGCCACTGATGATATTGATAATAATAATGCTACTGAGTGTGCATTAAAAAAATATGATGATTCTTTTTATTATTCTATCATATCACCTGTTGATACCATTAAAGACTTAGAAGAATGTGAGACTGTTTCAACACCAGATGATTATAATCGTATACATGAAAAGCACTTGTCATTATGTCCAGAATCAAATGAAGATTATGCATTAAGATGTGTGTATATTTTTGATAAAGTTAAATTCTCCGATAATTTCTCTAATACACTTTCAACTTTAGGTAACAATCAGGGGATTACTGATTTCTCTATACCAATTACGAAAGCTCTTACCATCTTAAATAGATTAGACCCAGCCATAAGAAATATTCAAGAAGCAATGCATTGGATACATACAGAATCAGGGTTTGAATGTTCTCCACAGGGAGCAAATAAGGGACACCTCTTTACTACTATCCAACTTGATGATGGAACTGAAAGGCAGATCAATTGTGAGTTCCATATGAAGATAAATGCAAGTAACCTTGCTGATAATTTAAAACACCATTCAAGAATTTATTTTGGATTAATGCCAGTAGGTCAATGTAAGCATACCTATTTATTACATTGCGGTGAACATTTATAATGCTTAGTGTTAATACACAAATGTTTTACGGTAAAGGAGATTTGTAATGTTCAGTTCCAATTTAATAAGTGCCAATGAGAATTTTTTTGATATATTAAAATTTGTATTTTTTAAATATCTTTCAGAGCATTTCTTTTTGTTTGCTATTTTGATAATAATAACATTCTCTTTAGTATATTATTTCTTACCCATAAACTCAATTAAACGTCTTAGCGATGATAAACTGTCATCGATTAGAAAGAGCATTTTATGTGCGCTTGTTTTTTTATTATTTATAAACGCATATGAATTTAAGCAAACTTGGTATAACCATGTTTCATATCCTGTAAATGATTATGGTCAGTATAATAGAATAAAATAATCTTACCCCCTACCTCTAAAAAGTAGGGGGTTATTCAACTGCAATTATAATAAATATTTTTATTACGCAACCGAAAAGTATTAGATCCAATAGCAAGAAGATTTTATCATTTTTATATCTTTCAACAACCTTGCCTAATTTCGCCATAACCCATTTATTCATAAATCCTCCTGTTTATTATTTATTTAATTTATTTTCCCTAACACGTCAACACTGAGGATAATTAATAATAAAAAAGCAAGAGCTAACCAAAAGAAGCGGAGCTTCTTTTGGTCGCCTTGCTTTTTCTGCTCTTCGATTGAAAAAGAAATAAGTAGAATTAATATGACTTGACCTCTTAACCATTCAATATTTGGTTCTAATTTTCATCGAAAACGGATCAATTCAGTTTGTATTATTTATCAAAATGAGATAAAGCCGTTTTACTATCATTACTATTGTAAGGACGATATTTGCAGTTACAAATATTATCAATGGAGATATTATTGTTGTTGCCCATGTAAATGTAAAACTAAAGTTTATACTAAAACCTCTAATTTTGTAATCTATAAAAACCCGGCTGTTATCTATTATTTCTGGAGTCACTGGAGGAAGAGTTGAATGTATAAAAGTTAAAACTACCAAGGCGAGTGAGCATAGAATCGCATAAGAAATGTTATGATATAGTTCCTTCAATAAAAGTAATTTATTTTGAGAAACCTCACCAACACTATCGGCATTATTTCTAACCTTTTCTATAGTTCTATTCTCTTGATCATAAATCAATACAATAACAGAAAGCAATAAAGCCGTAAAAATAGCTCCAAAATTCACTAAAAGGGAATCAAGGTCTTTATTAAGATTGAAGTTTTTATAAGCCGAAAAGAGAGACAGTGATATTGGCATAATAATAAACGTAGTAATATCTAACTTTGATATTCCTTTCTTTGAAATATCTTTCAATGTATTGAAGTGTGCTTTCACAATACATAATATGTTAATTTTATTACTCATTATAGAAGCCCTTTATAGACCAATTTGTTTACGTAAGTCTTTTATTAAATCAGATGCCCAGGAATCCAATGAGTCAAACTCAGGATTACCCGCAATTACTTTAACCTTTTCTAAATCAATCTCAATTTGGCACATAGTGCTTCTTTCTGATTTCCCAACATTGAAAGTTTTAGTTCCCCCTTCCATAACAACTTTAACTTTAATTTGAGTTGATTCTTCACTCAACATCTCGATCAGTTTGCCTTGCTCACTCCCTTTATTTTTGAACTTTTTAAATTTACCAAAGGTACCATTCTTTTTCGGTTTTAAAACATATTCTCTATCAATGTCACCAAGCGATGAAATACTATCTTCAATAGACCTGGGGGCAGTAAATCCAATAACTCTTATTTCTTTTGTTTCGGCTTCCAGCCAGGGAAGCACGGCTTTATCATATGTAAGTGGATTTATTTGAATGTTTTTATTTGTCATGGCATTGAAAAACTTAGAGAACTCTGTCTGGAAAATCGATTTTATACCATCCTTCTTATAAGCATATAATAGACAGATACCCTTTCTTGACTCTAAAGGAATATAAAACCGGAAATAATAGTTTTTGACATCAGCATGATTTTCTTCCTTAGAGAAAGCTAATTGATTATCATCAGTATTAATAATATCATTTTTAATACCATAATGGCCTAAACTCATCCAGCCCGAAATGAATCTTTCTTTAGGTTTCGAAGTGACATGATGAAACTTATATGTTTCTTTGCTATCGTCAATTTTTTCAAAATCTTTATGCAACAACATAAATTGTTCGAGTAAAGAGAATAAATCATACTGGCCTATTCTGTTCAAAAAATCGTAACGTTCTTCAACATTTTTCGATTCATTATTCTTGTTGTAGCAACGGATAAAGTAAGGGGCTAATGAGTACATTATATATCCTTGTAGAAGGTCATAGCTTGATAAGCACAACAATAAGCAAGCTAATAATTACCAACGAGAAATATTGCGTAGTCTTTTTCGATCAAAGTATGTCAATTTTCATCCAGAGGATTATTTATAACATCATTAAGATCAATGGTAAACATTTTTACTTGTACTAACCTTATCGATTGCTGTGATATGTCTCTATTGTGAATAACATACTATGAAAATAATTATGTGCTTAATTCGAAATCATTACTAAGTATAATTAATTACACATTATTGACAAGCTATTATTTAAACTATACTTTATATTATCATCACAATTAATTAGGATTATTGAAAATATAAAAAGGAGTTTATATAATGAGACAAGATAAAAATAATAAAAGCAGTAATGGAAAATTTCACTTTGATAAAAAAGATAAGGATATTGAGACTAAAAGCATTACAAGTTTGAGAACTCACTGTATTAGTGTAAGGTTGAATGAAAAAGAATTAGATATACTCAACTCTCAGCGTAAAATATACAGTAAAGGTGAATGGCTCCGTATGGTATTACTTCAAAAATCACCTCCTGTTATACCAACTATCAATACCGAAGCCTGGAAAGCTTTAACTGACATATCACAAAAGCTAAATCGAGTTGCGATCCATATCGATGGTAAGAGCAAAGATAGCCAGCTTACTCATACAGAGCTTTTCGCAGTGAAGCGACTACTCGTAGAGCTTCGCAATAACCTTCTAAGAACTGATTTTGGGAGTATATATCGTGAAGGGTATGCGGAAGATCAAGAGGGGTAAGAGCTTCGCTGGTGTTGTTCGTTATGTATTGCAACCGGGAGCACATCATAAAAGCGATCCAGTCGTAATTGGCGGTAACATGTTAAGTGGATCTGTTCTTGAACTGATTTCCGAATTCAATGACACAAAACAGCTTCGGCCAGATGTTCAGAAACCGGTTTGGCACAACTCACTTCGCTTACCTGATGGTGAATCATTATCGAATGACCAATGGGTAACCATAGCTGACGACTATATGAAGAGGATGGGGTTCAGTGATACTCATCTTCGTTGCTATGTGCTTCATGACGACGGAGGCCAGCATATCCACATTATCGCAAGCAGAATCGACATGCTCGGTGGTAAGCTTTACCTTGGCAGGAATGAGAACCTTATCAGTACTAGGATCATCACTGAACTCGAAATCGATCATGCTCTTACAGTGACCAAGGCAGCATCATCCCTCTCAAATACAAAACCAAAGCGGAAGAGAATCTCTCGCAACGAACAGATGTTATCAGAACGAACTGGCCTTCCCTCCCCCAAAGAAGCTCTCCAACAGATACTTGATAAAAGTTTGGCAGATACACCTGATCTTTTAACTTTTATCAAGAGGCTGGAAGAAGCAGAAGTCGGCTGGACGGCGAATGTCGCTTCTACCGGGAAAATGAACGGCTTCTCATTTTCTTACCGCGATATTGCTTTCAAAGCTTCGCAATTGGGTAAAAGCTATTCTTGGGCAAATCTCAGTAATCGGCTTAACTACGACCCCGACCACTTAGAAGCTATGCGAACCGGCATACCACCAAAAGAACCCCTTGCTCCTGCTCCTGCTCCTGCTCCTGCTCCTGCTCCTGCTCCTGCTCCTGCTCCTGCTCCTGCTCCTGCTCCTGCTCCTGCTCCTGCTCCTGCTCCTGCTCCTGCTCCTGCAACAGTTTTGATAAACACTGAGAGAAAGGAAAGTATCAGTGAAAAAATTTCTGAACTCGAACTACGACTCAAAGAAGACAGAAGAAACGAAATCGTAGAAAAGATTCTTCAAAAAAACTCAGTACAACAGCAAAAGCATCTCAGGCTTATCGGCTGGATTCCATTTCTCAGAAGGCTCGCAGAGCTTCTCAGAAGCTATGGGAAGAGCATTCTTCACAAAACCCATATGACCTTCTCAAATATCTCCGCAATGAAACCTTTAAACAAGGCGAGAAAAATCCGTTTATAGACAGCTAGTTGTAAACACCTTTCGTAACCACACTCTATTCTCTAGTAATAGATTTGTGTTTAGTCAAGAAAATATTGATCGTTATTACAGATCGATAAGCTGGTTATGATAGATACTACCTATCAAGTAACAACCATCGATCGGTACAAGCAATTTTACTAAAGCGAGTCGGTCATCGAGAATCTCTGTAAACGCACCATTTAATCTTCCACCCTGGGGTTGATATGAAAGACGAAACAATAAAGTGCCCGTTCTGCTTTACACAAAGTCCTCATGGTGTGCGGATTTGCAAAGGCTGCCATGCAAAGGTCGCTTACGGTGAAAGCCCGCTCAGTGTGGCATTTCTGTTTCAATTCGTGGCATTTGGTCTCGCGTGGTTAGCATTTTCGTGGACCGACAGCAGTCTTGTATCAGCCATTACGTTTTTCGTAAGCATCATTATTCTTATCTATAAAATTAAAAAAGCGTATGCAGACAGAGTTGTTTTTATACGGTGAAATTAATTTCACACAACCGCAAACCTAAAATGAGAAAGTAAATGAACCGATTTATAACGTCCTCTTTTTTTATTATTGTCTTCCTGCTTTCTGGCTGTTCAACATCAGGGAACCAGAACCTTAAAAACGAAACACCTCAAAGCCTCCAGTCAAAGATCATTAAAAACAAAACAACTAAGACGGAATTACTCACTAAATTAGGTGAGCCTGATACAAGAACTACACTCGACAGTGGCAATGAGCAATGGAGATACTTTATGTATAACAATCAGTTCAATGCTTCAACTTTCATTCCTGTAGTTGGGCTTCTAACTGGCGGTTCTCAGACTCAGTCTAAAACTCTTGAAATAGATTTTAAAGGCGAAATTGTCAGCAAATGGACATTCTCTACTGAGAATAACAATACAAAATCAGGCATTCTCAATTAATTATTTCTGGATAAGAAAATGAAAATATACTCAATCCTTACAGTTATCCTTACTACATGTCTTATAACTGCATGTAACAGTGAACCATCGCAAGACGATATATACAATGCTTTCAAAATTGTTGTAGATAGATCAAATGCAAGTATGAAAGCTCTGAACTCAAGTATTCCAGAAAAAGATCTTTTAAGAATTAATTATGTGAAGAAAGTAAGTTGCACAGAACAAGCAAACAATGTTTATAACTGCATTGTCGATGCCTCAATTAGCAATATGAAACAGACAAAGCCTGTTAAGCTTGTGAAAGCTGATGGTGTCTGGAAAGAAGTTCAGTAGTGTTCTATATCAAGAAGTCTCTTTTAGCCCCTGCATAGGGGCTTTTTTATTGCCTATAACCTGACGGTTCTCACGCGAACTTCATGGGTTAACTCTCCCTCAATTACTTTCATTTCATATTGTGCTCTGACAGTAGCATAGATTTCTTCTGCTTTTTCCTGATTGTTATCTATGTAATTAACAAGCGAGTTTAGCTCTCTAAGAACCCCTTCTTTATTATTTAATCGTTGTAGTAGATTGCTTGTCAGACTTTTATATACCGAGCTAAACATAGCCATTATGTTATCAATATTACGATTAGATTTGGAATAAATCCTTTTAGGGTAGAAATATTTTAAATGGTATCCCACAAAAATTATGTAAAGTTGATATGAGAAACTTTTATCTCCGGGCTGGTATCTTTTTGAAATATACTTATCGACGATAATGATAAGTTGCTCTTCCAGAGTAAACTCTGGATAAATAATGTTCTTGTCCATAAAATGCATCCTTGCATTAGTTATATAGTCTTCCTGACCATATATTTATATTTATCGCATTTATTTAACTTGTCAATAGGTGTAACCTATCAAATATTATTTTTTATTAAATGGCCTATTCAACTGTTCCATAGTAAGACCGTGTCTGTAAGCATTGTACTGCCAATAACTAAATTGCTCTTTGTATCTATTGTTCTGTTTTTTCAACATTTCATTTTCGGCTTTAAGATTTAGTATTTGTTGTGCCGCAATTGTTAAATTGGCTGGTTTCTTTAAGCCTGATTTTTTCAAATTGGACAAATTTTTCTTTGTTCTATATGCTTCAACAACTTCATCATGAGCACTTAAAGATTGCCTTGTGATAGTTCTGTTTAAATTCTTATAAACTGATTCACATAAATCACTCCATGTGATTTTGCCGTCCCAAGTCAGTATCATGTGTGTAATTGCCTTTATTTCACTCCTGTTTAAATGTTTTGCCATATGCATCTCCTGTTTCAATTATTCAAAAGTTTATTAATTCTTTCTAAGTTTTTTTCGTGGTGCTGCAACCATTTATCAGCCCCATAGTCACCATTTTCAAAAGCGATCTGAGTTATATTTATCAATTGCATTAGTTTTTCTCGCATTGATTCCAGTCTAATTCTATCTACTGATTTCATGTCCAGTGTTTCATTATCATATCCTATAAATTCATTGATTTTAGTACAAGGACGAACTAAATAGTTATGCACACAGTAGCCAAATTCTGTTAAGTGAATTGCTCCTTGATTCAGGTTATCAAAATCAACTGTCAATTCATTTGTGGGTATTGACTTCCTTTGACAATAATTTTCCATGCTCAATTTAATAGTTTTGATTTTATCTAACATATCTTCTTCTGACACGTGATTATAAACTCTGTTCTGATTCACATTGACACGACCAGACCATTTAGCTATATCCAGTTCAGACATTTCACCATAATGGGCTATTGTGTTTAAAAGATGTCTTGGTTGGTGTGAGCGAATAAGTAGTGGCTGACCTTCATTATCGAAATACCCGTGTCGGGCGAAAATATTTTTAAATCCATGCTCATGACGTTTTTTATTTTGGATATCATTAAAAAAGAATCCTTTAGTTGGCTTATGAAATGAGTAGATATCAATCATTTGGGATAAAGTAAATTGACGAGGATTTAATAAACATAATGCATTGCTAAATCTTATGGATTTTTCTTCATCATACCAAGGAAAGTCTTTACTAAAACCAGAGATAATCATTTCCCATAACTCACTCAATGAATAGTTATAATCATTGGGGTTTAAGAAACTTTTCCCACCATCCAGACTTGTCTTTTTAATTTTTAGAACGCAAGATTTGTGATCATGTAAAGGGTAACCAAGTGCATGACAAACCTGTATAGCTGTCAACTTTGATTTTTCATCAACTTTTGGGCAAAGTTCATGTTGGTAAAATTTATCAGGATATTTTTCGCACCATTGAGCAAACGCCCTTGCATTTTGTGATAAGGAAAGCAATCTTCTAATCGCTTTCTTCGCAACTGGTATCATAACCTGTGGAATCCACTTGATATTGGGGCCATACCCCTTAACCGAATAGAATCTCAGACCATATCTTTCGATACCCTTCTCATCTTTTTGTGTAATCTCACAATCAGCAGGTAAGGCTAAAATCTCAGAAATTCTGCTCGGACAACAAAGCAGAAGTGCAAATACTGCACTGGTGAATTTATCCCTTGGACTCAGTAGCTCATCATTTTTAGAAAAAATATCAGCAATGGCAAGTAATGCTGCTTCATCGGGTAACTTATCGTTTCTGTGATAGTCCTCAATCTCAGGAAGATAGTTGTTTTTGACCTTCTGCTTCACATGGTTTTTCCAGGATATGTATCCTGATTTCACAAGGTTATGTTCACATAGAAATTTTGATAATTTTTCAAGCTGTATCCCACATTGAGCGAGAACATTACCTTCAAAATATTTACTTCCGATTTGCATTGCCTCATCAAAAAAAACGGCTTTAACATTATAAATGAGACCACTGTTCAGAACTTGCAAAAGAGCCTGTTCGAGACATCTCAAAGCCATCATTGTAGCCCCATAATTTTTCAAGGGTTTCAATGAGTGTTGATATCTGATATATGCTTTTGCAAAATCGAGAAAATCTTCATGCATTGCATCTTTGGAGTTAAATGCTTTATGTCCAACCCCTATCTTTCTAAAGGTTACATACCCTTTCCAGACATATTGTTCCCAATCCTGAGTTTGGGTGAGCCCTGATAGTTGATAGCGACAAAAATTTATGAATTCATTATAATTGTTTTCGGCCGTAAGTTGTTTTTTAGATTTAAATAAAATAATATTGTTCATCGGGGATTTACCTCGTCAATATCAACTGGCATAAAGAAAGCACATTCATTACAAGGAAAATTTACATTTAAATTCTGACTTTGGCATTTTCTAGAAGAGCAAAACTTGAAATTCGCCATCTCTTTTGACTTTATTCCATTCATAAAAATTTCAGCGACAAATGACAATTGTTCTGAAACAGCGGAATCAATCCTTTCAACACTCTCAGCAAGATTTTTAATATAAATCCCCGTACTTGAAGTAGAAGAATGATCCAATAATTCAGCTATAGTATTGGCATTATGTCCCTCCCTAGCCAGCATAGTTGCTATCGTATAGCGAAGCCTGCGAGGAGTAGCATTGAGTAGAGAACCTGTACGATTTGAAATTAAGTTCTCAGTAATAACAATATTCTTTAATGCTGTCTTAGCAATTGTTGGTTTTGCAAATATTTTATTAGACTCAAGGAAATCAGAATCTATTATGGCTAAATCAAGCAGTTTTTCCTCGTTCAAGAAAACTGGAACCTTTCCTTTGGTATAATCATCAAGAGTTTTACCAAGGGTTTGCTCAACAAACCTCACGGATTGATTAGCTTGCAGTTGAACAATTGATGCAACTTCTGAGATCATTGCCAGTTCTCGATATTGTAGTTGTTTACCTCGTTGTTTAACTCGTGGTACTGAAATTAAATATTCTACTTTACCATTATCTAAGTTCTTTTGAAGAAGGTCTTTATATTTCAACATAACTAACTGCTGAGGTCTTCTGCATGTCAGACTCACTAATAGCGATATTGCATAATCTGACAGTGACAGTACACCTATTCTATATGCATGATTCATAGCCTTGATCAGGGAAGTATGTTCCTCTTTAGTTAGTGGGCCCCCTGTTGGATCATCTTGTAACACAGACTGACCAGCTTTTTTTATTTTTAGGTCCAAATGCTTTAACAGTTCTACTGCACTTTCATCTATTCCAGGATATCCAAACTCAAACCATTTAATCAAAAATGGTCGTAAAACACGAAACGATGCTGGGGCTTTTGATAATTGCTTATTTTGATATTCAATTAGAACCTTATCATCAATATGAGTAGGAGATAGTTTACAGATAAGACTCTCCATATTTCTAACAATACTTTTCACATACAAATAGCTGTTGCTATTAAAATAATATTGTACTGTATATACAAATCCACAAACCAATTTTTCATTCATAACACATATCAATTCTCTAATGTTGATTCCATTGTTTTCAATCGAACTGACGATTTTATGTTCATGCAAAGACATTTTATCAGAGTTATATTTAATTAAATTATTCATCAAATCCTCCTTTGAATAGTTGCTC
>Ga0308166_1001621_pt1 | contig 23334 bp, 12 predicted proteins | sample PhyCR2_2_FD_202137 | JGI IMG/M metagenome (GOLD analysis project Ga0308166, IMG submission 202137) | Phyllosphere microbial communities from UC Gill Tract Community Farm, Albany, California, United States - DLSLCC.R2 | ecosystem: Host-associated > Plants > Phyllosphere > Unclassified | place... | reverse complement strand
CGCATCGGGCGTGGCGACGCCGATGGCGCCGCCGCCCGCACCCGCATTCGTCTCCTGTCCGGCCGGTTGCGGCTGCGCGCCGGCAGTGAGGGACAGCACTGGCGGCGGCGCGTCGTCCGTGCCGCGGTCGAGCGCCAGCAACGTGGCCGCGACGCGGCGGCCCGTCCCCTCGATGAGCGCATTGTGGCCGCTGCTGCGCTTGGCGATGTACGGGGCGAGCGTGCGCGGCGCCGGACCGGCGCGGTCGATGGCGACCATCAGCGCGCCCGTTCCGGCGACAGCGACGAGGACGGCCGCGAGCAGGCCGCGGCGAACCAGGGTGCGGACCCTCACGCGCTGGCTTTGATGCCGTGGCGTCCCATCAGGTCGTACAAGGTCGGGCGGCTCACGCCCAGCATCTCGGACGCCTTGACGATGTTCCCGTCGGTGCGCGCCAGCGCCTTGACGATGGCCTTGTATTCCGCTTCGTCGCGCACCTGGCGCAGGTTCAGCGGCGCTTCCTCGGTCACCGTGTCCGGCAGGCCCAGGTCGTCGGCGACGATGGTGTTGGCGTCGGCCATGATGACGGCGCGCTTGATGCAGTTTTCCATCTCGCGCACGTTGCCCGGCCATTGATAGCCTTCGATGGCGGTCAGCGCGTCCGGCGCGAAGTGCAGCGACGCGCGCGCTTCCTGCGTGCAGAACTTGTTCTTGAAGTGGTGCGCCAGCAGGGCCGCGTCGCCTTCGCGCTGGCGCAGCGGCGGGATCGTCACGACGATTTCCGACAGGCGGTAATACAAGTCTTCGCGGAAGCGGCCCTGCGCGCACAGGTCCTTCAGTTTCTGGTGCGTCGCGCACACGATGCGCACGTCGACGGCGATCTCGTCGTGGCCGCCGATGCGCTCGATCACGCGCTCCTGCAGAAAGCGCAGCAGTTTCGCCTGCAGCGCCATCGGCAGGTCACCGACCTCGTCGAGGAAGAACGTGCCGCCGTGGGCCAGTTCGACCTTGCCCTTGGTCTGCTTGGCCGCACCGGTGAACGCGCCCTTCTCGTAGCCGAACAGTTCGCTCTCGAGCAGGTTTTCGGGGATCGCGGCGCAGTTGATCGCCATGAAGCGCTCCTTGGCGCGCGGCGACAGCGCGTGGATGGCGCGCGCCAGCACTTCCTTGCCGGTACCGGATTCGCCCAGCAGCATGACGGAGGCGGACGTCGGCGCCACCTTCTCGATCGTGCGGCAGACTTTCAGCATGCCGGGGTCGCGCGAGATCACGCCGGCCAGCGGCGAATCGGCCTGCGACTGCTGCATGCGGCGGTTTTCCTGCTGCAGGTTGTGCAGGAAGAAGGCGCGCTGGATCACGAGGTTCAGCACTTCCGGATCGACCGGCTTCTGGTGGAAATCGTAGGCGCCCATGCCGATCGCTTTCACCGCGTTGGCATGGTCCTGGTTGCCCGTGAGGACGATCACGCGCGTGTCCGGCGCCAGCGCCAGGATCTGCTGCAGCGTGGCCAGGCCCTCGGTCGAGCCGTCGGGGTCGGGGGGCAGGCCGAGGTCCATCGTGCACACGGCCGGCTCGTGGCGGCGGATCTGCGCCAGCGCCGTCTCGCGGTCGCCGGCGACGACCACGTCATACGCGTCGAGACTCCAGCGCAGCTGCTTCTGCAGGCCCGGATCGTCTTCGATGATCAACAGCTTCGGTTTTGCTTGTGTCATGGGGGCTTATTGTAGGCGTTTTTCTTATGCGGTCGTTGCGGTAGCCGCCATCTGATGCAGCGGCAGGACGACCTTGAATGTAGTGCCCTGCGCGGGCTGGCTGGTCACTTCCAGCGCCCCGCCCAGTTCGGTGATGTACTCGCGGCTCTCGAACACGCCGATGCCCATGCCGGCCGACTTGGTCGAGTCGAAGGGCTTGAACAGCCGCTCACGGATGAATTCGTCCGTCATGCCTTCGCCGGTGTCCGTGATCTCGACCTCGACGGCGTTGTCCCGGCCCGTCGCCGCGCCCACGCGCACGAGCACGTGGCCGTCGCGCGGCGTGGCCTCGATCGCGTTCTGGATCAGGTGGCCCAGCACGCGTTCGAGGCGCTCGCGGTCGGCCAGCACCAGGAAGCCGGACTGCTCGACGAGCAGCTGCGGATGCGGCTCGAACGCGCTCTTCAGCGCCAGCGCCTGGCGCACGACCTGGTCGACGGCGAGCGGCAGCGGCTTGTCGGCATTCTCGCTGCGCGACAGCTTCTGCAACAGCAGCTTCATCTTCTGCACCGAGTGGTTCAGCGTCTCCAGCATGTCGCGCTGGAATTCCGGGTTGTCCTTGTGCTTTTCCGCGTTCGCGTTCATCAGCGACAGCTGGGCGACGAGGTTCTTCAGATCGTGCACGACGAACGTCGACATGCGGTTGAACGATTCGAACTGGCGCGCCACCATCAGCGCATTGGCGGCGTCTTCCTGCGCCAGGTAGCTGGCGGCCTGGCTGCCGGCGATTTCCAGCAGGTCGATGATTTCCCAGTTCAGCTTGAGCGGGCTGCGCGCGCGCTGCAGCACGACAAAGCCGAACAGTTTTTCCTGCAGCATCAGCGGCACGACCAGCCAGCGGCGCGGCAGGTCCAGCAGCCAGTCCGGCAGCGCGAGACCTTCGTATTTTTCGGGATGGCGGACGTATTCGTCGACGTCGATCACCCATTGCGTGCTTTCCAGGAAGCGGCAGAACGGCGAATTGGCCGGTTCGGCGATCAGGTTGTCCGGCGCGTGCCAGGTCGCGTGCGCCGCGAAGCGGCCGCCGGCATCGCGTTGCCACAGCGTGCCGCCCGGGCTTTCCACCAGCACGGCCAGCGCCTGGATCGCGCGCTCGCCCAGGTTCGGGCCGCGCTCGGACAGGGTGCGCGTAAAACGCATCCACTCTTCGCGGTAATCGTAGTTGTAGCGGTAGAAATGCTTGCTGATCGTCACCTTCAGCCACGAGCGCGCGGCGCCGGAGAACAGGATCACGCCCAGCAGCGAGATCGTGCCGAACAGGAAGCCGGTCTGCATCACCGTGCCCCAGCTGCCGCCCACGTAGCGCAGGTAGTAGCCGACGGAGCCCATCGCCAGCAGGTAGATCGCGGAGCCGAACAGCGCGGCCGAATGGAACACGACGCGGCGCGAGACGGCGAACGAGGTGGTCCAGGATTTGCCGCGCGTGATCGACGCCGCCACCAGCGGCACGGTCAGCGCGTCGACGAAGCCGCGCGCCATCCACAGGTCGGCGCTCAGCTTGCGGAACAGCAGCGCGTTGCTGTACATGTAGAAATCGTAGGCGAACATGCCGCCGATGGCCAGGCAGGCGAACTTGATCGCCCAGCGCTCTTCGAGCGTCTTGTTGCGGTAGACCTGCTCGACCAGCAGCATGCCGTACACGGCCAGGCCGACGTAACCGATCAGGAGGGGCAGGCCGAGCCTGGCCAGCAGGGCTTCGTTCCACTGGGCCGCGCCCAGGCCGGCCAGCAGCAGCAGGTAGACGCATCCCGCCAGCACGAGCGACGGACGCGGCATGTGGAAGCGCCCGAGGACGAGACGCGCCGACGTGCTGTCGACTTCATGCCGCCAGTGGCCGAGCAGCGCCACCAGGAACAGCGACCATGCGCCGTCGCGCAGCACTTCGAGGGCAGCCGATGCGGTACTCCAGAGGATGTCCTGCGACGCATCCCAGGCGAGCATCGCCGCCCACCCGGCCATCAACAGGCAGGCGGTGCCGAGCGTGCCGCGCTGGGGACTGCCGCGCCAGCCGGCCAGGACCGACAGGCCCAGTGCCAGATAGCCGACGGCGGCCAGCGCATAACTGGATGCAGCGATATTGATCACGATACTGGGCAGGTTACGAAACACCGCCGCGGCCGCTGCGCAGGGCGGCGGCCGCGGGAGACGTCAACGCCCGCTGCGGAACAGGACGACCTTCAGGGTGTCGATCAGGATCAGGACGTCGAGGAACAGGCTGTTGTTCTTCACATAGTACAAGTCGTACTGCAGTTTTTGCAGTGCGTCCTCGGCCGAGGCACCGTAGCCGTAGCGCACCTGCGCCCAGCCGGTGATGCCCGGCTTGACGCTGTGGCGTACGTTGTAATACGGAACAACTTCAATCAGCTGGTCGACGAAGTACTGGCGCTCAGGACGCGGGCCGACGAACGACATGTCGCCCTTGAGCACGTTGAGCACCTGCGGCAGCTCGTCGATGCGCGTCTTGCGCATGAAATTGCCGATGCGGGTGATGCGCGGATCGTTCTGCTGCGCCCACTGCGGCTTGCCGCCCTTTTCCGCGTCCGTGCGCATGCTGCGGAACTTGTGCACGAAGAACGGGACGCCATCCTTGCCGACCCGCTCCTGCGAGTAAAACACGGGACCGCCGTCTTCCAGCTTGACGGCCAGCGCCGCGAACAGCATCAGCGGCAGGGTCAGCACCATGATGATCAGGCTGCAGACGATGTCGAAGCTGCGCTTCATGAAGGTGCGCACGAAGCTCTGGTCGAAGCCGCCGCCGAACACGAGCCACGACGGCTGCAGCGAGTCGACGCGGATCTGGCAGGTCTCGCGCTCGAAGAAGGTGGCGGCGTCCGTCACCTTGAAGCCCTGCAGCTTGCAGTCGAGCAGATCCTTGATCGGGAAGCCGCCGCGGCGATTCTGCACGGAGACGACGATTTCCTCGACGTTGTACTGGCGCGCCAGCGCGACGAGCGATTCGCCTTCGCGCGACTTGAGCAGGTTGGTCGGCGGCACGCACAGCTCTTCGGTCGGCGTCGGCACGAAGCCGGCGATGTTGTAGCGGTGGTAGCTGGCGCTTTGCAGGGCCAGGTCGCTGCATTCCTTGGCCAGCGGACCGCTGCCCAGGAACAGGATGCGCGTTTCCAGGAAACGCAGCTCGGACGACTTGAAGAACACCATCCGCGCCAGGAAGATGCCGACGGCGGCGATGCCGAACACGAGCGCCATGATGCCGCGGCCAAAATACAGGTCAGGCGCGACGTAGAAGACCAGCGTCAGGATCAGGAAGCCCATCACGAACGACGGCATCAGCTTCATGAAGAACGGATGGCGCAGGCCTTCGTTGAAGTCGAGCTGGTACATCCCCATCGCACTCATGCTGAAGATGATCGCGGCCGTGAACGCGATGGCCGACGTGAAGAAATGATCGAGGTGGCCGATGCTCGGCAAGCTGGCGTTCTGGCCCAGCTCCATGAACCGTACCGCCGCGCCGATGTACACCGCGCCGAGCAGGACCAGCACTTCGACAAACAGCAGGACGAATACGATCTTCGACACGTAGTGATTAGAAATCCTAAGCACAGTTGCCTCCGGAATACCTGTTATTGCTGACTTGAACGACCAATGATCCGGCCGGGAGCCACATTGGGGCTCCCGACAGGGTTTGACTCGGGGAAGGAAGAGTTGGCCAAGAATAGCCGGGAACTGTCATCGTCATCATTACATGCTAAACGGCAAGGCTCGGTGCCCAAGCGGCCTGCCCTCGGCACGACCATCGGATAGTCATGGCATCCCCTGCATGGGCTGGGGATGCCGTCGATACATTACAAACGCCAGACGCAGTAGCCGGCTTCGCGCAGCGCGTCCGGATCGAACTGGGACTTCACGTCGACGAAGCAGCCGCCGTCGTTCAGTTTTGCCTGGAAGTCCGTCAGCGAACGGTCCAGCACTTCCTTGTGCGGCACGGCGATGATCAGCGCATCGGCCTTCGGCAGGGCATCCCAGCTTTCCAGTGCAATGCCGTACTCGTGCTGCGCTTCGGCGCTCTCGGCAACCGGATCGTGCACATGGACGTCGACGCCGTACGACTGCAGCTCGTACACGATGTCGGCGACCTTGGAATTGCGCAGGTCCGGGCAGTTTTCCTTGAACGTCAGGCCGATCACGTTGACCTTCGCACCCTTGACCTGGAAGCCGGCCGAAATGATCGACTTGACGGTCTTTTCCGCCACGAACTTGGCCATGCCGTCGTTGATGCGACGGCCCGCCAGGATCACCTGCGGGTGGTAGCCGATCATCTCGGCCTTGTGCGTCAGGTAGTACGGATCGACGCCGATGCAGTGTCCGCCCACCAGGCCCGGACGGAACGGCAGGAAGTTCCACTTCGTGCCGGCAGCCTTCAGCACTTCCAGCGTGTCGATACCGATCTTGTCGAAAATGATCGCCAGTTCGTTCATCAGCGCGATATTCAGGTCGCGCTGCGTATTCTCGATAACCTTGGCCGCCTCGGCGACCTTCACGCTGGACGCGCGATGCACGCCGGCCTTGACGACGCGCTCGTACATGGCGGCCACACGATCCAGGGTTTCCTGGTCGTCGCCGGACACCACTTTCATCACGTTGGTCAGCGTGTGTTCCTTGTCGCCCGGGTTGATGCGTTCCGGCGAGAAGCCGACGTGGAAGCCTTCCTTCCACTTCTTGCCCGAAAATTTCTCCAGGACCGGAATGCAGACCTCTTCGGTCGCGCCCGGGTAGACGGTCGATTCATAGATCACGACCGCGCCATCCTTCATGTACTTGCCGACGGTCTCGCTGGCGCTGATCAGCGGGCCGAAATCGGGAACGTGGGCGATGTCGACCGGCGTCGGCACGCCGATCAGGATGTAGTCGGCCTGTGCCAGCGCGGCCGGGTCCGTCGTGACGCTCAGGTGGCTTGCGGCGCGCAATTGCTCAGTCGAGACTTCACCGGCAGGATCGACAAATTTTTTGTAGCTTTCGACCTTTGCCGTCGACAGATCGAACCCGATCGTCGGGCCGATTTTGCCGAACTCGACAGCGAGCGGCAAGCCTACATAACCCAACCCAACTACTGCGATGACTTCGTCTGGCTTCATATTGATTCCGTTCCGCGAATTTTGCTATAACAATAACTTTAACGTAGCACGGGAACATCTGGATGCTCGACAAAGCTGCCCGCCCGAGCGGCCACGGCGCCTTGCGCCATCGTCACTGCGGAACACCATTCATGCCGCGGTCGTCAACCCGAATCCCACTGCCGTGCTGCTGAGATAATAACATTTATTCGATTACAAGTTAGCAACACGACATACCGTGCGCATAAAACGAAACGCGCCGAGAACAGCAGAATAAGTGGCTGCGGTCAAAAGAGGCAAGCACTACCTTGTCTGTACACGTCCGAGTGTTGTACGGCCGGTTTTAAAACACCATTAACTTGTCGTGCTGCTATTTTTTCAGGCGTTCCTGAACTTACTTTCCGTGCGTGCCCGGTCTTCAGCCGGGCTGGTGGCCGACCGTAAAACCGGCCGCCGGACGCGGCGCCTGGGCCGTGCCGGCACCGTCCAAATCGAGGAACGCGGCCCGGCCAGTCCTGCTGCGCTCGCGATTGGCCGAGATCGCCGGTTTGTCGATCGCCGCCAGCAGGCGCATCTTGCTCAGCTCGAGTTTGGCGTCCTGCGGACTCAAGCGTGCGAGCGCGTAGGCGAAATGGGCGAACAGCGATACCCATTCGCGGCCGAACGAAAATGCATTGTTCGGATTCGATGCGCGCGCGATCACTTCGCGCCGGAACGTTTCTCCCGTTGCAAAGTATTTGCTGGGCGGACGCTGTTCGCGATCGTGGTAAATCCGCGCCGTCGGCAACACGCCCAGCTTCATCTTGTGGAACTGCAGGCGCTGCGTGTAATTGTCGTCTTCGCCGTAATGGAAGAACGACGGGCTGAACCCGCCTACCCGCTCCAGGCATTCGCGCGTCATCAGCCATGCGGCCGCGTTCACGAAGCCGACGTCGTACACCGCTTCCTTGACCTGGCCGAGGTAGATATCGGAATACAGGCCGGTGCATTTATTGGGGGCGATGTAATTCGAAAATCCGTAATCGAGGCCCGAGCCGGCGCCGTTCAGGTGCATCGGGCTGATGACGCCGTACGCCGGCTGGCGGCGGTGCGCATCGACCAGTTTCTCGACGGCGTCCGGATCGATCCAGGCATCCTGGTTGAGCAGGAACACGTAATCGGCGCCGCGCTGCCACGCCAGTTCCATGCCGATATTGTTGGCCTTGCCGAATCCATGGTTCTTGCCCGTGCCGACGATCTCGACTTCCGGATACTCGGCGGCGATACGCGCCAGCGTGTCGTCCTGCGAACCGTTGTCGATGACGATGGTATGCAACGGCACGGTCGATTTGCGCAGGCTGGAAAAGCATGGCGTGATCCATTTGGATCCGTTGTAGGTCACTATGACCACGAAAACCTTGGCGCTCATCGTCATCCTCTGTGAAATGGCTACATCAGGCCCCGGGCGGTCGCGCTGCAGGATCGGAAGCTGACACGGCAGCATCGCCAAAGGCACCGGACATTAGCATAAATGTAAACGCTGCAGCGCACAAAACATTTCGGGAAATGCAATATGCAGATGGATGGCCGAATCGGGAAACTTCTGAAGGGGAGAGACGGGAAAAATGGCGCGGCTGGCTGGGATCGAACCAGCGACCCTTGGCTTCGGAGGCCAATACTCTATCCACTGAGCTACAGCCGCGCTGGAGGAAGCGATGCGAAGGATACAGTCTTTCCCGAGCGTCGTCTATGGAAACCGGCGGGCACGCCCGGAAATTGCGTTTCCATTAAGGGTCTTTGGGTCTATAATCGGCCCGCGGCATTGCATTTGGATAAGCTTTAGGCAGCATCCGTAGGGCAGAAGCAGGTTTTTTTAATTCGTATTAAGGAAATCATGAGCGACGCGCACAACGAACCCCAATCCTTCATCCGGACCCCGAAGCAGCTGATCATCGCAGTCGCTGCCTTCTTCCTGATCATCGTCCTCGGCATCATCCTGCTGGTGACGTTCGCCACCAACAAGCCGCTCGGTGGCGCCGGGTCCGAAAGCACGAATGCGCAGGCCGTCGCCGCGCGGGTGCGTCCGGTGGCCGAAGAAGGATTTGCGTTCAAGGATGCGAACGCGCCCAAGGTGCTGCAGTCCGGCCAGGCCGTGTACAACGCCGTGTGCGTGGCCTGCCACGGCACGGGCGCGGCCGGTGCGCCGAAAGCCGGCGATGCCGGCGCCTGGAGCGCCCGCATCGCACAGGGTTACGACACGCTCGTCCAGCACGCCGTCCAGGGTATCCGCGCGATGCCGGCCAAGGGCGGCAATCCGGACCTCGACGATATCGAAGTCGCCCGCGCCGTGGTCTTCATGACTAACCAGTCGGGTGCCAAGTTCAAGGAGCCGGAAGCGCCGGCCGCAGGCGCGCAGGCGCCGGCGCAGGCTGCTGCGGCGCAACCGGCAACGGGTGCCGCCGCTGCCGCACCGGCCACGGCAGCCGCACCGGCGCCGGCTGCGCCCGCCGCGACGCCCGGCACGCCGCCCGTCGGCGGGGCCATCGCTACCCCGGTCGTGGCCGGCAACAACGAGGCCGGCAAGACATTGTTCAATGCGGCGTGCACGGCCTGCCATACCGCAGGCATCGCCGGCGCACCGAAAGTCGGTGACAAGGCGGCCTGGGCGCCGCGCATCGCCCAGGGCACGAACACCTTGTACGAACATGCGATCAAGGGGTTCCAGGGCAAGGCCGGCGTGATGCCGCCCAAAGGCGGTTCCTCGGCGCCGGATGCCGACGTGAAAGCCGCCGTGGATTACATGGTCGCGGCAGCGAAATAAGCCGGGACAACCGAAAAAACCGTCCAGCAGGACGGTTTTTTTTATGATTGCAACCTCGCGCCCGCTGGGCGCCGCATGTACCGTTTTACGCAACGAACAAGGAATTGACGTGTCACAGCCGCACCTCCCCTTCTCCCCGGCCAGCCTGACCCTTGCTTCGGCATTGCTGGCCATTGCTGGCCAGGCGCATGCCGCCACGCTGTCGGTCGGCCCGGGCAAGACCTTTGTCGCGCCCTGCGCCGCGTTTGCCGCGGCCAAGGATGGCGACACGATCGAGATCGTCGGCGACTGGACGTACAACGGCGACGTCTGCGCCATCGCGCGCAGCAACCTGACCATCCGCGGCGTGCAGGGGCGTCCGGTCATCGATGCCGCCGGACGCCACCATGCCGGCAAGGGCACGTGGCTCGTCACCGGCAACAACATCACGATCGAAAACGTCGAGATGTTGAATGCCAAGGTTCCGGACGGGAATGGAGCGGCATTGCGCCTGGAGGGTACGAACTTCACGCTGCGCCAGGCCTTCATCCACGATAACGAGAACGGCATCCTGAGCAATGCCAACCGCAACAGCAATATCGTGATCGAACACAGCGAGTTCGGCCACAACGGCCACGGCGACGGCCAGACACACAATCTGTACATCGGCGCTGCCAAAAGCCTGACGTTCCGCTACAACTATTCGCATGACGCGGTCATCGGCCATAACCTCAAGTCGCGCGCCATGGTCAACATGATCGCGTACAACCGCTTCTCGAGCACGCCGCCCGGCAAGACCGGCAGCACGGCCAGCGGCAAGCCGTCGTACGAGATCGACTTGCCGAACGCCGGGACGTCCTACGTCATCGGCAACGTGATCGAACAGCCTGCCGTCAACGACAATTCGACGCTGCTGGCGTACGGTGAGGAAGGCGCGACAAATCCTGGCCAGGACCTGTACGTCATCAACAATACTTTCCTGAACGATTTCACCAGCGGAATGTTCGTGTGGGTCAGCGGCAAGGTGTCGACACCTGCCCTGATCCAGAACAATGTATTCGGCGGTCCGGGCACATTGACGTCCCAGTCCAGCGCGACCCAGAAAGACAACCAGCGCAGCGAAAAGCCCGGATTCGTCGATCGCGCCGGCATGGCGCTGCGTCCGCTCGTCAACGAGACGGTCCTGAAAGCGGGCCCGGTTGCCGATCCGTGGACCAGTGGCATCGCTACGAAAGACGCAGGTCGCAAGTCCTCCGCGAAGACAGGCGTTACGCACTGAGCACATCCGGCGACCGCCTGTGGTCGCCGCTTCCATCTCGGCCATGGTTCGCTGCCGGATCCGTATTGATGCAAAACAATCGATCCCTTATCTCTGTTGTACGGCGAGAACCTATGCTGATGCGAGGACGCAACATCTTTTGGCCGTCCCATTGAATCCTGCTGATTTTTCTCAAGAAATCGGATTTGGAACGACCATGCCGAAACGCTATTACCTTTTGCAAGAATTTAACTGTTGAATTGTTGATTTCAAACGACGCAGTTTCATAGGGAAAATTAAAGTTGGCCTAAGGAAATTATTAGCCACCGCATCAGTCTGGCATGAACAAAAAGTCATCAAGGTGGACGATCTGCTATGAAAAGTCTTGGATAAAACGGCAATCCCCTTGATTTAAGTCATTTCAACTAGACAATTACTGTTACACGCCGTTACAAACCGCAGAGAGCAAACCTCGTATTCTCCGTTTTGCCCGTGGGAATTATTTGCCCCACAGAAACTTACGAGGATACTCATGCAAACTCTGCGTACTTATTCACCCCGCCTGGTTGCCGCCATTCTGGTGGCGTTCGCAGGTGTTTCCGCCGCTTCCGCCGCCACGCTGTCGGTCGGCCCCGGCAAGACCTATCCCACGATCTGCGGCGCCATCGCCCTCGCCAAGGATGGCGACACGATCGAAGTTGCCGGCAACAATACCTACAAGGGTGACGTCTGCAGCATCAACCGCAACAACCTGACGATCCGCGGCGTCAACGGCCGTCCGAAGATCGATGCCGACGGCAAGAATGCTTCCGACAAGGGCATCTGGGTTGTGAACGGCAATAACCTAGTCGTCGACAACGTCGAAATGTACGGTGCCAAGGTCATGGATGCGAACGGCGCCGCCTTCCGCCTGCAAGGTACCAATTTCACGCTGCGTAACTCGTTCATCCACGACAACGAAAACGGCATCCTGAGCAATGCCAACACGAACAGCGACATCCTGATCGAATACAGCGAATTCGGCCACAACGGCCACGGCGACGGCCAGTCGCACAACCTGTATATCGGTCACGTGAAAAGCCTGACGTTCCGCTACAGCTACTCGCACGATGCCAACGTCGGCCACAACCTGAAGTCGCGCGCCGACACCAACATGATCGCGTACAGCCGCTTCTCGAGCACGGCGCCGGGCCAGACGGGCAGCACCGCCGCCGGCCAGCCGTCGTACGAGATCGACTTGCCGAACGCCGGCACGTCTTACCTCATCGGCAATGTCATCGAGCAGCCGGCCGCCAACCAGAACCCGACCATGGTGGCCTACGGCGAAGAAGGCGCGACCAATATCGGCAGCGACCTGTATGTGATCAACAATACGTTCCTGAACGACTACAGCGATGGCATGTTCCTGTTCGTCAGCGGCAAGGTACCGACCCCTGCCCTGATCCAGAACAATATCTTTGGCGGTATTGGTACCCTTACCTCCCAAGCCAGCGCAGTCCAGAAGAGCAACTACCGTTCGGTGGCGCCGGGCTTCGTCGACCGTGCCAACTGGGACCTGCATCCGACCGCCAGCGCGCTGGTGATCAATGCCGCCACGGATCCGGGCGTGTCCGCCAAGGGCGTGTCGCTGACGCCGGTCGCACAATATAAAGCGATCGCCAACGGCGAAGCGCGCCCGGTGGCCGGCGTGCTCGACATCGGCGCGTACGAAGCGACCGGTCCGGACTCGGAAGCCGCGGCCGTCACTTGGACCACCTGCGCGAACGAAGGTGCGACCTGCTCGTTCAGCGGTACCCGCGAAGTTCGCTTCGGTGCGAACGGGATCTATACGTCGAAGGTGATCACCAGCTCGACCCCGTGCACGAGCGCCGTGTTCGGCGATCCGATCCGCGGCGTCGCCAAGACCTGCGCCTACTCCAGCACGACCACGACCGCGGCTCCGCCGCCGATCTCCACGGCGTCGACGTGGATCCCGTGTGCCGGCGAAGGCGGTACCTGCACCTTCAGCGGCACCCGTGAAGTTCGCTACGGCGCCGACGGCATGTACTCGACCAAGGTCTTCACCGGCTCGGTCGTCTGCTCCAACACGGCCTTCGGCGACCCGGCCCACGGCATGCTGAAGTCCTGCAGCTACGCCAGCAACCCGCTCGTCACCACGAGCACGGGTGCCGGCACGACGACCGTCTCGACCGCCGCTGCGCCGGCCCCGACCGGTGCCGACTGGACGACGTGCGCCATCGAAGGCGGTACCTGCGCGGTCTCGGGCACCCGCAAGGTGCGCTTCGGTGCCAACGGTGTGTTCGCCACCAAGACCGTGACCGGCGCGATCGCCTGCACGACGGCCGCATTCGGTGGCGACCCAGCCTACCGCGTGCTCAAGTCCTGCGCCGTGTCGACCGCCACCAACTGATTCTCCATCGGAACCGCGGCCTTGCGCCGCATTCCTGCCAAAGGCCGCTCGATGCGGCCTTTTTTATTGGCTGTGTTCGCGTTAATTCGATAACTTTCTACGCGGTACACTAACCGAGCTGAGCCAAAGCACGCAGCAGGTGTGCTGGAGTCGTCAGGCAGTGCGCATCCAGTATCCGCCGCCAACCCGAATAGTTGGCAAGATAGCGACTCGCGACGCCGCGAAAGCGCACCAGCCAACTTTTGAAACGGCTGTGCCAGCCGTTCACGTTTTGAATATGGATGGCGCCGCGCGCCCGCACTCCAGCCTGCGCAGTTACGGTCTCGTGCGTGATGCCCGCATCCGTACAGAAACTGCGGTATGACGTGGCCGCATCACTGATCAATAGAACGTCAGCGGGCAACACGGGCCGCAGACATGTCGCCAGTTGCCTGGCGGTGACTTGACCGCGTCCAGTGTGAAAATCGAGCGTCTGCCCGTTGCGGTCGCGGGCGACAAGTAGACAGTCGTGTTCGCGGTTGATGCCGCGTCGCCGAGCGACGCCGCCGCGATGACGAGCTGGACGATCAAGCCGACGCGATCCCTTCTGCGATTCCAGCCGATAGGTTTCATCCGCCTCGACGATCGCCGACAATTGACGAGGCCGGGCACGCGCGGCGCCCGGCACGAACCGATGGCGCCAGCGGAAACTCGTCGTCCGGTGTACGCCCGCAAGGGTCGCCGCCTGCCGTACCGTGCGCGAGTCGAGCACGCATTGCAGGTAAGTCAGCCAGTGTTCCTTCTTGCGCAGTCGCGCCAGTGACGTGCCCGTCAACGCGTTATAGCTGCGCCGGCAGCCGAGGCAACGAAAGCGCTGCAGGCCGCTGGCCTGGCCGCAACGATGCGACCTGGCGCAATGGCAATGCGGACACGGCCGCCCGCGCGCGGCCTGCTCGATGAGGCCGATGCATTCGCCCGGATGCGCGATTCCTGCAATCCATTCTCTTAGTTGAACCAGCTCGGCTGTCGACAGCGACACCGCCGTCAGCATGGCGAACAACGTGTCGAACGTCAGGCTGCGCATCGTCACTCCTCATGAGTTACCTCGACAATGCGTATGACCGGCGCAAACGCAACCGGTTCACCTAACGATCGCGAACACAGCCTTTTTATTGGCTGTGTTTGCGCATGGTATCGCCGCTAGCACATATTGAACATGCTGTGTTGCACAGTGTGTATGCAAAGATTGCGGCGAGTTTCCCCGACCTTGAGCATGTACGCCAATCTGGTCGACGCCGCCGTAGGCACACGGAGACCGCGCGTCGCCCTGTCGACATGGCTCGTTCCGCCGCCTTGAGGCCTGCGCGTGCAACGCCGTTGACGGTGCCGCGCAAGGCGCCTGGCATCGTTTTGCAGCCTGCAGACCAATCCGGCGCACCCTGATACAGCACCGTCCAGCGATATCACGCATGGTAAGCAGCACACGGACGACAAACGCCGAGTCGTGATACGTTGCATGTGCAATGCCGATGGCATAAACACAACAAATAGCCCGTTAAATGTCGGGAATTACCTTGCAAACAACGGAATCAGAGAAAATAGTTTCCAGACCTGAACTTTATCTGTAAATTTGCTGAACAGAGGAAAGACCGGAACAAATTTTTCGCCTCAGAATTTGCGGCGTTTACGCAACAAACGTCGCTTTTTTGAAAAATTTTTTCGGGTTTAATTTGACAACAAAATTGAAATCAATATTTCTTCGATATACATATGTGTTGTCAATTTAGCCGTATTGAAAAATTTTTCCTGGGAAATTAAATTCCATAGGGAAAAACCGAGAAATGACCTCCCTACGGATGAGCTCGTTTTGTATTTCAATATAGAAATTTTATAAAAAGAATTTAATTTCCCTCTATCAAATTTCGTTACGACTAATAATAATTAGCGCCTTTTCACGTTTGGCGTTCAATTATTATCGGTTACACTTCGTTACATTCGGTCGATTCTAAACCTCGTATTCTGCAACTTTCCAGCAGGAATAACTGCTGCTAAGAAACTGCTTACGAGGAATCGACAATGCAAACCCTGCGTTCAATCGCATCGAGCAACACCCAATTCTCCGCATCGCGTCTGGCAGCTGCCATTCTGGTCGCATTCGCTGGTGTGGCCTCCGCTTCCGCAGCCACGCTGTCGGTTGGCCCGGGCAAAACGTACGCCAAGCCGTGCGCAGCCATTGCTGCCGCCAAGGATGGCGATACGATCGAAATCACCGGTAATACCACGTACAGCGGCGACGTCTGCAATATCGACCGCAACAACCTGACCATTCGCGGCGTCAATGGCCGTCCGAAGATCGATGCCGCGGGCAAGAATGCCGGTGGTAAAGGTATCTGGGTCGTGAACGGTAATAACCTGGTCGTCGACAACGTCGAAATGTATGGCGCCAAAGTGCCGGACGCGAACGGTGCCGCCTTCCGTCTGCAAAACACCAATTTCACGCTGCGTAACTCGTTCCTGCACGATAACCAGAACGGTATCCTGAGCAATGCCAACGTGAACAGCGACATCCTGATCGAGTACAGCGAATTCGGTCACAACGGCGCGGGCGACGGCCAGTCGCACAACCTGTACATCGGCCACGTGAAGAGCCTGACGTTCCGCTACAGCTTCTCGCACGATGCCAACGTCGGCCACAACCTGAAGTCGCGGGCCGAAACGAACATGATCGCGTACAGCCGCTTTTCGAGCCTGAACCCGGGCCAGACCGGCAGCACCGCCGCCGGCAAGCCGTCGTACGAGATCGACCTCCCGAACGCCGGCGCCTCTTACATCATCGGCAACGTCATCCAGCAGCCGACCACCGCGTCGAACACCGGGATGGTGGCATACGGCGAAGAAGGCGCGAGCAACGCCAGCAGCAACCTGTATGTCATCAACAATACGTTCCTGAACGATTACGCCAGCGGCGGCACGTTCCTGTTCGTGAGCGGCAAGGTTCCGACCGCGGCCGTCGCACAGAACAACATCTTTGCCGGCGTAGGCACGTTCAGCACGCAGGCGACGACGGTCGACAAGACCAACTACCGCTCCGCCGCGCCGGGCTTCGTCAACCGCGCCGGCTACGATTTGCACCCGACCGCCAGCGCGCTGGTGATCGATGCCGGTTCGAATCCGGGCACGTCGGCCACGGGCGTGTCGCTCGCCCCGGTCGCGCAGTACAAGGCCACCGCAACCGGCGAAGCGCGTCCGGTCAACAGCACCATGGACATCGGTGCCTACGAGTCGACCGACACGAGCGCCCCGACGGGCTCCGTGACCTGGACGACCTGCGCCAACGAAGGCGCCACCTGCTCGTTCAGCGGTACCCGCGAAGTCCGCTTCGGTGCCAACGGTGTCTACACGTCGAAGGTGATCTCGGCATCGACTCCGTGCACGACCGCCGTGTTCGGCGATCCGATCCACGGCGTCGCCAAGACTTGCAGCTACTCGAGCGTGACGTCGACGACCACCGCGCCGGTAACCAGCGCGCCGACCTTCACCGCCTGCGCCAGCGAGAACGGCACCTGCTCGTTCAGCGGCAAGCGTGAAGTGCGCTATGGCACCAGCACGATCTACACGTCGAAGGTCGTGACCGGTCCGGTCAAGTGCACCAACGCCGTGTTCGGCGACCCGGCGCGTGGCCAGGTCAAAGCCTGCTCGTACTCGAGCGTGGTCCAGCAGTAAATCGTTTGCGCGGTGCCGCCCGCCGGCGCCGCGCCAAATAAAAAAGGCCGCGGACATCCGCGGCCTTTTTGTTTTGCGCTTGCACGCAAGCGCTCATCTCGAAGCGCTTACCAGATGATCACGCGGTCCTGCGGCGCGAGGTACATCTTGTCGCCCTGCTTGACCTTGAAGGCGTCGTAAAAGCCCGGCTGGTTGCGCAGCGTGCCGTTGGCGCGGAACTGGCCCGGCGAGTGCGGGTCGGTCTTCACCTGGACGATCTGCTGCTGTTCGCGCATCTTGGTGCGCCACACCTGCGCCCAGCCCATGTACAGGCGCTGGTCGCCGGTCAGGCCGTCGATGACCGGCGCCTTCTTGCCCTTCAGCGAGATCTGGTACGCCTTGTACGCGATCGCCAGGCCCGAGTTGTCGGCGATGTTCTCGCCCAGCGTCAGTTCGCCGTTCACGTGGTAGCCCGGCAGCGGCTCGAACTGGTTGTACTGGTTGACCAGCATCTTGGTCTTGGCTTCGAAGTTCTTGTGGTCTTCCGCGGTCCACCAGTCGCGCAGGTTGCCGTCGCCGTCGTACTGGGCACCCTGGTCGTCGAAGCCGTGGCTGATCTCGTGGCCGATCACGGCGCCGATGCCGCCGTAGTTCACGGCGTCGTCCGCGTTCGCGTCGAAGAACGGCGGCTGCAGGATCGCGGCCGGGAACACGATCTCGTTCATCTCCGGGTTGTAGTACGCGTTGATGGTCTGCGGCGTCATGCCCCACTCGTCGCGGTCGATCGGCTTGCCCAGCTTGTTCAGCTCGCGGTTGTATTCGACTTCGCGCGAACGCATCACGTTGCCGACCAGGTCGTCACGCGAGACGACCAGCGCCGAGTAATCCTTCCACTTGTTCGGGTAGCCGATCTTCGGCGTGAACTTGGCCAGCTTGGCCTGCGCTTCCTTCTTGGTGGCCGGGCTCATCCAGTCCAGCTTGTCGATGCTCTGCTTGTAGGCGGCCAGCAGGTTCTTCACCAGCGCTTCCATGCGCGCCTTGCGCGCCGGCGGGAAATACTCGGCCACGTACAGCTTGCCAAGCGACTCGCCCTGCGAGCGCTCGATCGCGCCCACGCCACGCTTCCAGCGCGGTTCCATTTCCTTCACGCCCGACAGGGTGCGGCCGTAGAAATCGAAGCGCTCGTCGACGAACGCCTTGTTCAGGTAGCTGCCGTAGGCGTCGATCAGGTGCATCGTCAGGTACGCCTTCCAGGTGTCCAGCGACGTCTTGTTCGACAGCTCGGCGAAGCCTTTCAGGTAGGTCGGCTGGCTGACGATCACGTAGGTCGTCTTGCCGGCGATGCCGGTGGCCTGCAGGTAGCTGTTCCAGTCGTAGTTCGGGGCGACCTTGGCCATGTCGGCCAGTTCGACCTTGTTGTAGGCCTTGATCGGATCGCGCAGTTCGACCTTGGTCCACTGCACCTTGGCCAGTTCCGTTTCGAAGTCGACGATGGCTTTCGCGTCGGCGGCGGCGTTCTTGGCGCCGGCCATGGTCAGCGTCTTCTCGACGTGGGCCAGGTACTTGGCCTTCGCGTCGGCCAGCTTGGCATCGTCGGCCTTCAGGTAGTAGTCGCGGTCGGGCATGCCCAGGCCGCCCTGCGAGATGTCGGCGACGTACTTGGTTGAATCCTTGTTGTCCTGGTGGATGCCGAAGTCGTACGGCACGTTGACGCCCATCTTGCCCAGGCGCGCCAGCAGCGCCGGCAGTTCGGCCTTGTCCTTCAGCGCGGCGATCTTCGCCAGTTCGCCGTTAAGCGGGGTGATGCCGAGCTGTTCCAGCTTCGCTTCATCCATGAAGCTGGCGTAGTAGTCGCCGATGCGCTGGGCGTCCGTGCCCTTGGCGGCTGCGCCGGCGGCGGATTTCTCGATGATGGCGCGCAGCTGTGGCAGCGTGTCTTCGCGCAGCTTCATGAACGAGCCCCAGCTGGCCTTGTCGGCCGGGATCTCGACGGTCTTCATCCACTTGCCGTTCAGGTAATCGTAGAAATCGTCCTGCGGGCGCACGGCCGCGTCGATGTACTCGGTGGCGACGCCGGTCGACAGGGTCTGGCCCTTCTTGACGGCGGTGTGCTTCGCGGCGGCCGCGCCTTCGGCCGCGTGGCCGACGTTGGCGAGCAGCGCCAGGGTCAGGGCGCTCAACAAATAATGCTTCTTCATCTCTTCATCTCCCTCGGGTTGTTATGGGCAGAATGGGGCCGGCGGGGGTACCGCCGACCGGGATTATCGCTGATGGCGACGGTTTTGTTGCAGGACTGTTACCAGATCGTCACGCGCTGTTCCGGCGGCAGGTACATCTTGTCGCCCGGCTTGATGCCGAACGCCTCGTAGAACGCAGGCTGGTTGCGCAGCGTGCCGTTGGCGCGGAACTGGCCGGGCGAGTGCGGGTCGGTCTTGACCTGCACGATCTGCTGCGCCTCGCGCATCTTGGTGCGCCAGACCTGCGCCCAGCCCATGAAGAAGCGCTGGTCGCCCGTCAGGCCGTCGATGACCGGCGCCTGCTGGCCGTGCAGAGAAATCTTGTAGGCCTTGTAGGCGATGGCCAGGCCCGAGTTGTCGCCGATGTTCTCGCCCAGCGTCAGGGCGCCGTTGACGTGGTAGCCCGGCAGCGGCTCGAACGCGTCGTACTGCTTGACCAGCATGTCGGTCTTGGCCTTGAAGCGCGCCTGGTCCTCGGCGGTCCACCAGTTGCGCAGATTGCCTTCGCCGTCCGACTGGCTGCCCTTGTCGTCGAAGCCGTGGCCGATCTCGTGGCCGATCACGGCGCCGATGCCGCCATAGTTCGCGGCGTCGTCCGCGTTCGCGTCGAAGAACGGCGGCTGCAGGATCGCGGCCGGGAACACGATCTCGTTCATGCGCGAGTTGTAGTAGGCGTTCACCGTCTGCGGCGTCATGCCCCATTCCTCGCGGTCGATCGGCTTGCCCAGCTTGGCGATGTTGCGGTTGTACTCGAACGTCTCGGCGCGCATCACGTTGCCGACCAGGTCGTCGCGCTTGATCGCCAGGCGCGTGTAGTCGCGCCACTTGTTCGGGTAGCCGATCTTCGGCGTGAATTTCGCCAGCTTGGCCTGCGCTTCCTTCTTCGTTTCCGGCCCCATCCAGTCGAGCTGGTCGATCGATTCGCGGTAGGCGGCCAGGACGTTCTTCACCAGTTCTTCCATGCGTGCCTTGCGCTCCGGCGGGAAGTACTTGCCCGTGTATTCGCGGCCCAGCGCCTCGCCCAGCGCACCTTCGACGACGGCCACGCCGCGCTTCCAGCGCGGGCGGTTCTCGTCGGTGCCGGTCAGCGTCTTGCCGTAGAAATCGAAGTTCGCGTCGACAAAGTCCTTCGACAGGTACGGCGCGTATTCGCGCAGCAGCTGCCACTGGAAGTACGCCTTGACCGTCTCCAGGTCGGTGTTCGCGAGGATCTGGTTGAAGCCCTGCAGATAGCTCGGCTGGCCGACGATCGCGTACTCGGCCTTGTTGCCGACGCCGGCGGCGCCCAGCGCGGCCTTCCAGTCGTAGCCCGGGGTCAGCGCGACCAGCTGGGCCACGTCCATCTTGTTGTAGTTCTTGTTCGGGTCGCGCAGTTCGACCTTGGTCCACTGCGCCTTGGCCAGTTCCGTCTCGAACGCGACGATGGCCTTGGCCTTCGCCTCGGCGTCCTTGTCGCCGGCCATCTGCAGGATCTGCGCCACGTGCTGCTGGTACTTGGCCTTGGCGGCGGCCAGCTTGGCATCGTCCGCCTTCAGGTAGTAGTCGCGGTCCGGCATGCCGAGGCCGCCCTGGCGGATGTAGGTGGCGTAGGTCGTCGAGGCCTTGGCGTCCTGGCCGACGTAGATGCCGTACGGCGTTGACACGCCGATCTTCGCCAGGTGCGCGATCAGGTCGGGCACGCCCTTCTTGTCCTTCAGCGTGCGGATGCGCTGCAGTTCGCCCGTCAGCGGCTTGTAGCCGAGCGCGTCGAGCTTCTTCTCGTCCATGAAACTGGTGTACAGGTCGGCGATCTTCTGCGCGTCGGCGCCGGCCTTCTTGTGCGTGTCCTTCTGGTCGGCTTCGATGATGCCGAGCAGCTGCGGCGTCGTGTCCTCGCGTAGCTTCATGAAGGTGCCCCAGCTCGAACGGTCGGCGGGGATCTCCGTCGTCTGGAGCCACTTGCCGTTCATGTAGGTGAAGAAATCGTCCTGCACGCGTACGCTCGGGTCGATGTACTGCGTTTCGATGCCGGAGCGGCTCGCCGCAGGGGCGGCCTTGGATGCGGCCGGTGCGGCGGTGTCCGCGGCGCCGGCGGATCCGAAGGCGGCCAGCATGGACAGGGTCAGGGTACTCAGAAGGTATCGTTTCACGGGAGTCCTCGGTGGTGCGGGAAAAGAGCGGCTCGTGGCCGTCGGCGAATGTAACACAGCCCGGTTCGCCGCCTCCGGGCAGGCCGTATCGGCAGCGCTACATCTTCATCTCGTAGCGAATGCCGAACGTCGTGTAGGTACGGGTCGCGGTCGCGGCGCTCTGCACGAGCGTGCCCGTGTCGACGCTGCGCGCGCTGTCGTAGACGCGCGCATCGAGATTGTTCGCGGACAGGCGCAGCTGGGCGCCCGCGTTCAGCTTGTACAGGCCATAGACGTCGAACTGGCGCTTCATGCCCGTGTACGCGGTCTCGTTGACGGTCGTGCGCACGAGCGTGGCCGGCGTCCAGTTCAAGCCGCCGCCGACGGTCAGCGGCAGGCCTTTCAGGCGCCAGTCCGCGCCCACGTTGGCGCTCTGCTTCGGCTGCTGGTCGAGGCGGTTGTCCGGGCCGGGAATGCCGTCCACGTTCGACCAGTAGCGGCTGTAGTTCGAGCGCACGTCGACGTTCGGCGCGCCGGCGTAGACGTCGGTCAGCGGAAACTTCGCTTCCAGTTCGATGCCGCGGGTGCGCGCCTTGCCGATGTTGACGGGCGTGGAGACCCAGCGCGGTCCGCCCGCGGTCTGCGCCAGCATCGTCGTGCGGCGCTGCAGGTCGTCGATGTTGCGCGCGAACGCGCTGGCCGACACGATGCCGCTTTTGCCCACGTAGTGCTCGTACGCGACGTCGATGCCGGTCGCCAGCTCGGGCTTGAGGTTCGGGTTGCCCGTGCGGTCCGGGCGCGTGGCGTCGTTGTAGGTGGAGATCGTCGGCACCGCGATCAGGTCGTTCAACGCCGGCGCTTTATAACTGCGCGTGACGCTGGCACGGATCTGGTCCTTGTCGTGTTCGGGAATGCGCCACACGCCGTGCAGCACGGGGCTCCACACCTTCGACAGATTCTTCACCTCGGCGCGGCCGGCCGCCGTCTGGTCGCTCGTGATGCGGATGCCTTCCCAGCGCAGCCCGAGGTAGGTGGAAAACTGCGGCGTCACGTCCCACTCGTCCTGCACGAACGCGGCGACGCGGCGCGAATCGGCGGAGAGCGCCGCGCCGCCGTCGTCGAACAGCGCGGCCGAATCGCCCGCCGCCGCGTGGTCCTGGCTGCGGTGGCCGCCCTCGACTTCCCATCCGGCCGCGAACAGGTGTCCCTTGCCCAGTGGCCGGGTGTACTTGCCGCCCGTGTTCAGGCTGCCGTCGCGCGTGGCGTCGCTGTCGACGTAGCGCTTCAACGGAGCGCCGGTCCCATCGAACGTGTTGCGCACGACGTCGCTGTGGCTGCGCCCGCCCGCGAAGCCGAACTTCACTTCCAGCCGGGCGCCCGCATCCATGCGGTGCAGCCAGTTGCCGAAGCCGCGCAGGAACGTCGAGTTCGACGTCGAATCGGACCGTTGCAGCGCGTATTCCGGCGCCACGGTGCCGATCGGCTGGTCGAGGCGGCTGTCGGCCCCGCCGCGGTTGCGGTTCGCGATCAGGAACGGTTGAAAGGTCAGCGTGTCGCCATTGGCGAATTTATAGGCGAAGCGCGGCGTGAGGAACAGCGAGTCGTTCACGCCGCCGCCTTCGTCATGGATGCGCTGCTCGCGCTGCACGCTGCCGTCCCGGGCCGTGGTGAGGTTGACCGTGTCGCTGTCGTTGTGCTGGCGCGCCTGGTTGACGGCGCCCGTCAGGTTCCACGACAGGCTGCCCGCCTGCCCCGGTACGACCACGCCCACGTTCACGCCGTGGCGGCCTTGCTCGATGCTGTCGGCCACGCGCAGCTGCACATCCTTCTGCCGGTAGCCTTCGCGCAGGATGATGTTGATGGTGCCCGCGATCGCCTGCGTGCTGTGCTCGGCCACGGGGCCGCGCATCACTTCGATGCGCTCGACCTGGTCGGGCGCCAGCGCGTCCAGCGAAAAGCCCGGCGGCGGACGCTCGCCGTTGACGAGCATCTGCGTATAGCCGTTGCCCAGGCCGCGCATGCGCACCCCGCCGCCGCCGCGTCCCGGCGGACCGCCGAG
>Ga0308166_1001620_pt1 | contig 23343 bp, 18 predicted proteins | sample PhyCR2_2_FD_202137 | JGI IMG/M metagenome (GOLD analysis project Ga0308166, IMG submission 202137) | Phyllosphere microbial communities from UC Gill Tract Community Farm, Albany, California, United States - DLSLCC.R2 | ecosystem: Host-associated > Plants > Phyllosphere > Unclassified | place... | reverse complement strand
GAAGTAAATCTCTGAAAGTTACTCCACAAAAATTTTAATTCTAATATTTAAAAACATAGCCCAAGGTTTCAACCTTGGGTACACAATGTGTTTCCATTTTTTTTTTTAGCCACGAATTCACGAATTATGCATTAATGAAAATTCGTGAATTCGTGGCTAAAAAACAAAGCCTTTTTACATGTTTTTAAGGCAGAAACCCTATAAAAACCGAAATTATCCATGTTTTTGATGTATTAATCCATTTTGAACGGAGTATGTAATTCTATTTTTGTCTTATAACATTATAACTATTTACCATTATGAAAAAGCATATAGACACAGATAATCCGTTGAAAAATTTAGATGAGTGGGAAGATGATTTGTTAATGCGATATCCTGATCCTTCTGAAGAAAATGTAAAAGAAAAGCAGAAAGAAGAATTTAGGAATTATGTCGATTCAGAAAGAGTAGAAACAGTTAAGGAATTTTATAGAATAAACCATACCTATCAGACGTACGATTTTGTATGCAGTAAAGAACAAGAATTTCTACAGTTCAACAGAAAAGAAATGTCGATTTGGGAAGCGGTTGATTTTTTGAACACGCTTGTAGACGATAGCGATCCAGATATTGACTTAGATCAGACACAGCATCTTTTGCAGACTTCAGAGGCCATTCGTGCAGACGGCCATCCAGATTGGTTTGTTCTGACAGGTTTTATCCATGATTTAGGTAAAGTTTTATGCCTTTTTGGAGAACCGCAATGGGCAGTTGTTGGAGATACATTCCCAGTTGGATGCGCGTATTCGGATAAAATTGTGTACCCAGAATTCTTTAAAGAAAACCCAGACTACACAGATCCAAGGTTCAACACCAAATTCGGAATCTACACCGAAAATTGCGGATTGGATAACGTAAAAATGAGCTGGGGACACGATGAATATCTCTATCAGATTATGAAAGACTATCTGCCAGAACCAGCCTTATACATGATTCGTTATCATTCTTTTTATTCGCAGCATAAAGAAAATGCGTATGCACACTTAATGAATGAAAAAGATATTGAAATGTTTGATTGGGTTAGAAAGTTCAATCCGTATGATTTGTACACAAAAGCTCCCGTTAAGCCAGATGTGAAAGCTTTGCTTCCTTACTACAAAGAATTAGTTGCTAAATATTTGCCAGAAAAGTTGAAGTTTTAAAAGTTTGTTTAAACACATAGGAACATAGATTTTTCTTTTGAGTATAAAAAAGTTTCATGAGAGAAACTAGTTTCCCACACATAGCTATGTTTTTGTAATAAATGAAATGTTTTTTAATACAAAGAAAAACTATGTTTCTATGTGTTAAAAAAAATATTGCCAGCTATCTAAAACCAAAATAATGCAGAAAACCAAAACCAAAATATTTTTTGTAAGTCTGTTACTGCTTTTAACAGCAGGGATTTCAGCTCAGGAAAAAGACCGTAATGATTGGGAAAATCCCGAAGTGTTTCAAATAAATAGAGAACCTGCAAGAGCAGCTTTTCTTCCTTATGCAGACGAAACTTCGGCAATTATCGATAAGTATGAAAACTCTCCTTGGTATTTTTCTTTAAATGGCAAATGGAAATTTTCATGGTCGCCAACACCAGATGAGCGCCCAAAGGATTTTTACAAAACAGATTTTAGCACCTTACATTGGAAAGAACTTCAGGTGCCTTCTAATTGGGAACTTAACGGATATGGTGTGCCTATTTATACGAACATTACCTATCCTTTCGAAAAAAATCCACCTTTTATCAATCATTGGGATAATCCTGTTGGGTCTTATAAAAAAGATTTTGTGCTGCCTGAAAACTGGAAAGGCCGACATGTTTTTCTTCATTTTGAAGCAGGAACCGCGGCCATGTACATTTGGGTGAATGGTGAAAAAGTGGGCTATACCGAAAACACCAAAAGTCCGGCGGAATTTGATATTTCGAAATATTTAAAACCAGGAAAAAATGATTTGGCTGTAGAAGTGTATAGATGGAGTGATGGTTCTTACTTGGAAGATCAGGACATGTGGAGGCTTTCTGGAATTGATAGAAATGTGTATTTATACAGTACTGATAAGATTAGAATTTCAGACTTTTTTGCGAGACCTGATTTAGATGCGAAATATAAAAACGGAAGCCTGAATGTAGAGGTAAGTTTAAAAAACCTGACTTCAACTTCGGTTAACAATCAAAAATTGGTTGCCAAATTAGTTGATGCTTCTGGAAAAAATGTATTTATAAAAGAACTAAATGTCAATTTAGAAGCTTCGAAAATCCAGACTTTAAATTTCTCTCAAAATGTATCAAACCCAAAATTATGGAGCAGTGAGGTGCCTAATTTATACACGTTGGTTCTGACTTTAAAAAATGCAAAAGGAGATAGTATAGAAACCGTTGGCACACAAATCGGATTCAGAAAAGTCGAATTAAAAGATGGGCAGTTATTGGTAAATGGTGTTCGATTAATGGTTCAGGGAGTTAATATTCACGAACATAATCCGGTAACAGGACATTATCAGGATGAAGCTACGATGCTGAAAGACATCAAAATGATGAAACAGCTTAATATTAATTCTGTTCGCTGCAGTCATTATCCGAACAATGTTTTGTGGGTAAAATTATGCAATAAATACGGTTTGTTTTTGGTAGATGAAGCCAATATTGAAAGCCATGGAATGGGAGTAGAAGGACAGCCTCTAAAGTGGATGAATCCAAAAACGAATCCTGGTTATCTTCCAGAATGGAGAGAAGCGCATTTGGACCGAATTTACAGCCTTGTCGAAAGAGATAAAAATATGCCATCGGTCATTATTTGGTCTTTAGGCAATGAAAGTGCGAACGGACCTGTTTTTCATGACGCCTATAAATGGATCAAAAAAAGAGATACTAGCAGACTGGTTCAGTTTGAGCAGGCAAAAGAAAATGAAAATACAGATATCGTATGTCCGATGTACCCTACGATAGATTACATGAAAGAGTATGCGGCAAGAAAAGAAGTAACTCGTCCGTTCATTATGTGTGAGTATTCGCATGCGATGGGAAACAGCAGCGGAAACTTTCAGGAATATTGGGACATCATTCGCGGAAGCAAAAATATGCAAGGCGGATTTATCTGGGATTGGGTAGACCAAGGATTTGAAAGAACAGATGAAGCAGGCAGAAAATACTGGTCTTACGGCGGTGATATGGGAAGCCAGAATTATCTAAACGACGAAAACTTCTGCCATAACGGATTGGTTTATCCAGATAGAACTCCGCACCAAGGAGCTTTTGAAGTGAAAAAAGTCTATCAGAATATTTTGTTCAAAGCAGTTGATATTAAAAATGGTGTAATTGAAATTAATAACGATTTTGGATTTACAAATCTAAACAAGTACAATTTTAGGTATGAAGTTTTAGAAAACGGAAAAGTAATTAAAGAGGGAACTTTTAATGTCGCTTTAGATCCGAAATCTAAAAAGCAATTTAAAATTGATTTTCCAAAATTAGAATCAAAAGAAGGAACAGAATATTTGCTGAATGTTTTTGCTAATACCAAAACAGGTTCAGAATTATTGCCTCAAAACTTTGAAATAGCAAAAGAGCAATTTGTGATTGAAGACGGAAAGTATTTTGCCAAATCTGAAAAGAGAAACTCGGCAAAAATTCAAGATGAAAAAGACCAATTTGTTTTGACTTCAGAGAATGTTACGGTTAATATCAGTAAGAAAACCGGACTGATTTCGTATTACAGTTTAAAAGGCGAGCAATACTTTACAGAATATCCTGAACCTAATTTCTGGAGAGCGCCAACCGATAATGATATTGGAAACAAAATGCAGATTAGAACGAATGTCTGGAGAACGGCTGGAAAAAATACATCATTAGTAAGTATCGAGCAGACAGAAGAAAACGGACAGCAATATATCGTGGCAAAATTAAAATTGAACGATGTTGCCTCAGACTATACGATCAAATATGCATTGGCAAATGACGGCGCTTTGGAGATTCAGGCTTTTTATAAAAAAGGAAATAATCCAGTACCAGAACTGCCGCGTTTCGGAATGATTTTCACTTTAAAAAATACATTAGAGAATTTAGATTATTACGGAAGAGGGCCTTTAGAAAATTATCCCGATAGGAAAACGTCATCCTTCAAAGGAATTTATACTAGTAAAGTTGCAGACCAATATGTGCCTTATACACGCCCGCAGGAAAATGGATATAAGACTGATATACGCTGGTTAAAATTATCAAGCAATAAAGGAAATGGCTTGGAAATAAAAGGTCTGCAGCCTTTATGTATGAGTACTTTGAATAACTATCCGAGTGATTTTGATGGCGGAATTTCTAAAAAGAATATTCATTCCAGCGACATCACTCCAAGAGAAGAAGTAGTGGTTTGTGTAGACTTAACGCAGCGAGGCTTAGGAGGCGACAACAGCTGGGGATTACCGCCGCACGAACAATATCGATTAACCCAAAGCGAATACAGCTACGGATTTATCATTAAGCCACTTTAATTAAAATAACCTGTTGCTTAGTTTAGTCACAGTCACAGTTTTCAGTCACAGATAGCACTGAATACTGTGACTGCGACTGAAAACTAACTGAAAATGAATACTATAAAAATGAATAACCCTAAAAACGGAAGATTAATTTCTTTAGATGCGCTGCGCGGATTTGTGATGTTTTGGATTATGAGCGGTGAACACATCATTCATGCTCTGGCCAAAGCAGCTCCAATTCCTGTTTTTATCTGGATGTCATCGCAATTGCATCATGCGGAATGGAATGGCATTACATTCTATGATATGATTTTTCCTGTGTTTTTGTTTGTTGCAGGCGTTTCCATGCCGTATTCTTTTGAAAAGAAAATGAGTCTGGCAGGAGTGCTAACGCCGCAAGAATTGCCTGTAAGCGAAAAACGAAAAATATACCTTTCAATGCTGAGAAGAACTGGTATTTTGCTGGTTTTAGGCTTTATCGTAAATGGATTATTGCGCTTTGACGGATTCGACCATACCCGTTTTGCGAGTGTTTTAGGCAGAATCGGACTCGCTTGGTTTTTTGCGGGAATCATTTATTTGAATTTTGATCTCAAAAAACAGTTCATTTGGTTTTTAGCCATTTTGATGGGTTATTATGCAGCCATGAAATGGATTCCCGTTCCAGGATTTGGAGCAGGAGTTTTAACAAAGGAAGGATCATTAGAAAGCTATATTGACCGATTATTTTTACCGGGAAGGCTGCACAGCACTGTTTATGATCCTGAAGGAATATTTTCGACTCTTCCGGCAATTTCTACCGCTTTGCTTGGAGTTTTTACAGGAACCTTTTTAAAAGCAAAAAATCAGTTTTCTATAAAAGCAAAATTGATTTTGATGACATTGACAGCTATTTTGTTAATAATTGCAGGTCTTATTTGGGATATTGATTTCCCCATTAATAAACATTTATGGACAAGTTCTTTTGTCTGTTTTGTGGGCGGATTCAGTATTTTATTTTTTGTTTTTTTCTATGTGATAATCGATTTGTCTGGTTTACACAAATGGGCATTTCCATTGATTTTAATTGGTTCAAATTCAATTCTAATTTATATCGCAGCTGAAGGCTCTGTCGATTTTAAACACACCGCAGATTACTTTTTTGGCGGACTTATTCACTATCTGCCGATGGTCTGGCAGCCAGTTTTTGTTGCGTTGTCAGTAACGTTTGTACAGCTTCTTTTGCTTTATTTTCTCTATAAAAGAAAATGGTTTCTCAAGATTTGATACCAATCAAAATTTAAAATACATTTTACTAACTAACCACCAATAACCACCTATTATGAATGTATTACAAACCGCAGATTACATTGTATTCTTTATTTACTTTATCATAGTCACAGCCTATGGAATGTACATTTACAGAAGCAAAAAAACAGCTGCAACGAGTTCTAAAGAATATTTTTTAGCCGAAGGTTCGCTTACTTGGTGGGCAATCGGTGCATCGTTGATTGCTTCCAATATTTCAGCGGAACATTTTATCGGGATGAGCGGCTCTGGTTTTGCCATCGGATTGGCAATTGCTTCTTACGAATGGATGTCTGCAGCTACGCTGATTCTTGTGGCGATGTTTATTCTGCCAATTTATCTAAAGAATAAAATATTTACCATGCCGCAGTTTCTTGCCAAACGATACAGCGGTACCGTGAGTGCCATTATGGCGATTATCTGGCTTTTAATTTATGTATTTGTCAATCTTACTTCGATCATCTATTTAGGTGCTTTAGCCATTTCTTCTATCGCACCCATAAGTTTTCAGTTTTGTGTAATCGCATTGAGTTTGTTTACTGTAATCGTGACTTTGGGCGGTATGAAAGTAATTGGATATACAGACATGTTTCAGGTAATTGTTTTAATTCTCGGAGGTCTCGTAACAACTTATCTCGCCCTGACATTATTATCAGATCAGTTTGGTTTTGGAAAAGACATCATAAAAGGACTAGCCGTAATTGCTGATGAAGCGCCTGGACATCTGCATATGATTTTAGAAAAATCCAATCCGCATTATAATGAACTGCCAGGAATGTCGGTTCTAGTAGGCGGAATGTTAATCAATAATTTGGCGTATTGGGGATGTAATCAATACATTGTTCAGAGAGCATTAGGAGCCGATTTAAAAACAGCGAGAAAAGGAATTTTATTTGCCGCTTTTCTAAAATTATTAGTTCCAATTATTGCCGTTTTACCGGGTATTGCCATGTTTGTAATGCACGAAAACGGAATGTTTCAGCAGGAAATGGTTGATGCAGCAGGAGTTTTAAAACCGGATCAGGCATATCCGACTTTAATGAATTTACTTCCTGCGGGATTAAAAGGAGTTGCTTTAGCCGCTTTGACTGCAGCAATTGTTGCTTCTCTGGCAGGGAAAGCCAATAGTATTTCGACTATTTTTTCTTTAGACATTTATAAAAAATATTTCAATTCTCAGGCATCCGAAAAAAAACTGGTTCGTACCGGAAGATGGTGTGTTGTGGTTTGTATGATTATCGCGGCTTTTGTGGCGCCAGCATTAAAATCATTAGATCAGGCTTATCAGTTTATACAAGAATATGTGGGATTCTTTTCACCAGGAGTTTTAGCAATTTTTTTGTTGGGAATGTTTTGGAAAAAAACGACTCCAGCGGCGGGATTGGCAGGAGCATTGCTCACAGTGCCTATCGCAGCGATTTTGAAATTTTTGCCAATGTGGACGGAAGGTGCGTTTCCTGATTATCCTTTCTTAGACAGAATGACTATTGTTTTCTTTATTATTGTATTGATAATGGTAGCAATAAGTCTGATAAAACCAGTATCTGAACAGGAAGCTGAAATTCATAAAATAGAAGTCGATACATCAATGTATAAAGTGTCCTCAGGATTTATAGTTGGCTCTTTTATTATCAGCGGAATTCTAGTGGCTTTGTATACTGTTTTCTGGTAAGATTTTGGAATTGCTGGATAGAGTTCGAAGACATCTGTTTGCTACAGATTAAACGATTTTTTGTTTCACGCAGAATCTGTCAGATTTCAGCAGATTTATTTAGATTTTTTTATAAATATCTGTGTAATCTGCTTAATCATTTTAAATCAGCGTGAAATAAAACTTCTCAGGAAGAGTAAAAATTAGCTCAAATAAAAAATATGAAAAAGAAATCTATAATCACGATACTTATTTTCTGTATTTCATTGACTATTTCAGCACAAAAAACTTTTGATATTAAAAAGTATGGTGCTGTTGGAGATGGCAAAACCTTAAATACAAAAGCAATTCAGAAAGCAATTGATGCCGCAAATAAAAATAATGGCGGAAGAGTTGTTTTTTCTAAAGGAACATATCTATCTGGAAGTATTGTTTTAAAAAATGATGTGGAGTTGTTTTTTGAAGAAGGCGCTACTTTATTAGGAAGCTCAAATCCTGAAGATTATCCAAAATATGAAGGAATAAGAGCCTTAATTATTGCGTTTGAAGCTAAAAATATGGCGGTATCGGGAAAAGGGATTATAGACGGACAAGGAAGAGAACTGGCATTAGCAATTGATTCGCTGCACCACACGGGAGTACGCATTGATCCGAAATACAATTACAAAAGAATGCGCCCAGAAGACGGAAGAGGAAAACTGATTTCGTTTGTAAAATGCGATTCGATTACCATGAAGCAGATTACCTTGAAAAACAGCCCAGGATGGACGCAATGTTTCAGAGAATGTAAAAATATTGTTATTGATTTTATAAAAGTGGAAAGCAGAGCGTACTGGAACAATGATGGAATTGATCTTGACGGTTGCGAAAATGCCCGAATTACCAATTGCAATATAAACACTGCCGATGATGGAATCTGTCTGAAATCGGAAGTACCGGGACTGCACAATAATAATATTTACATCGGTAATTGCACGATACGATCTAGTGCCAATGCAGTCAAATTTGGAACAGGTTCTTACGGCAGTTTTAAAAATGTAACCATTGAAAATATCAAGGTTTTTGACACATTTAGATCGGCAGTTGCCATTGAATCTGTCGATGGTGCAGACATTGAAAACATCAAAGTTTCAGATATTACCGCTGTCAATACAGGAAATGCGATATTGATTCGTCTCGGGCATAGAAATGGAGATAAAGCGGGATCTATCAAAAATGTATCGATTAAAAACGTAAAAGTGCAAGTTCCTTTTGGACGTCCAGATATCGATTACGACATGAGAGGTCCAGAAGTCGATTATTTCCATAATCCGTTTCCGTCTTCTATTGCTGGAATTCCGGGACATTTAATTGAAAATGTGACCTTAGAAAATATTGAAGTCATATATCCGGGAAGAGCATCAAAAGGAATGGCGTACCATCCTTTAAGCCGACTGAAAGATGTCAAAGAAAATATAAACGGCTATCCTGAATTTAATATGTTTGGTGAACTGCCATCATGGGGATTTTATGTGCGCCACGTCAACGGAATTGAAATGAAAAACATAAAACTGATTTTGGATAAAGAAGATTTTCGTCCCGCTTTTGTTTTCGATGATGTCAAAAATCTGACCATGAATGCGATTGATATTCCTTCGGATAAAGTCAGTCAGATTGTTTTTAAAGATGTTATAGGAAGTAATTTGGACAGCGAAGCTGCAAAAAGAAAAATAGAACCAGAACAAAATAAATTTGAATTGCCAGCGCATTAAAAGTTAGCCACAAAGTCGCAAAGAAGTGAAGTTTTTTTGTTTCACGCAGATTTAAAAAGATTTAAGCAGATCCTGCAGATATTTAAAAAAAAAATCTAATTAAATCTGCCTAAATCTGAAAAATCTGCGTGAAAAAAACTTAGAGCCTTTGTGGCAAAAAAAATAAAAAATATGAAAAAGAAATCGATCATCACACTGCTAATTTTCTGTATTTCCATCACTATTTCAGCACAAAAGATTTACGACGTTAAAAAATACGGAGCAAAAGGAGATGGAAAAACTAACGATGCAGCAGCTATTCAAAAAGCAATTGACGCGTGCAGCAAAACAGGCGGAAGAGTTTTAATTCCTGCTCCCTTTACCTTTTTAGCAGGACCAATTGACGTCAAATCAAAAGTCGATTTGCATATTGAAGCTGGAGCTAAATTATTGGCAAGTCCAGATGAAAAATTGTACACCAAAAGCGCTTTCAGAACCAATCCGGGCGAAGGGACAATTTGGATTGGAGGAGAAAACGTCGAGGATTTTACCATTAGCGGAAGCGGAAAAATAGACGGAAACGGAATTTCTTTTATGGGAGAAGAACAAGAAGATGCGTATGTTCTAAAACCATTCAATGTTCTAGATCCAAGACCTCATGTTTTGACGATTATTGGAGGAAAAAATATTAGAATTCATGATGTTCATATCGGAAACTCAGCTTATTGGACAGTTCATTTAGTAGGATGTAACGATGTTGTGATCAGCGGGATTACTTTATTAAACAGCTTGAAAGTCCGCAATAGCGATGGAATCGATTTGGATCATTCTAAAAACGTGCGAATCAGCGATTGTTATATTGAAAGCGGTGACGATTGCATCTGCTTGAAAAACAGAAGAGAATTTGAAGAATTTGGAGCTTGTGAAAATATTACCGTAACCAACTGTACGATGACGAGCAGCAGCTGCGCCATTAAAATTGGTTCAGAAAACATGGATGCCATTAGACAAGTCGTTTTCAACAATTGCATCATTAAAAACAGCAACCGTGCTTTAGGAATTCAAAATAGAGATGAAGGAACGGTAAGCGATGTAATCTTTTCTAATATCATTATCGAAAGCAAATTAAATACCGACACGTGGTGGGGAAAAGCAGAACCGATTTATGTAACCGCTTTTAGAAGAGCCAAAATAAACCATAAAGATGCTAACTGGCGTTTTCCAAAAGGCGCGACAGAAGGAAAAGTTGGTGAAATTAAAAATATTTATTTCTCTAATATTCAATGTACAGGAGAAAATGGAGTTTTTGTAAGCGGAGAATCGAAAGATAAAATCAAGAATATTGTTTTTGATAATGTAAGTGTTTTTATAGACAAAACAACTTCTTTTCTCGGCGGATTGTACGACAGACGTCCTGCAAATGTAGAAGGTTTTGTGCAGGGAACCACCTCTGGTTTCTATTTTGATTCAGCTGAAAGTATTAAGGTTCAAAACTGTACCGTAGAATGGGGAAAAAATAAACCCGATTATTTTAAACATGCAGTTGAAAGTAAAAATGTCGATGTATTAAAAGTGATTAATTTAGACGGAGAAGCCGCTTTTCCTGCTAAATTAGAGGCTGTAAAGAAATAATTAGTTTAATTCCGAATGAAAAATACGATCCTTGCAAAATTTACCATTTTTGGTTTGATGCTGAGCAGTTTTTATATAAATGCTCAGAAATCGACTTTAGAAGTTGATGCTTCCAAAACGATTACTAAAATTCAGCCAACCATGTTCGGTTTGTTTTTTGAAGATATCAATTTTGCCGCAGATGGTGGATTGTACGCCGAAATGGTAAAAAACAGATCTTTTGAATTCGAGAAACCTTTAATGGGTTGGGAGCAGCCAAATACCAAAAGGTCTTCAATGAATAAAGAATCGGGTAGTGCTGTGCCTATAAATTTAGCAGCAGACAATACCAATTTTTGTCGCGTAGAAATAAATAATGATAAAGGTTACGCTTTAATAAATGAAGGCTTCAGAGGAATGGGAGTGAAAAAAGATGCCAAATACAATCTTTCATTAAAAGCAGCCAATCCTAATGCAGCGATCAAGAAAATCATTGTTCAATTAATAGACAAAGATCAAAAAGTAATTGGAGAAACTAATATTATTCCAAATTCGGTACAATGGGCGAATTATACGGCACAAATTGTTGGTAAGCAGACAGAAGCAAAAGCAAAACTTAAAATAACATTTGAAGGAACAGGAACTATCGATTTGGATATGATTTCGCTGTTTCCTGAAGATACTTGGAAAGGCAGAAAAAACGGACTTCGTAAAGATCTTGTACAACTTTTATATGATGTAAAACCCGGATTTTTACGTTTCCCAGGCGGTTGTATTGTCGAAGGAAGAACATTGTCAGACCGTTATCAATGGAAAAAATCGGTTGGAAATGTAGAAGAAAGAAAAACGATGATGAACCGTTGGAATGTCGAATTCAACCACAAACAAACGCCTGATTATTTTCAAAGTTTCGGATTAGGGTTTTACGAATATTTTCAGCTTTCTGAAGATATTGGAGCGGAACCTTTACCAATTTTAAGCTGTGGAATGGCTTGCCAGTATAACACAGGAGAATTAGCTCCGATGGATGAATTAGATCCCTATATTCAAGATGCCTTAGATTTGATTGAATTTGCAAACGGAGATGCTAATACAAAATGGGGAAAACTTCGGTTAGATATGGGACATCCGCAGCCGTTTAATTTAAAATATATCGGAGTTGGAAATGAGCAATGGGGAACAGATTATATTGACCGTTACAAAGTTTTTGAAAAAGCAATCAAAGCAAAATATCCAAAAATCATAATAGTATCTGGAAGCGGACCTTCACCAAAGGGTGAACATTTTGATTATGCAATGGCGGAACTTAAAAAGCTGAATGCAGAATTGATAGACGAACATTATTACGAAAGCCCGAAATGGTTTAGAGAAAACGCAGGCCGTTATGATAATTATGATCGAAAAGGGCCAAAAATATTTGCAGGAGAATATGCGGCACAAAGTGTTTCTGGAGCAAATCCAAACAATAGAAACAATTGGGAATGTGCCTTTTCTGAAGCCGCTTTTATGACGGGTTTGGAAAGAAATGCAGAAGTAGTTCAGTTATCGTCTTACGCACCATTAATGGCTCATGAAGATGCTTGGCAATGGACACCCGATATGATTTGGTTTAATAATCTTCAATCTTATGGTTCGGCAAACTATTATGTGCAGCAATTGTTTTCTACTAATAAAGGAACAGATTTGTTAAGCATCACTCAGGACGGAAAAGCTTTAATTGGGCAGCATGATTTATACGCATCGGCAGTAAAAGACACGAATAGTAAAGAAATTATTGTGAAATTGGTAAACACTGCCGCTTCAAACCAAGACGTTAATATCAATTTGAAAGGAGCAAAATTAGGGTCAAAAGGTAGTATGATTAGATTGGTAAGCGAAAATTTACAGGATGAAAATACTTTTGCAGATCCAAAAAAAATCACGCCAAAACAGAGTGAGTATAAAATTGTTAAAGGAAGCCAGCAGTTCGATCTTCCACCGTATTCGGTCACAGTTTTGAAATTTAAAATTAAGTAACGATCTATTTTTCAGTACTAGAAACTAAACTAGTTTCATTATGGTTTTTTAAAACGTGAAATTCCCTTTTTTAATAGTATTTTAGCAGAGTATAATGGTATATTCTGCTTGCTGAAATCTAAAACAGCTTCATGTTTTCTAGGATATATTTGCCTGACATTTGTAAAGAGCTTCGTAAATGCAAATTTTTAATTTGTGACGTAGGTACTTCAAAACCAATATGCATACCTATTTTATCGAAATAAAAATTATAAAACCAACATGCAAGAAGACAGTGCTTTAGAAAATAATGGTGTACTGGCACTCTACGAGCTTATTACGAGTTATATTGAAATTTCAGATTCCGAATTGGAATACTGTCTCAGCATGCTCGAATATGAATCATATAAAAAGAAAGAAATACTTTTAAAAGAAGATGAAATCTGCTCTAAAATTTATTTTGTAACCAAAGGACTGCTGCGGATCTATTTTGTAGATGACAAAGACGAGGAAAAAACATTTCATTTCTGTTTAGAAAATACTTTTGGAACAGATTATGAAAGCTTTCTTAAAGGAATCCCTGCTAGTTTTTCAATACAAGCTATGGAAGATACAGAAGTACTCGTTATCTCATTTGAGATGCTTCAAAATATTTATAAGGTATTACAGCAGGGCGAAAAACTAGGAAGACTCATAACCGAAGATTATTTTTTTATTGTCAATGATAAAATAAAAGCTCTTTATGTCAATAGTCCAATGGTTAGGTATAAAGAAATGAACAATAGATTTCCTCGTATTCTCCAGCGCGTTCCCCAGCACTGTATTGCATCTTATCTTAATATAACACCTGTTCATTTGAGTCGTTTAAAATATATGAATGATTCGGTGTAAAAAAGTGAAAGTGATTCTTCAATGTATTTTGGTATTCCTAAATCGAAATGCTTAACATTTGTTATTGCTTATTGTTAGTTTAGACTTTTTATTTGTGTCTTTTTAATAATCGTGTTGTATTTACATTTGTTGTCCCTCTGTAGTATTTTAGACTTACAGCTTGGCTGATCCTTTTACGCTACGGTTTGACATTTTGTTATGCAGCATTCCAATTATGTATCAATAATGGAAGTAAAAATAAATGACAACATCAAGAGTATGAGAGAACTCAAGAATTATACTCAGGAATACATGGCACAAAGGCTTGACATTACACAAGCGGCATACAGTAAAATTGAAAAAGGAAATACCAGCATCAGCTTTGATAAACTTGAAAAAATCGCCACTGTTTTTGAAGTAGACCTAGAAGCTATTATTCGCTTTAACAGTGGTTTGGGGCCTGCTGGGTCAAGTTACAAAATCAGTCATTCCTCTGAAACGTATTTAGGTCTAAGACTTTACAAAGATAAAATTGCACTGCTTGAAAAATTACTGCATCATACTGATTTGGAAATCAAACGTTATGAAGACAAGTTTGGATCACTCTAAGTCACTTCAAAAAGTATTTATTAAAAACATTAAATATTAAATAAATTATGTAATTACTTCTGCATCAAATATTAAATGGGAAGTTATTATGTATTTGGAATATTTTAGTACAAATAGTTATAAAAAATAACTATTTGTATAATTTTATGCTAGTAAAAATTAGTCATTCACGGATGGGAATTGTGCAATAATTAAATTTTACGATGTAATAGCAGCGAGTATACAAACCAATAGATTCGCATAAAAATTGCCTTCCTTATGGAGAGAACTTTACAGCTTCTAAAAGATATAGTTGACCAGACCCCGCTTCCGATAGGGGTTTATATCGGTACCGAATTAAGAATTGAACTTGCCAACCAATCGATGATTGAAACGTGGGGCAAAGGAGATCAAGTATTGGGTAAAACCTACTTTGAAATTCTGCCTGAAATAGGGAGACAGAATATTTTTGACCAGGCGCTGGAAGTACTTAGAACGGGAATTCCTTTCCATGCAAAAGACCGCAGGGTTGATCTTGTCAAAGAAGGAGAATTAAAAAGCTACTATTTTAATTATAGTTTTATTCCATTATTAGATTCAAAGGGAGAAATTTATGGAGTAATGAATACCGGTATGGATATAACTGATCTTCATTTGGCCAGAGAAAAGGTGCAGAGCTCAGAGGAACAACTTAGAATGGCCATAGATGCTTCGGGAATGGGTACTTATGAAATCGATCTTTTAACAAATCAAATAAAGACTTCGGGAAATTTCAAATCCATCTGGCCTGTAGAAGGTGAAATCTCCAATGAGAAAATTACTTCACGTCTGCACCCTGATGATCTGGCCGTTCGTGAAAGAGCACATCAACAAGCACATCAGTCGGGAATTATTTCGTATCAAGCCAGAATTTTAAATGAAGATAATTCGATGCGATGGGTCAGAATTAATGGCAAGATTATAAAAGATTCGCAGGGGAATTCCGTTAAAATTGCGGGCGTAATAGAGGATATTGAAAAGCAGAAAGTATTTGAAGAGAAGATGAAAAAACAAGTTTCACAAAGTATGGAGGAACTTAGACGCTCTAATGAGGATCTGCAGCATTTTGCTAATCTAGTGAGTCATGATCTTAGAGAACCCGTTCGAAAAATAAAAACGTTTATGGGGCTTTTGAAAAGAGAAATTAAATTTGATACCAGCGCCGTTTTTAAAAGATATCTAAGCAGAATTGACCATTCAGCAGAACGTATGGAAAATATAATAGAAGGAATTTTAAATTATTCTGCTGCCGATAAGAAGAAACATATTGTAGAATGGATTGATTTAGGCGAAATTCTGGAAGATATAAAAATAGATTTTGAACTGGTTATAAATGATAAAAATGCACAGATTGTACATTTCGGACTTCCGAAAATTGAAGGAGCACCTATTCTTATACAGCAGCTTTTTTACAATCTGGTACAGAATGCTCTTAAATTTTCTAAACCCGGTGAGTTTCCCTATATAGAAATAAATTCTAAAATTATACAGAATAATGATAGGGCAGAAGCGCAGATTTCAATTCAGGATAACGGCATTGGTATTGAAAACCAATATGCCGAACGTATATTTAACGCTTTTGAAAGACTGCATTCTAAAGATCAATACGAAGGAAGCGGGCTTGGGTTGTCGCTATGTAGAAAAATTGTAAATCGTCATGGCGGACAAATTACTGCTGTGGGAGAAGCAGGCAAAGGAGCAGAATTTATTCTTACGCTGCCGTTAGAACAAAATAAATCTACTATTTAATAGAAATTTACAAGAATATCATACGTTAAAAATTTTAACAATTAAGATTTTTGTATTTAGATATTTTCTAATATCTTTAACATATGGGAATTATATAAAAACTGCGTATAATTTTACAGTTTATATAGTTTGCATCTTAACGTTAATCTTTTTGACTATATGAGAATATTTTTTGCTGCGCTTCTATTTTCTTTAAGTTCCTTTACTACATTATCTATAGATGATAAAAAAATATTTCTCAATGAGATCGAACTCACCCGCCTCAATGATCATGTAAATGAAATAAAAACATTTGCAGCATCTAATCATAAATTCAACAGTAAAATTGCCTTTCTGGTAGATATGAAAATCAAATCAGGAAGAAATCGTTTTTTTGTATATGATCTTGAGCATGACCAGATTCTTGACCAAGGACTTGTTGCTCATGGATCAGGTTCTGAAACCAATATAAAGGGAGATATTCTTCAGTTCAGCAATACTCCAGAATCTAATTGTACTTCTTTAGGAAAATATGCCATTGAAGGATCATATAAAGGCGTTTTTGGAAAAGCTTTTAGACTTGCAGGACTGGATCAGAGTAACTGCAATGCCATGAAAAGAGCCATCGTGCTTCATCATTACAAAGAAGTTCCTTACGAAGAACAGGGCTATTATATAATTAATAGTCATGGCTGTCCAATGGTAAATGAAGTATTTTTTAAAAGACTTGAAAAAATCATAGACAGTTCTAAATCTAAAATTCTTCTTTCAGTATATTATGAATAATATATTTTAAAATATAATTACCCAAAAAGAGTCTTTAAGACTCTTTTTTTTTGGATTAAACTCTCCATATTTCAAAACGTGTTGGATGTAAATTATAACGTTATGTTATGTTTTATAAATAAAAAAAGAATTGAGACTGGGCTAAAGTTCATAATCTTGCAGCATGTTTATTTCTCTTAGCAGAGTGTTTTTCTCTAAGCTTTTTAATAGATTATTGAACATTGCAGAACATAAATTGGGGATTATGTCTGTGCTGGACAACCCGTCTTATCTTTTGTAAGACGGGATTTTCCAATTACTATTTTAAATATAAGGTTTCATGGTACAAGAGTATTTCCTTTTACTACTTTAATAAATGATAAAAAGTAATCTTTGCCTTTTTTTAAATCAGCTTAACTTCTTGTGAAAACATACTCATGTCTCTTTATCCATTTATTATCGTCCGAAAAAAGGACTTCCTTACGTATAGAAAAAGATGTTTTGCCTATAGTGTAGATTTGTTTTATCAAGGCATCTTTGTTATCATTACCATCTTTTCCAGATTTCTGGGTTACAATTTGAACGCTTCCATCTGGAAGATCCTTTCTTGATTCAATCTGTTCTTTGCCTATGTATTTTTCATCCTCTGAAATAATAATAGTTTGTTTTGTATTGGCACTTTTTTCTTTTGGATAGGTGTAGATAAAAAGAAATTCATTCGATGTATCTTTTCTTTTAACTTCTAGATCTGCTGACATGCTGTAGGGTTTTCCCGAAGAGTAATCTAAATACGTGAGAGTTCCTTTCCATATTCCGCATGCTTTTTCGAAATCTGCCTTAAGTGTTTGTGTTTTCTTTTGGGCATGGGTAAAATAAGTTGTAAAAATAGCTGTGCAAATCAGCGTAATAGCAATTGATTTCTTCATTGGGATCAGTTATTAAGTCGTTTTATAGAGTTCTATTTTTTGTTTTAGAGCGTTCAACACGCTTTGCATTTGCTTTGTAAATGCTTATTTCAAATGCAATGATTCAAAACTAGTTATATAAAAGGAAATAAGAATTGACTTAGGGTAAGTTTTGTTCCAATAATTTTTCGGCGATTAATTTATATTAAAAATCTGTTTTCGGTATTCTCCTGGAGTTAGACTTACGATTTGTTTGAAAATTTTTGAAAAATGAGCCAGATTGGAAAAGCCGGTATCTATGGTAATCTCCAAAAAAGTTTTGTTTGTAGTGGCAATAAGGTACTGGGCGCGTTCAATTTTTTTTTCATGTATATATCGCAAAGGTCTCATTCCGGTATGAATTAAAAATTGTTTAGAGAAATAGTCCTGATTTTGATTAACTCTTGCAGCCAGTTCTAAAATTGTGATATTTTGATGTATGTGCAACTGTATGTAGCTCATGGTATCGGCTATTTTTGAAGGTATAACCCGCTGTGGAGAAACTTTAAAACCCGCAGATAGAAATCTGGAAATTAACTGCAGTATAATGCCTTGATTTTCAAATTGAACATGAGGTTTGATTACATTATTTAAAGATCTGTATTCTTTGTAATAAGCTTCTCTTTCATAAATTTTAGGATTATCAGATCGGTTAATTCCTCTTCCGGGATTACTCTTCAGCATCTTTTTTATAAGCAGTACATCAATTTGAGATGCTGTACATTTTAAAATACGGCGATTATTACCAAATAATGAAATTCCGTCTGCAGAATCTTCAAAAAATTGGATAAAATACTGGCTTAGATAATGATCGCAGTTTAAATTACAAGTTGTAAAACTCGGTATTAAATACAGGCAGCCGGGTTCTAATTTCAATTGCTGACTGCTGTCTGATACAAATCCGGTTCCTTCATCAATATAATACAGCCGATAATACGGACTGATCACATTGTAATAATTCCATTTATCGTCAAGCTTGACATAATCTATATGCAGAAGTGTGAATGAATAAGAGAAAATATTGTGGGACATGAGAGAAAATGATCGGTTTTAAATAATAAATAATCGGTTTTGAATACATAAAACAAAATATTCTATTTTAATTTTACTACAATTAAAATGATTAAATATAATCAATAATAAAATTTTAAGATCGATTAAAAAATAATATATAGTAATATAGATTTATTTATTAGAAATTTATCAGTATTAGAATATTTTTTTAATCGGATATGAATAAAAACTAAGTGAATTAAAAATATGAACAGAAGAAATGCTTTAAAATTAGGCATGACAGCTTTAGCTGGATTGTATTTATCACCTTTGCTCGGAAGATCTATTCTTTTAAAATCAGAGCCCTATGAGTTAGGGCCTTTTGAGCCGTCTTGGGAATCACTTGAAAAATATAAGGTGCCAGATTGGTTTAGAGATGCTAAGTTTGGAATGTGGGCACATTGGGGACCTCAGTGCCAGCCCGAAGCAGGAGACTGGTATGGAAGAGGAATGTATGAAGAAGGATCGAGACAATATAATTTTCATCTTCAAAAATATGGCCATCCTTCTACATTTGGTTTTAAAGATGTTATTAATACTTGGAAAGCAGATAAATGGGCTCCTGACGAACTTGTTAATCTTTATAAAGATTCTGGAGCAAAATACTTTATGGCGATGGCCAATCATCATGATAATCTCGATTTATATGACAGCCAGTATCAGCCACAGTGGAACTCCACACGCGTAGGACCACAAATAGATATAATCAAAGGATGGGAAAAAGCCGCCAGAAAAGCTGGTCTGCCCTTTGCAGTAAGTATTCATGCGGCCCATGCATGGAACTGGTTTGACACTTCAAAAGGCGCTGATAAAAACGGACCATTTGCCGGAATATCCTATGACGGAACTTTGACTAAAGCGGATGGAAGCGGTAAATGGTGGGATGGATTGGATCCTCAGGATTTATATGCTCAGAATCATCCCATAAGCGGTAAACCTTCTGGTGATTCGTCTGTTCACAGCCAGTGGGATTGGGCAGATGGTGCTTCAATACCTTCCTCTGAATATTGTGAAAAATTCTATAATAGAACCATTGATCTCATTGAGAAATATAATCCAGATATGTTGTATTTTGATGATACTGCTCTGCCTTTATGGCCCATCAGCGATGCGGGACTTCGTATAGCAGCACATCTTTACAATAAAAGCCTTAAAAAAAATAAAACCGTTCAAGCCGTCATTACTGGAAAAATTTTAACCGAGCAGCAGCGTAAGGCTTTAGTCTGGGATATTGAAAAAGGACAAAGCAATCAAATTGAACCTTTGCCATGGCAGACTGATACTTGTATTGGAAACTGGCATTATGACCGCGATGTGTATACTAAAAAACAGTATAAATCCGCTAAGACTGTAATTCATACCCTGATAGATGTGGTAAGCAAAAATGGAAATCTTATGCTCAATATTCCCATTCGAGGAGACGGTAGTATAGATGAACAAGAATTGCAAATCGTAAAAGAAATAGGGCAGTGGATGAAAGCCAACGGCAGAAGTATTTACGGCACCAGACCATGGAAGATTTTTGGAGAAGGACCTCAGCAGGCAAGTACAGGGAAATTAAAAGCACAGGGATTTAACGAAGGCCAGGGTAAACCTTACAGCGCTGAAGATTTTCGTTTTGCACAGAAAGATAATCAGCTTTTCGCTACAGTAATGGATTGGCCTGAAAAAGGTGTGGTCTATATTAAAACTCTAGGATCTGAGGCTGGATACTATACCAAAGACATCAAAAAAATCCGATTAGTGAGCACAGGAGAGAAACTGCAGTTTGCGCAGCATAAAGAATACTTAAAAGTAAAGTTTCCTGCTGATAAACCACAAGGAAGTTTTGCGAATGTGCTGGAAATTTTTTCTTAAATAAAATATACAACCAATGAGATTATGTTATGCCTGTGATTTAATTGATGATCCAGAGAAAATCAAAGAATATATACAATATCATACTCAGGATAATACATGGCCTGAGATAACTAAAAGCATCAAGGACAGCGGAATCAAGAACATGGAAATTTACATTCTTGCTAATCGGCTGTTTATGATTATGGAAGTCGATGAAACCTTCACCATTGAGAGAAAACAGGCAATGGATGCCGCAAATCCAAAAGTGCAGCAATGGGAAGAATTGATGTGGAAGTTTCAACAGGCACCTCCGGGAGCTGCTGAAGGAGAAAAATGGCTGCCAATGAAAATGATCTACAAATTGGAGTAAATCATATTTAAAGTGAATATAAATTTATGAAAGCTTAATTATCAAGTCGGCGGGCAGAGGAATGAAAAATACTATCAAGGTTTAGCCCTTTATTTTGTAAATGTATTCTCCCAGAAAGATCAACAGGAGAAAAATCCAGCTGCTTTAAGAAGTTTTTTACATAGTTTTTTGAAGCTCTGTGATCGGCTATAAAAAATATTTGTTCCTTATTTCTCACATCGTTTTTGTCTTGAAGATCAACAGGATGAAATAGTTTCACTACATGTGCTTGAGGAAGAAGTGACGCTGTAATTTTATAAGTCATCGCATTGGTGATTCCTGATAAAAGTGTCTGCGGATCAAATATTAAACCGCTAGTGTGTATAATTATTTTTCCCGATACATCTGGGAGCTGATTCAGTACATTTTCCAGATCATCTTTAGGGATAAATAATAAAATGATATCTGCTGAAGCGGCTTGCTCTAAAGTGCCAGTTGTAGCTGTAGGACCAAATTTTTCAAGAGCATCTCTTATAAGACTATTCCCTTTCGGATTGTATACGGTAACGATATGACCTTGCCGGGCAGAACGAAAGGCCAATTCCATAGTAAGACTGCTGATTCCTATAATTCCAATTTTCATAACGGATCAAGTTTTAATGCTGTTATTATATTATCATTTATAAAACTTTTGCACCAACAAAGGCACTCAGTTTTAAGGTCTGGTTTAGGCTTAGTTAAATGTAGTGAAATTAACTGGTTATTAATCAGGTGTTTTTACCTGTTCTTTCAATTAAAATATAAATTAATTTCATGCTGTAAATGGTTTAATTTTACTAGGTTTTAGGAATTATACATCCAGTAGTATGACATTTTTTCAAGCTGTTTTATGAAAAAATGTCAGAACATTCCGTTGGCATATAATTTGTTTATTGACGTAAAGCACAACAGTGCAAGTTCAAAAATTTATTGTATAACAATTTTAAAAATTACTGTTATGAATCTTATTAAGAGAAGTGGAAACCGCTTACCGGCTTTCCAAAACCTGTTTTTTGATGATGTTTTCAGCCGAGATTTTTTCAATTGGGAAAACAACAATTTTTCAACCACAAGCACCACACTGCCTTCGGTTAATATTAAAGAGACCGCAGACAATTATGAGGTGGAAGTAGCTGCTCCAGGAATGAACAAAGATGATTTCAAAATTACTCTTGACAACGGACAGCTCGTTATTTCTTCATCAAGAGAAAACCAAATCAATGAGCAGAACGGAACCTTTACGAGAAGAGAATTTAGTTATGAATCTTTCCAGCGAAGTTTCCTGCTGCCTAAAAATGTAGTGGACGAAGATAAAATCAGCGCCCGTTACGAAAATGGACTTCTGTTATTATCGATTCCTAAAATGGAGCAGGCCAAACAAAAGACACCTAGAGTAATCGATATTTATTAAAATTCATCATTGTAATTTAAACCGAAAGCTGCCTTATGGCAGCTTTCTCTATAATTCATCCATATGTTGTCACAATTATTCTCCGGGATATCTGTGATGTCCCTAATCGTGTTGTTGCTGATTTTACTTCTTCGAAAATTAAAACAGCCTTATTTTATAGCCTATATAGCAGCCGGAATACTGCTTGGTCCTTCCGTACTTAATGTAATTCATGAACCTGAAGTAATTCTTGAACTTGGTGAAATTGGTATCATTTTATTAATGTTTAGTATTGGGAGTGAAATTGATTTGGGTTATCTTACTCATAATTTCTACAAACCTTTCTCCATTGTTCTTGTACAGATTGTACTTAGTTTTATCTGTATGTATCTTTTAGGAACATATGCAGGATGGAACATCATAACAATAATACTCACCACTTTTATAATAAGTTTAAGCAGTTCTGCTATAGTATTTCAGTACCTAGCCCGTACAGGAGAAATCAAAAGCCGTCTTGGCACGATAACTTGCGGTGTTCTTCTTATGCAGGATATTGTGGTAGTTCCCATGATGATAGGACTTAATTTATTTGCCGGAGGCGGTATTTCGAGTTTTCAGCTTTTTAAAGTCTGTTGTGGCGGTGTTTTGTTAATTCTATTTTTAAAAGCAGCAGTTCATAAAAAGATATTTAAACTTCCAATGAGTAAGGAAATTACAGCCGATCATGAACTGCAGGTTTTTATTGGCTTAGGGCTTTGTTTTGGAATGGCATGGATTAGTGGATGGTTTGGTCTCTCTACCGCTTTAGGAGCTTTTGTTTCGGGTATATTTATCGGACAGTCTAAAGCTACGCATTGGCTTGGAAAAGCACTAATTCCTTTCAGAGTGTTTTTTATGGCATTCTTTTTTCTCGCAGTAGGTCTGCAGCTGCACGTAACTTTTTTTGTGAATAACCTTCCCATGATTCTCTTGATTTCCTT
>Ga0308166_1001619_pt1 | contig 23352 bp, 21 predicted proteins | sample PhyCR2_2_FD_202137 | JGI IMG/M metagenome (GOLD analysis project Ga0308166, IMG submission 202137) | Phyllosphere microbial communities from UC Gill Tract Community Farm, Albany, California, United States - DLSLCC.R2 | ecosystem: Host-associated > Plants > Phyllosphere > Unclassified | place... | reverse complement strand
TTATTGCGCCGTTGCTCATCTCGTGTTCCAGTTCCAATAAAAAGGGCGATAGCTATAACGAGGCCTGGGTAAAGGACACCAACGGTTTTGATATCCTGATGGGTCAGTTTGCCCATAACATCGAAAATATCTGGGGTTTTAACGAAGTCCTGATTGCCGGACCCAAGGACTACGTTAAGTATACCGACCAGTATCAGACCCGTAGCCACATCAACTTTGATGCCGGGACAATTACCATCGAGACCATTGCCGGTACCGAGCCGGCGGCGCGTCTGCGCAAGGTCATTATCAAAACCCTGCTGATGGGCGACGATCCTGGCTCTATCGATCTCTACTCCGATGTGGATGATATTCAGATCTCGAAGCAGCCGTTCCTCTACGGTCAGGTAGTGGATAACAACGGCGAGGCGATCCGCTGGCAGTGGCGCGCCGAGAAATATGCCGACTATCTGCTGCAAACGCACCTGAAAAGCCGCACCAACGGTCTGAAGATCATCTATAGCGTGACCATCAATCTGGTGGCCAACCACCTCGATAAGCGTGCGCATAAGTATGTGGGCATGGTGCGTCAGTCGGCACGTAAGTATGGCGTAGACGAGTCGCTGATCCTGGCGATTATGCAGACCGAATCCTCGTTTAACCCCTATGCGGTCAGCCGCTCTGACGCGCTGGGCCTGATGCAGGTGGTGCAGCACAGCGCCGGGAAAGATGTCTTCCGGGCGCAGGGTCGTTCCGGGATGCCGGACCGTAGCTTCCTGTTCGACCCGGCCAGCAATATCGATACCGGTACCGCCTACCTGGCGATGCTGAACAACATCTACCTCGCTGGAATCAGCAACCCGACCTCACGCCGCTACGCGGTGATCACCGCCTATAACGGCGGCGCGGGCAGCGTGCTGCGGGTCTTCTCTAACGATAAGGTGCAGGCGGCGAACATCATTAACACCATGTCGCCGGGCGACGTCTATGAGACGCTCACCACCCGTCACCCGTCGGCAGAGTCGCGCCGCTACCTCTACAAGGTGAATACGGCGCAGAAAGGGTATCGCGGGGGCAAAATTTAAGCCGCAATGAAACGCCGGGTGGCGCTGCGCTTACCCGGCCTACGCGTGCTGCATGACGTATCCGTATAAACGCTTTATGCCGTCGGGATCGGTTTCACTGTAGACCCCTTGCAGCTCTGGCGAGAAGCCCGGCAGCAGGTTGATCCCCTCCTCCAGCGCCAGGAAGTAGCGCTGCACTGCCCCACCCCAGATCTCACCCGGCACCACGCAGAGCACCCCCGGCGGATAGGGCAGCGCCCCCTCGGCGGCAATGCGTCCCTCCGCCTCGCTGATGCGCACCAGCTCGACGTTGCCGCGAATAAACTCGCTGTTGGCATCCTGCGGGTTCATCGCCACCGGCGGCAGACTCTGCTGGCGGAACATCGCCTTCTGCAGATCCTTCACGCCAAAGCTGACGTAGAGATCGTGCATCTCCTGACACAGCTCGCGCAGGGTGTAGTCGCGGTAGCGCACCGGATATTTGTTGAAGATGGTCGGCAGCACGTCTGCCAGCGGCGTATCATCCTCAATATGCTGCTCAAACTGCCCCAGCATCGCGACCAGCTGGTTGAGTTTCTCCTCGCTCTCGGCAGGAGTCAGCAGGAAGAGGATCGAGTTGAGATCGCACTTCTCCGGCACGATGCCGTTCTCGCGCAGATAGTGCGCCAAAATCGTGGCCGGGATACCAAACTCGCTGTACTCGCCGGTTTCCGCATCAATACCTGGCGTGGTAAGCAGCAGCTTGCAGGGGTCAACAAAGTACTGCTCACGCGCATAGCCCTCAAAGCCGTGCCACGCCGCGCCCGGCTCAAAGCTGAAGAAGCGGCGCTCGCTGGCAATGGCGTGGGTGGGGTGATCCTGCCACGGTCGCCCCGCCACCTCCGGCGGCACGAAGGGTTTGATCATCTTGCAGTTAGCGATGATCGCTTTGCGCGCCTCAATGCCTACCGCCACGCACTCGGCCCACAGGCGACGCCCGCTCTCCCCTTCGTGAATTTTGGCGTTCACGTCCAGAGCAGCGAACAGCGGATAGAACGGGCTGGTCGAAGCGTGAAGCATAAAGGCGTTGTTCAGCCGCTTGTGCGGGCAGAAGCGCGCCTGGCCACGCAGGTGGTTATCCTTCTTATGGATCTGCGAAGTCTGGGAGAAACCGGCCTGCTGCTTATGCACCGACTGGGTCACAAAGATCCCCGGATCGTTCTCGTTAAGATCGAGCAGCAGCGGCGAGCAGTCCGCCATCATCGGGATAAACTGCTCGTAGCCCACCCATGCGGAGTCAAATAGCACGTAGTCGCACAGTGCGCCGATCTTATCGATCACCTGCCGGGCGTTATGGATCGTGCCGTCGTAGGTGCCGAGCTGGATCACGGCCAGGCGGAACGGACGTGGCGCATCGGCCTTTTCCGGCGCAACGGCGCGGATCTGCTCGCGCAGGTACGTTTCATCAAAGCAGTGGGCGTCGATCCCGCCGATAAAGCCGAACGGGTTGCGCGCTGCCTCCAGGTAGACAGGCGTAGCCCCCGCCTGAATAAGCGCCCCGTGATGGTTCGACTTATGGTTGTTGCGATCGAATAGCACCAGATCGCCGCGCGTGAGCAGTGCATTTGTCACCACCTTATTCGCCGCCGACGTGCCGTTGAGCACGAAGTAGGTTTTATCTGCGTTAAAGACTTTGGCGGCAAATTTCTGCGCGTGCTTGGCAGAGCCTTCGTGGATCAGCAGATCCCCCAGCTTAACGTCGGCGTTGCACATATCGGCGCGAAAGACGTTTTCGCCAAAGAAGTCAAAGAACTGACGACCCGCCGGATGCTTTTTAAAGAACGCGCCATGCTGATGCCCCGGACAGGCAAAGGTGCTGTTATCCATCGCCACGTACTGGCTCAGAGTGTCGAAAAACGGCGGCAGCAGGTTCTCTTCATAACGGCAGGCGGCCGCTTCCAGCTCCAGCATCGCCTGCTCTTTGCCGTTAATCACCGCATCGACGCCCGCAGGCGTCTCTGCCTGCTCATCGGCAAACATAAACACCGGCAGATTGAAGCCCGTGCGCTTGAGCAGCGCAAGGATGCCGCTATGGCTATCCGCCCGCGTAATGACGACTGCCGCCACATCGGTAAAGTCCGTGTTGTCCAGCGTCACCACTTCCCGGTGCGTGGAAAGCACAGAGACCAGCTCGCGGCTGGCGGCAATTTTCATTGTTTTCATAAGCTATGGGTAACCGTTAGCCTCACCGCACGGTGAGAAAAGTAGAGATCGGGAACGTAGAGGTTAAAGATCGCATAAATATGCGATGGGTCCGGCGAGCAAATTGATGTGTCATCTGGCAGCCCCCGTATTAAGAACACCGAATTTCAAGAAGCGGCATAAGGAGAAATTTCGCGCAATAATGTCACTTTTACTCTACCCATGCAACCCACAATCGGTGCTTAAAATCCGATGTTTTTCGGCATACTATGCAGCTATATAAATCGATATTTCAGGAGAAACAGCGTGCTAACCGGACCCTTTATAAATGCCGCCGCCGTGCTGATTGGCGGGACGATTGGTGCCGTTCTGAGCCAGCGGCTGCCGGAGCGAGTGCGTACCTCTATGCCCGCTATCTTTGGCCTCTGCTCGCTGGGCATTGGTATTCTGCTGGTGGTAAAGTGCGTTAACCTGCCGGTGATGGTGCTGGCGACGCTGCTCGGCACGCTGATTGGCGAGATATGCTACGTTGAGCGTGGGATCGGCGGCGCGGTTAACGGTCTGCGTCGGCTGGTGCAGCGCAGTGGTAAGCAGGACGCCCCTGCCCCTCATGAAACTTTTATTCAGAGCCTGGTAGCAATCATCATCCTGTTCTGTGCCAGCGGTACCGGGATTTTCGGCGCGATGCGCGAGGGGATGACCGGGGATGCCAGCATCCTGATCGCTAAAGCGTTCCTCGATTTCTTTACCGCAGTGATTTTTGCTACCTCGCTGGGAATAGCAGTTGCGGCGATCTCCGTACCGATGCTGCTGATTCAGCTCAGCCTGGGTGCCTGCGCCACGCTGGTGATGCCCCTGACAACGCCCGCGATGATGGGTGACTTCACCGCCGTCGGCGGGATCCTGCTGCTGGCTACCGGGCTGCGGATCTGCGGCATCAAGATGTTTGCCGTCGCCAATATGCTTCCCGCACTGGTTATCGCCATGCCAATCTCCGCTGCCTGGAGTGCATTTTTTGCCTGAAAACGGGTGTAGGAGTGGCAAAGTGGTGATAGATTGTGCAGTCTGCAACGATTTAAATAAATTTCGTTGACGACACGAGGCGAATCGGTTTTAATGCGCCCCGTTGCCCGGATAGCTCAGTCGGTAGAGCAGGGGATTGAAAATCCCCGTGTCCTTGGTTCGATTCCGAGTCCGGGCACCACTATTCAGAAGAACCCGCCTATGGCGGGTTTTTTGCTTTTGGTGGGCCGGACTCTCCATCGAACTCCGTTCGATGACTCGTCGCATCCCTGCGACTCGCCTCTTCGGGGCCTATACCTCTCTCTTTATTTTAAGAAAATACTCATTTTTTGGGAGAGAGTTAGGCTTATGAAGAGCAAAGTATCTGCCCTCATTAAGACATTATTGTGTCACTCCCTGATCGGGAGTTAAAACCCACTTAACTTAATGAGGAAATAAAATATGGCTATCGTCACTACTATTGGCACTATTAAATTAATGCATTATAGCACCCAGACTAATATGATTGCATTTGCAGTATTACCGAATGAAACAAGCCCTTCAAAACATACTGACTTCCTGCTTACTCACGATATGTTTAACATCGCACAGTTTATGGAAAATGCGATGCGCAATAAAGATCTCATCGCAGTTGAGCATGAAGAAGGTCAAGACTACGTTCAAACAATTGGTAGCATTGCATAATATCTTTTTCTTTAATCTTTTATTGTAAGTATAAAGAAGCCCGATATTTTAAATATTATTGGGCTTTCTATATTGTAGAAGTAAGCAAGCTTGAAAACTTTGCATCAGCACACCTGAACACAAAAACTACGTTCGATACGTAATGCGTGGCTTTCAAAATAATTCGCTTAGCCTATTTGAGATCATCGCTGCAACGAAAGGAGTTGTAAAACTAAACGCTGCGGGAATCATTCCTCATAATAATGTATATTTTATAAATCACCTATAATAATTAAAAGAGCAGACTCAGAAAGACGAATTAGCGACATCATTAAAAGAGGTATCGCTATGCCAGACAACGTCTATCAACTTCCTAAGGCATGCATGTGGGATAAATAATTTGCAGTCGCGCCTGAAAAGCGTATGCAATGGTTAAGTTGCAATGTGGTCATGAATGTTATTAACGAGCGAATCAGTGAGCGAGACATCCCATATAATCATGTCTCATTATCTATTAACCTAATTCCACATAGCCAGAAAACCCGCCATAGGCGGGTTTTTTACTTTCAACGATAACAGAAGATATGTTTATTTGCTACTGATACCTTCATAAGGCTGCATATATGAAATATTACCTTGTACACCATCAGGAATAAGCGTCATTGGTTTTTGATCAGATGTTTGTCCCCAGACAACCAAGGAGTCGTCAGCGGTAATCGCTGCCATACAGTATGATGAACTATAGATCCCCCGAACATTAACCAACTTATCACGCACCTGAGAGTCATCAATATATATACTGTTACCCCAGTTAACGACCGTGCCATCTTTCTTAAGAGCAGAGCAGTATTGAGATGACCCAGACAAAGTCACAACATCTTTTAGCCCTTCAGGGATGGGTAAAACGCCTGTATCTTCATAACCAAATCCCTGTACCGTCCCATCATCACAAAGCAGTACATAATTTGCGTGACCTATAGGTGAGCTACAATATTGGACATCAACAATATTGGTTAATGCTGCGATTTCATCCGGGAAATTACTATATTCATCGAGTTGACCCCAGATAACAATACTGCCATTTGCACGCAGCGCGACATAGCTCAAGTTACCAGAATAGATGTGTACAATATCAGTTAATGCCGCTATCTCATCGGGTACAACTCCACCTGCATCATATCGGCCCCAGGCAGCAACCTGCCCGTTACTGCGTAAAACACAAGCAGATGATGTGTTAACATGTACAGCTACAATGTCATTTAACTTAGTAATATCTTCCGGAATAACTCCACCTCCATCTGTATCCCCCCATGCATACACTTTCCCTTCATTGGTAAGTACGATGCGCGCGCTATCATTACAGACGAGGTCAACAATATTATCCATTTCTGCAATGTAATCTGGTAGTGCAAAAACACCGGTGGTTGCTGACCCCCATTGTTCAATATACGGCGAACCAATACCGCGTAATACACCTGCCTTATATGATGGCACGACCTCCAAAATATCTTTGCGCTCCAGAGTTGTCGGTTTCAGCTGCCCACCGTTTTTAGGACTACCCCAGCCAAAAATCGAGCCATCAGTACGAATGGCAAAAGAACATGCATAGCTTGCTGTTACTTTTTGAAAATCATGATTATCCTCATCTGCGATAGGGTACATCCTCATAATTTCCAAAGACCCCCATTGTTTTAATTGCTTATCTTTGTTAACGATATTAATCAGCTTGCCGGGATCAAAATCTACATTACCTGCACTTAATATTACTGAATCGTACCCCTCAGCAGTGACGATTAAACGATTAACTGAGTCGCGATCGTAAAATGCATTCCCTTGCGTAGTGGTCTCCTCTCCCTCATATCGCCAGAGAGCCGTAACCGGTTCAAGAGTAGCAGCATCTAACGCAACAATACGTGAATAACATAAGGTGTTGCATCCAGCGCCTTGTGTTCTTCGCCCCATAATCAGTAGTGTGTTAGCCATATTATTTTCCTTCGTCTTAGATATATTAAATAGTTTAAGGTACACGTTAATAAACATTTCCATAAATGCTAATCAATTCCAAAGGAAAAGTTACACCAAAACACGAGTGAAAATTCATCAAAAAAAGAACAGCTTTTTACTTAAAAACATTAATAACCAGCGGCGTTATTTTTAGCAAAAATGGGGCATAATACGTGCGATATCCACTTTACAGCACAGGCACTCCAATCCTATTGCTTCATCGAAGGTATCTGGCGAACGTCAAGTCGTGGTACAACCGAGTCCTTGCTCTCGGCGGCACCTTATAAGTACGTTAATACTTAAAGGCACTCATCTGCCCCTACCTGATAAACGCATTTAACAAGTTTTATGCGCTATTAAAGCATCTTGAGGAGGGTAAGGTTACCGCTAAAAACTTACTTCCATAGAGCGTCTTTATGTCTGAAGTAGGGTTGATATCAGGCTCCTGCTACACTGCTTATCAAACTAATGAAAAGGGGAATCACTATGTCAGACAACAACTATCAACCACCCAAGGTATGGACATGGGATAAAACCGGCGGCGGGGCGTTTGCCAACATCAACCGTCCTGTCTCTGGTCCGACGCATGAAAAAACGCTGCCGGTGGGCAAACATCCGCTGCAGCTCTACTCTCTTGGTACGCCGAACGGCCAGAAGGTGACCATTCTGCTGGAAGAGCTGCTGGAACAGGGCGTGAGCGAGGCCGAATACGATGCCTGGCTGATTCGCATCGGCGAGGGCGATCAGTTCTCCAGCGGTTTCGTTGAGGTCAACCCCAACTCGAAAATCCCGGCACTGCGCGACCATAGCACCACGCCACCGACCCGCGTATTTGAGTCCGGCTCTATTTTGCTCTACCTGGCTGAGAAGTTTGGCCACTTCCTGCCTAAAGATCCGGCTGGCCGTGCAGAAACGCTGAACTGGCTCTTCTGGCTGCAGGGTTCCGCCCCGTTCCTCGGCGGCGGCTTTGGTCACTTCTATAGCTACGCGCCGGTAAAAATTGAGTACGCCATCAACCGCTTCACTATGGAGGCCAAACGCCAGCTCGACGTGCTCGACAAGCAGCTTGCTGAGCACAGGTTCGTGGCGGGTGATGAATATACCATTGCCGATATGGCTACCTGGCCGTGGTACGGCAACGTCGTGCTTGGCAACGTTTACGACGCGGCAGAGTTCCTCGATGCAGGCAGCTATAAAAATGTGCTGCGCTGGGCGAAAGAGATTGCTGAGCGCCCCGGTGTACAGCGCGGCCGCATCGTTAACCGCGTCAACGGGCCGCTTAACGAGCAGCTGCACGAGCGCCACGACGCCAGCGACTTTGCGAATAACACGCAAGATAAACGTCAGGCCTAACGTTTTCCGACCGGGCATTTCCCGCCCGGTCACCTTTTGAAATCGATTACGCTTCCCCTTTTTTTCCTGCTGTATTTACAACAAAAAAATAACTAGTAAGAATGCTTTTTATTTATTCTAATCGGCCGGTATGTCTGAACTCGCGCTTAAGCAGCAGATCCAGAATCTGAAGAAGCACAATGCCCGTCTGGTGCGGCTGGCGCGTGACGCCCGCAGCAAACTCAGCGCGGCGCTGGACGGTACCGGCCTCTGTCTGTGGCAGCTGGACGTGCCCAGCGGCAAGCTGATCATCTATAACCGTCGCTGGGGATCGATGCTGGGCTACCAGCCGAAAGAGCTCAACGCTCGCTTTGAGGTGTGGAAAGAGCATCTCCACCCCGATGACAGAGAGCGGGTGCTGGATGCCTTTTACGGCCATCTGCACGGGAAAACCCCTTTCTACGAGGCGCTGCACCGCATGCAGCATAAAAACGGCACTGTGACCTGGGTGCTTGACCGGGGGCGGGTCAGCGAATGGGATGATAGCGGCCAGCCGCTGAAGGTCACCGGCACGCACATCGACATGACCAAAGAGAAGCAGTACGAGGAGCAACTTGCCGTGCTGGCGAACCACGATCCGCTCACCGGCCTTGCTAATCGTCATGCCCTGATTCAGCACTTTAACGCGTTGAAGATGGCAGGCGCGCTCTGCGTGGCGTTTATCGATCTTGATGATTTCAAAGACGTGAATGATACCTTTGGTCACCGTAGCGGCGACGAGCTGCTGATGCAGCTTAGCCAGCGGCTGCGCGAGACCTGCCCGCCGGGAACAATTGTCGGACGGCTTGGCGGGGATGAGTTTGTGCTGCTGCTGCCCTTTACGCTGCGTGATATACAGGTGAGCGATGCCGCACGCGACTGTTTGCAGGCGGCGCTGACGCCGTTTGAGTTGAATAACGGTACGGCAAACATCGGTGCCTCTATTGGTATTGAGCAGGTGTTACCACAGGACGATTTTGTCAATGCGCTGGTACGTGCCGACCAGGCGATGTATCAAATCAAGCATGCCGGTAAAAACGGTGCAGCACTGGGTGCCACACCGCTTACTGACTTTTTTAACGGCGCTTAGAACGCGACCCACTCATCATCTACCGGACCAGCAACTGCCGCACGGCGTAAAGCCGGCGTGTTTGTTGCCGCGGCTTCGCTCTTCTGCTCGCTGGCGGAGAGACGGAACCGCTGTACCGAACGCTGAAGCTCTTCGGTCTGGCGCTCAAGCGCCGCCGCTGCTGCAGAGACCTCTTCAACCAGCGAGGCGTTTTGCTGCGTAACGCTGTCCATCTGGGTAATAGCCTCGCCAACCTGGGAGATGCCTTTGCTCTGCTCGGCGGAGGCGTTAGCAATTTGCTTCATGATGGTGGTCACTTCCGTCACCGCGCGCAGAATGCCTTCCATGGTTGTACCAGCGTCGTTAACCAGCTGCGCCCCTTTATCGACCCGGCTAACGGAATCGGCGATCAGCGACTCGATCTGTTTCGCCGCATCGGCGCTGCGGCTGGCAAGGTTACGTACCTCACCGGCCACGACGGCGAAACCACGTCCCTGCTCGCCCGCGCGTGCCGCTTCTACCGCCGCGTTGAGCGCCAGGATATTGGTCTGGAAAGCGATACTGTTAATCACCGTGGTGATCTCAGCGATCTTTTTCGAGCTATCGGAGATGCCGGTCATAGTGCCGATCACCGCCTCGACCAGCTCGCCGCCTTTACTCGCTCGCGTTGAGGCAACGTCAGCAAGCTCGCTGGCCTGGCGCGCGTTGTCCGCATTCAGCTTCACTGTCGCGGTCAGCTGCTCCATGCTGGCTGCCGTCTCTTCCAGGGCCGCCGCCTGCTCTTCGGTACGGGAAGAGAGATCGTTATTGCCGCTGGAGATTTCGGTCGCGCCGCGCCAGATGTTGTCGCTGCCCTGGCGGATAGTGCTGACCGCTTCACGCAGGCTATCCTGCATCGCACGCAGCAGCGGTACCAGCTGGCCGACGCAGTTACGGCCAAGATCCTGCACCGGCTGGCTGAGATCGCCCTGAGCGATGATGCGGAAATGTTCCCGGATGATGGCCAGCGGTTTTACCAGCATGTTCACCAGATAGCGATCGGTAAACAGCAGGATCAGCAGGCCGAGGATCACCGCGGTCAGGATCAGGATGCGGGTTACGCTGGTCTGCCCGTCAACCATCACGCGCGTCTCGTCCAGACGTGCGCTGGCGGCATTATTAAAAGCTTCTGCCGATGCGCCAAAGGCGCGGCTCAGCGCAGGAGTTACGTTATTTGCCTGCTGACGATAGGCGTCCAGCGAGCCCTGCTGTGCCAGCTGAACCTGCGGCGTTACGCCCTGATCCAGCAGCGCCTGCCAGTTGGCAATGGCCTGGGCAGAGACCTTCTCATCCATAGGGCCTGGCGAGATGGCTTTCAGCGCATCCAGCTTGCTTTTCATGTTGTCCAGCGCCAGCTCGACCTGGCTGAAGTCCGCGTTGCCCCCGGCGGCTTTTGTCTCCAGCGCGCGGGAGAGGCGGGTCACTACGCGAAAGTATTGATCGTTGCCCTGGCTGAGCAGCGTCATCTGGTTCACCAGCTGACGATCTATCTCATTGCCTTCCGCCACCTTTGAGAGCGAAAAGACGCTATACAGTCCGACGCCGGACCACATCAGGCAAAAGACGCCGAGGATAACCAGCATCACCAAACGAATGGTGAAGTTTTGCAGCATGCGCATAATTAATTCCTTGCCGATAAGGGGGATACTTCTTGTCGCAAGCGACTTAGCAGAGTTATCGGCATATAAATGACAATATGTAGAGTAATGCGTAATTTTTTTGATCAAAAAACGCGCTATGAGTTGTCCTGCTTAAAACAGGGTCTGGTGCGCTATAATAGTTTGCGGGCGGGATTTGCGCCTAAAAATTTTTAAAAAATGCACATCATTAAGAATAATCTTAAATGCAACTAGCTGAAAAACAAGCACAAAATGATAAATCACGATGATTTTCGTAAAGCATTTTATTATCTAGCTCTGCTTTGCTTTTTGCCTATCTCAAATATAGTTAGCTGGCTTACAAAAAAGCCTACGCCCATTAAAATTACGTTAATAACGTGCTTAAAGAGACGACCTGGTTTTATTAAAATAAGATAAATGAATACCTATTCATTTATTTTGATAAGAAGTGAGTAACTACGCTATTTATTTAAGGGCAACATTATAAATAGGCAGCGACTCGCTACAGACCGCGCCACTACTGGCTTTGCATCTTTTGTTAGAGAGACAGGCACCCCATTGCCACCTGGAGGCGCTGAAGAACGACGTTGGGAGGGGGTTATTTACATTAGCGAAGGAGACAACTGACACAGCAGGAAGCGAGCGCAAGCAGGTATATTTTAGCACTGCTAAACAGTTGCATTGATTTACTATTTCGCGAGGAACATCCCGTTATCAGGAAAATGAAGACTGGCAATCTTCTTAACGCAATCATCAGAAGGGAATGGGTAGCGCGCCGCGTCAAAGCGTAAAGGGGACAATTTTTCCATCTTTCAACGTGTATCTGCCATCATAAGTGGTAAAAAAAACTGTGCCCTCGATGGTATTTTCAACACTAAAAACAATGTTCTTTTCGATGCAGTTTTTTTTGGTTTTCATATCGCTAAAGCATAAAGGGTCGTATGCATCTTCTTTATAACCATCATCGAAATCCCAGAAAGAGATGGAATACAATCCGTACAGGCCGGGGCGGGGAAAATCATATTTCGCTTTTAAATCATCGGTGTGAGCCAGCCACCATGCAATTTTTCCTTTATCGGTTAGGGGGAAGTTATGTACCAGGATATAGGCAAGTTCATCGTCCTGATGCACTGCAACCAACTCTACAGGGCGAAGGTTAATCCATGCCAGTAAGAGCACCGCCATAATGCAAGCGACAATCCCGCATTTTTTGAAGGTAAGATTCATAGCACGTCAGAGATCTTCACTATAGTTTCTATCCCATAAATTAAAGTTTAAAGGGAACAATTTTTCCGTCCCTCAAGGTGTATCTGCCATTATACGTAGTAAAAAAAACTGTGCCTTCGATGGTATTTTCAACACTGAAAACAATGTTTTTTCGATGCAGTTTTTCTTGGTTTTCATATCGCTAAAGCATAAAAGGTCGTATGCATCTTCTTTATAGCCGTCTTTGAAATCCCAGAAAGAGATAGAATACAGCCCGTACGGGCCAGGGCGGGGAATCGCGTATTTTTCCTTCAGCTCATTGGCGTGCGCCAGCCACCACGCAATTTTGCCTTTATCGGTCAGGGGGAAGTTATGTACCAAGATATAGGCAAATTCATCATCCTGATGCACAGCAACCACCTCTACCGGGCGAAGGTTAATCCATGCCAGCAACAGCGCTCCCGCGATGCAAGCGATAAGGCTGCATTTTTTGAGAGAAAATTTCATAGCGTGCCAGCGATCTCTACCATGGTTTCTATTCAATAAGTCAAAGTTTAAAGGGAACAACTTTTCCGTCTTTCAATGTGTACCTGCCATAGTCAGTGGTAAAAAAAACTGTGCCGTAACGAGTATTATCGACACTAAACAAAATGTTTTTTTCGATGCAGTTTTTCTTGGTTTTCATATCCCTAAAGCAGAACAGATCGAATGCGTCTTCTTTATAGCCGTCTTTGAAATCCCAGAAAGAAACAGAGTACAGCCCGTACGGGCCTGGGTGGGGAATCGCGTACTTCGCTTTTAGCTCATCGGCGTGTTCCAGCCACCACGCAATTTTGCCTTTATCCGTCAGAGGAAAGTTACGCACCAGAATATAGGCAAATTCATCGTGCTGATGAACGGCAACCAGCTCTACCGGGCGTAGGTTACGCCATGCCAGTAACAGCGCTCCCACGATACAAGTCACAATCCCGCATGTTTTAACTGATAATTTCATAACGTGCCAGCGATCTCCATTGTGGTTTCCATCTCGGTAATAAAGGGGCGGTGGGCCATGGCACTGTACCGCTGCAGAACAAACCACAGGCGGAAAAAACGCCACTGGCGATATTCCCAGTTCAAGATATCGTCATCATCCAGTCCAAAGTGATCCTGAATACGGTAATTGACTGAGGCTGTCCAACCTGAGGCATTGAAAACAAGAGAAGTGATGGTGATGTGTGTGGCCCACGTATCATGGATGGTGATCCCCAGCCCGTTAGCTCTGTCCTCAAGACGATCGAATTTTGGTAAACGACCGCTTGAAATTCTCTCTTTAACAAATGCCTTAAAAGAGGCTGGAACGGTTTTATTTGTTTTATTAATACTAACATCCAAAGCATCTTTTATTCTTTTGAGCGTATTATCCTTAGAGTGGTCCTGAGTGATTTGCTCCCTAAGCGCCTGATTCAATAGCGGTGAACGGAAGACATGTCCGTGACCGTATTGCAGATGATCAATCATCTCATTTATCACATAGCGATACGGCCCATACAGCGAAAACGGCATATGGGAGAGCGAACGCACCTCATTAAACATACGTCGAATACACTCCCCACGGCTTAACGTTACTCGTTTCGGTAACGGTTGATAGAGGGGAATGTGAACGCTATTCCCTGGAAGCTGTTGCAGAGTATAGGGGTCTACCAGGGTTGAAACATCGGTGAGTCCATAGTACGTCATCAGGCGATGGGCGCTAAGATCGCCGTAACGCATATCGGGGGCCTGATAATCATCCATCTTTTTCTGCGTCTCATACACTACACAGGGAAAATGCTGCACCTGCGGTGCATCAGGCGTATCTACCACTCTGTCGTCCATGAACTGTTCACCCCTTCCTATGACATGTAACAGGTCTTATTAACCACATTAATATGAAGGTTATTGTAGAGAGTTAGGACGAGGATTTTTTGACATAAGTTGCTTAAATTTCACTTAAGCAACTTAGGTGAGGCGCGTCTGGCTGGAGACACGTTGAGGGCGGGTTACTGGGTCAGTCGCCAGAGCGGTTACTCTGCGGGGAAAGTTGTTACCTGGTTGGGATCGACATCCGGACGCTGATATTCAGGCCACACCAGCGCGACCAGCACGGGGTAGGCCTCAAGGCTAAATTCCCGAAAGCACTGGCGTAAATTGAGCACCTCCAGATCGGCATGAGAAACCTTCTCGCCGTTCAGGCAGCGTTTTTTTATATTGTCGTAGTAGCGATACACCGCCGAATTGAGATCGCTGCAGCGGCGCTGCGCCTCAAATAAGCCCGGCGTGCGGTTCAGATCCGCCATGTTCATTCGCTTAATAGTGGCGTGCAGAAAATCAATATATTCATGGTTTATGCGCCAGTACCAGACGGGGGTAATGGCATTCATTAGCATAGAAAAATGGTCTTCCCCCTCCTCTTTTGTTAAGGGTACGGGGCCGTAATCGGGACTTATCTCTGCCTCTGGCGAGCTTTCATTGAACCCACGCATCATTAAAAGTACGCCACCGGTAAGCAGCAGCAGGGCAATAACAGAATAAAAAACAGTGTTCATCTGCGGGCTCCATTTTTTTTGATTTTAAAATTGCTCCATGATATTGTCAACGACACTCACGCCCTAACCCTCTCCACCTCGTTGAAATAACAGGATATTACTGATGCTGCCCGAGAACCTTGTCCCGGCACGTTTTCACGTTTGCACGGAGAAAACAGACGCGGGAGAAGCAGAAAAAGATGTCAATTTAGCCCAGGGAAAAACAACGCTCGCAGATTATGAAAGCGATATATTAACTAACGTGAACCCTACCCGGCAATCACGCAATATGCTGCTGGAAGAGCGTGACCGCCATATAAAAGACAGGCTATACCGGGTGGTAAAAATTGAATGCTTTCGTCGGTTGCTAAACGATCTCCAGGGCGCAGGCGACATCGACCCGCAGCTTTTAAGTCAAATAATCGCAAAAAAAACCAGTCAGATTAATGATGCTGGAAATGAAATTTGGCTTAATCTCATCACCCACGAAAAAGATATGCCTATGTTTTATACGCTACAGGACGATTCGCGTGGATAAAGAAATTAAGAATAATAATGTCTATTTGACTTTAGATGAGACAAAAACAGATGAATTTATCTTAAAGCAAAATCTGGATGCGTTAATTCAAAATAAAAATGAGACGATTCAGCGTATTGCCAGAGAGTCACTCTCTATCCCGGCGGCATTGATAAAGCTGAAGTGGCAGAACCGCCGTGAGATCTATGCCCTACAGGTTAAAGAGGAGATCTACGGCGCGGCAATCAATGAAATTATCGCCCTGCATCCTGACCTACAGGAAAAGATCATGGCAACGCTGGAAACAAACTACCAGCACATCCTGGAGCGTGAAGCCGCCACGCTGCGGCTCACTCGCAAACTTGCTGACGGCGAGTATCGCACCGGCAACGTCAATGTGGTTGCACTTCCTGAAGAGCAGGAAAGCATGCCTGCGCGCCCCTCTACCTCCTCCAAACCATAACCTCACAAGACCTTGGGTCGCGATCGCTAGCCATAGGAAATCGTCCGAATCGCCTGCATTTCCCCTATAAACATCTATCCTTAATCTGGATGTATCACAGATGGAGACGACTTATGGCAAACGATCAGACGAAAATTCAGGACCCTACTACCCAGTATTACACTGAGGGATTCCCGAAACAGAAACAGCCCGCGCCAGGGGTGCAGGCTAAAATGGATCCCGTCCCAGACTGTGGCGAGAAGAGCTATGTAGGTAGCGGCCGCCTTAGGGATCGTAAGGCACTGGTGACAGGGGGCGACTCCGGTATCGGTCGCGCTGCCGCCATCGCTTACGCGCGTGAAGGCGCTGATGTGGTTATCAACTACCTGCCGGCTGAGGAAGAGGATGCGCAGGAAGTCAAAGCGCTGATTGAAGCGGAAGGGCGCAAAGCGGTGCTGATCCCAGGCGACCTGACCGATGAGGCCTTTACCCGCTCGCTGGTTAACCAGGCGCGCGATGCGCTGGGCGGCTTAGATATACTGGCGCTGGTTGCCGGTAAACAGACCGCCGTGGAAGATATTGCCGATCTTACCTCAGAGCAGTTTGAGCAGACCTATAAAACTAACGTCTTCTCGCTGTTCTGGATCACGCAGGAGGCGCTGAAGTTCCTGCAGCCGGGTGCCAGCATTATCACCACCTCCTCGGTGGAAGCCTACCAGCCAAACGCGACCCTGCTGGACTATGCCTCTACCAAGGCGGCAATCCTTAACTTTACCCGCGGGCTGGCAAAACAGGTAGCCGAGAAAGGCATTCGTGTGAACAGCGTTGCCCCAGGCCCGGTCTGGACTGCGCTGCAGATCTCCGGCGGTCAGCCCCAAGAGAAGCTGCCGCAGTTTGGTCAGTCCACGCCGCTGAAACGCGCCGGGCAGCCTGCTGAGGTCGCCGCTGTTTACGTCTACCTGGCAAGCCAGGAGTCGAGCTATGTGACTGCCGAAGTACACGGCGTCACCGGCGGGATGCATTTGAGCTAGTTTTGTAGGCAATAAAAAAGGGGGCCGCCATGGCCCCCTTCTCTTTGTCTGAACACCGCGCTTATTTGGCGCGCGTGACCTCTTCACCCACCAGACCAATCTTCAGATAGCCTGCCTGATGCAGAGTGTCCATCACCTTCATCATCGTTTCGTAATTGACGGTTTTATCCGCCCGGAAGAAGACGGTGGTGTCTTTCTTGCCTTCGGTCAGGGTATTCAGCGCGTTAACCATCGTCTCTTCGGTCACCGGATCGTTACCGATAAACATGCTGTTATCCGCTTTCACCGACAGGTAGATCGGCTTCTCCGGACGCGGTTGCGGCTGGCTGGAGGAGGCCGGTAGGTTTACCTTCACATCAACGGTAGCCAGCGGGGCCGCCACCATGAAGATAATCAGCAGCACCAGCATGACGTCGATAAACGGCGTCACGTTGATCTCATGCATTTCGCCGTTATCGTCCAGATTTTCATTAAGACGCATTGCCATACGGAATTAACCTAAACGTAATTTCTGTGCGGAGTGAACCGGCGCAGCAGACGGGCTGGCAGCCAGGTCGAGATCGCGGCTCTGCAGCAGCAGCACCTGCGCGGCGACGTCGCCCAGCATGGCTTTATAGCCGCCGATAGAGCGGGCAAAGACGTTGTAGATCACTACCGCCGGAATAGCAGCAACCAGACCGATAGCCGTCGCTAGCAGCGCTTCGGCGATGCCGGGGGCAACGACCGCAAGGTTAGTGGTCTGCGTCTGAGCGATACCGATGAAGCTGTTCATAATGCCCCATACGGTACCGAACAGGCCGATAAACGGTGAGATAGCGCCGATGGTCGCGAGGAAGCCGTTACCGCGCCCCAGATGACGGCCTACAGCGGCGACGCGACGCTCCAGACGGAAGCCGGTACGCTCTTTGATGCCTTCGTTATCTTCAGAGCCAGCGGATAGCTCAAGCTCATTCTGCGCTTCGTTCAGCAGCAGCGTGCTCAGGCTGTTAGCATGAAAGCCCGCTGCGATCTCACTCGCCTGATCCAGCGTGCGCGCTTCGCTTAACAGCTTCTGCTCGCGCTTAAGGCGGCGCTTATGCGAGAACATCTCAACGCTTTTGCTGAAGAAAATGGCCCAGGTGACAATGGACGCCAGTATCAAACCAATCATCACCAGCTTTACGACGATATCGGCATGGTGATACATACCCCAAACGGAGAGATCCGTCTGCATCAAATTATTACCCACTCTGTATCTCCGGACGCAAATCACAAAAATCTGAGCATAATAATATCAAAACAGCATCGAATTGATAGTAGTTCTCATTAGTATTTACATAGTGGCGTAATTTTGACAAAGTTTCCTTGCGCTTACGCAGTAAAAAAGGCGGTAAGAACAATTTTCAGAATTTTCGATCTAAAGCCGTATTAAAAAAATTTCGCTCTCTCTGCGCTTGCAGGGGCCAATTTACCGCCTGTCGTGGTAGTCTGGACATCCAGACGTATAAACATCAGGTAGCGTGAAGATGACAGCGAAGCACATTGATACCGCGCTGGTAAATGCCGGACGCAGTAAAAAATACACCCAAGGTTCAGTAAACAGCGTGATTCAGCGCGCCTCGTCGCTGGTCTTTGACACGGTGGAAGCCAAGAAGCAGGCAACGCGTGGGCGGGCCAAAGGTGAACTGTTTTACGGCCGCCGGGGGACGCTGACCCACTTCTCCCTGCAGGAAGCGATGTGTGAGCTGGAGGGCGGCGCAGGCTGCGCGCTCTTCCCCTGCGGTGCCGCCGCCGTGGCGAATACTCTCCTCGCCTTTGTTGAGCAGGGCGACCATATTCTGGTGACCAACACCGCCTATGAGCCAACCCAGGATTTCTGTAGCAAAATTCTGGCTAAGCTCGGCGTGACTACCGGCTGGTTCGATCCGCTAATCGGCGCGGATATCGCTAATCTGATCCAGCCCAACACCAAAGTGGTGTTCCTCGAAGCGCCAGGCTCTATCACCATGGAGGTCCACGACGTCCCGGCGATTGTGGAGGCGGTCAGACGCGTGGCCCCCGAGGCGATCATCATGATCGACAATACCTGGGCGGCGGGCATCCTGTTTAAGGCGCTGGAGTTTGGGATCGATATCTCTATCCAGGCCGGGACCAAATACCTGATTGGTCACTCGGATGCAATGGTCGGCACGGCGGTCTCCAACGCCCGCTGCTGGGACCAACTGCGCGAGAATGCTTATCTGATGGGCCAGATGGTGGATGCGGACACCGCCTACATGACCAGCCGCGGCTTGCGCACTCTGGGCGTGCGCCTGCGTCAGCACCAGGAGAGCAGCCTGGCGATTGCCGAGTGGCTGGCGACGCATCCGCAGGTGGCGCAGGTGAACCACCCTGCTCTACCGGGCAGCAAGGGCCACGAGTACTGGAAGCGGGACTTTACCGGCAGCAGCGGTCTCTTCTCGTTTGTGCTGAACAAACGTCTGAGCAACGACGAGCTGGCGGCCTATCTGGATAACTTCAGCCTGTTCAGCATGGCCTACTCCTGGGGCGGCTTTGAGTCATTAATCCTCGCTAACCAGCCGGAGCACATTGCCGCTATCCGTCCTGAAGGAGAAATCGACTTCACTGGAACGCTGATCCGCGTACATATTGGTTTAGAAAACGTTGACGATCTGAGGGCTGATTTAGCGGCAGGATTCGAGCGCATCGTGTAAAGTGTATAGAGCTGGTACAAATCTAGACAAAACCAGTGGAATTGTCTGCATTTCTTGCGCTAACGATCAAGGTGCTGCGGGCATTTCAGGAGTACAATAAGCCTTAATTACGCGGTTCCACAGGAATGTCCATGGCTGTTATTCAAGAAATTATCGCTGCGCTCTGGCAACACGATTTCGCAGCGTTAGCGAATCCACATGTTGTTGGCGTTGTTTACCTGGTTATGTTTGCAACGCTGTTTTTGGAAAATGGACTGCTTCCTGCATCATTCCTGCCCGGCGACAGCCTGCTGCTGCTGACCGGAGCGCTGATCGCCCGCGGCGTGATGGACTTTGTCCCGGCGCTGGTGATCCTGACGACGGCCGCCAGCCTCGGCTGCTGGCTGAGCTATATCCAGGGCCGCTGGCTCGGTAATACGCGGGTAGTCAAAGGCTGGCTGGCACAGCTGCCTGCCAAGTATCACCATCGTGCCACCTGCATGTTTGACAGGCATGGCCTGCTGGCGTTGCTGGCCGGGCGCTTCCTCGCCTTCGTGCGCACCCTGCTGCCAACCATGGCCGGTATCTCCGGGCTGTCAAACCGTCGTTTTCAGCTGTTTAACTGGCTGAGCGCCCTGCTGTGGGTAGGCGTGGTTACCGGCCTCGGCTATGCCCTGAGCATGATCCCCTTCGTGAAACGCCATGAAGATCAGGTCATGACCTTCCTGATGATCCTGCCGATATTCCTGCTGGTCGCCGGGCTGCTGGGCACGCTGGTGGTGGTGATTAAGAAGAAATACTGCAACGCGTGATCTCTTTATTAGGGTAAAAGCCGGATGGCGCTGTGCTTATCCGGCCTGGATTATCCTCATACCCCTCTAATCCTTGCTGCATCCTCTCCCGGCGTTACGCCAAAGTAGCGCTTGAACTCGCGACTGAACTGCGAAGGGCTTTCATAGCCAACGCGTATCGCCGCCGCACTCGCCTTCATACCGTCGTGGATCATTAGCATTCGCGCCCGGTGCAGGCGATAGGTCTTCAGATATTGCAGCGGCGAGGTGCTGGTCACCGATTTAAAGTTGTGATGAAACGCTGACACGCTCATGTTGGCTTCTGCGGCCAGCTGGTCCACGCTCAGGCTCTCGGTGTACTGACTCTCGATACGTTTCAGCACCCGGCTGATAAGGCTAAAGTGGGTTTGGCGGCTCACCAGCGCCAGCAGCGCCCCGCCGCACGGCCCGGTCAGCACGTGGTAGAGGATTTCACGCACGATCTGCTTTCCCAAAATCCGCGCATCCAGCGGCCGGGCCATCACGTCCAGCAGCCGCTCGATGGCGCAAAGGATCTCTCCAGATAGCGTGGCCGAATTGATGCCGCTTGCCGCCATGGCTGGCTGAAAATGTTCATCTTCGCCGATATCCATCAGCAGCTCCTGCAGCTGCAAAATATCCACGTTCAGACGGATCCCCGCCAGCGGTACCTCTGGCGTGGCGAAGGTTTCGCACTCAAAGGGCAGCGGCACGGTGAGCAGCAGGTACTCATTGGTGTCGTAGCGAAAGACACGATCGTTGATATAGCCGATTTTATGCCCGGAAAAGAGGATCACGATGCCAGGCTGGTACATGACCGGCGTACGCGTCCCCGGCTGGGTGCCATAAAGCAGACGCACGTCGGGCAGCAGATCGCTGAGCCTGTTTTCATTACTTTTCAGCTGTTTAATTTGTTCCGTCAGCTGAAGGCAGATCGCTTCGCGGTTCATTTCATCCCACTCCACACGCGTTTTTTATTGCAGCCAGTGTGCGCGCTTTTGTGCGTTTTCTCCAGTGGGCGGGAGGAATGGGCAAGACATCGGCAGGAATGTGCATTGAGAGCGCCGGACGTGCGGACCACAATAGTCTCCAGCAGGCAGCCCGCTGCCGTTTGTCTTTTCACCGATACAAGGGAAAGCGTCATGAATAACTTTAATCTGCATACCCCCACCCGCATCCTGTTTGGTAAAAATGCTATTGCCGATCTACGCGACCAGATCCCGGCAGGCGCCCGCGTGCTGATCACCTACGGCGGCGGCAGCGTCAAAAAAACCGGCGTACTGGATCAGGTCTATAGTGCACTGCACGGCCTCGACGTGCTGGAGTTTGGTGGCATTGAGCCGAACCCCTCTTACGAAACGCTTATGAAAGCGGTAGCCATTGCCCGGGCAGAGAAGATCACCTTCCTGCTGGCGGTCGGCGGCGGCTCGGTGCTGGACGGCACGAAATTTATCGCTGCCGCTGCGCACTACGCTGACGGCATCGATCCGTGGCACATTCTGCAAACTGGCGGTAGCGAAATCAAAAGTGCGATCCCGATGGGCTCCGTGCTGACCCTGCCGGCCACCGGCTCCGAATCTAACAAAGGCGCGGTCGTTTCCCGTAAAACCACCGGCGACAAGCAGGCGTTTCACTCCCCGTTCGTCCAGCCGGTATTCGCCATTCTTGACCCGGTCTATACCTACACCCTGCCGCCGCGTCAGGTGGCAAACGGCGTGGTGGATGCCTTTGTCCATACCGTTGAGCAGTACGTGACCTATCCGGTCGATGGCAAAATTCAGGATCGCTTCGCGGAAGGTATTCTGCTTACGCTTATTGAGGATGGCCCGAAAGCGCTGCAGGAGCCGGAAAACTACAACGTACGCGCTAACGTGATGTGGGCGGCAACCCAGGCGCTGAATGGCCTGATTGGCGCAGGCGTACCGCAGGATTGGGCAACCCATATGCTGGGCCACGAGCTGACAGCGATGCACGGCCTGGATCACGCTCAAACACTGGCTGTAGTCCTGCCCGCGCTGTGGAATGAAAAACGCGACGCCAAACGCGGTAAGCTGCTGCAGTACGCCGAGCGCGTATGGAACATCACCGAAGGCAGCGACGACGCACGCATTGACGCGGCCATCGCCGCCACACGCAGCTTCTTCGAGCAGATGGGCGTCCCCACCCGCCTCTCCGGCTACGGTCTCGACGGCAGCTCGATCCCTGCCCTGCTTGAGAAGCTGAACGAGCACGGCATGACCCAATTAGGCGAACATCAGGATATTACCCTTGAGGTCAGCCGTCGCATCTACGAAGCCGCACGCTAAAGGTTTTTTCTTCTAAGACTTTCGTTTTTGGGCTTTTCGTCCAGACTTAAGTCACTCAACTCCACCTGGGCCAGCCCGGGTGGATTTCATATAAGGAGGAATGTATGGCAAATCCAACCGTGATTAAGCTTCAGGACGGCAACATCATGCCGCAGCTGGGCCTCGGCGTATGGAAAGCGGGCAATGAGGAGGTCATCACCGCCATTCATAAGGCGCTGGAAGTAGGCTATCGCTCGATTGACACCGCTGCGGCCTACAAAAACGAAGAGGGCGTCGGCAAGGCTATCGAAAGCGCCGGGATCCCGCGCAGCGATCTGTTTATCACCACCAAACTGTGGAATGACGATCAGACTCGCCCTCAGGAAGCGTTGCAGACGAGCCTCGACAAGCTGAAGCTCGATCATGTTGATCTCTACCTGATGCACTGGCCGGTACCGGCTAGCGATCGTTACGTTGAAGCCTGGAAGGGGATGATCAAGCTCCAGGAGCAGGGGCTGGTGAAGAGCATCGGCGTCTGTAACTTCCAGATTAGCCACCTGCAGCGCCTGATCGATGAGACTGGCGTGACGCCGGTGATCAACCAGATCGAACTGCACCCGCTGTTACAGCAGCGTCAGCTTCATGCCTGGAACGCCACTCACAAGATCCAGACCGAATCCTGGAGCCCGCTGGCCCAGGGCGGCGAAGGCGTCTTCGATCAGAAGATCATTCGCGAGCTGGCAGATAAGTACGGCAAAACCCCGGCGCAGATCGTGATCCGCTGGCACCTTGACCAGGGCCTGGTGGTGATCCCGAAATCGGTTACCCCGGC
>Ga0308166_1001618_pt1 | contig 23352 bp, 17 predicted proteins | sample PhyCR2_2_FD_202137 | JGI IMG/M metagenome (GOLD analysis project Ga0308166, IMG submission 202137) | Phyllosphere microbial communities from UC Gill Tract Community Farm, Albany, California, United States - DLSLCC.R2 | ecosystem: Host-associated > Plants > Phyllosphere > Unclassified | place... | reverse complement strand
CGTAATGAATTACGTGTTCACTCTTGAGACTTGATATTTTTAAAGTCCGCAGACTTTTTGATATCTGTCCTGCGAGTGCCCACACAGATTGTCTGATAAATTGTTAAAGAGCGGTGCAGTCAGCGGCTGAGCCTGCTGCTGCGAGGTGGCGTATGTTACGCTTTCCTCCGTGTCAGTCAAGCGTTTATTTTCGCTTTAACCGACGGTGACTTTCATCACCTCAACACCGCATTCCGTAAGCCGTTGTGCCGTGTCGATGGAGGCGCATTATAGGGAGTCGTTCAGAGAGCGCAACAGCTAAATTGCACAAAAATGACTGTTCGCTGCATTCCACAGCAAAAGACCGCTTTATACGCGATTACCCACAAAGTTATCCACAATGCATCGCCAGACGAATTTTTGCGAGCAGCACGCAAACGTTTTCGCTACAATGCCCGGCGACGTCACGGATGCCCCTTTTCGGGGCGTTACCTGAAGTTTCGCCTCTTTTTATTAATAAGAAGATCGCTAAGCTTGATGTAACGCTCTTATATACGCGAAACAAAGCCAAGGGATAAAACCACCATGCAACAACGTCGTCCTGTACGCCGCGCTCTGCTGAGTGTCTCAGACAAAGCGGGTATCCTTGAATTTGCTCAGGCGCTCTCCAGCCGCGGCGTCGAACTGCTCTCTACAGGCGGAACTGCTCGCCTGCTGGCCGATGCGGGTCTTGCGGTCACTGAAGTGTCTGACTACACCGGTTTCCCGGAAATGATGGATGGACGCGTTAAAACGCTGCACCCGAAAGTGCATGGCGGCATTCTGGGACGCCGCGGCCAGGATGACGCGATTATGGCGCAGCACGCCATTGAGCCTATCGATATGGTGGTCGTTAATCTTTATCCCTTCGCTCAAACCGTCGCTCGCGAAGGCTGTACGCTGGAAGATGCGGTCGAGAATATCGACATCGGCGGCCCAACCATGGTGCGCTCGGCGGCGAAGAACCATAAAGACGTCGCCATTGTGGTCAAGAGCAGCGACTACGACGCTATCGTTGCCGAGATGGACGCCAACGAAAATTCTCTGACGCTGGAAACGCGTTTCGACCTGGCTATCAAAGCGTTTGAGCATACGGCCGCCTACGACAGCATGATCGCCAACTACTTCGGTTCGCGGGTTCCCGCCTATCATGGCGAACGCGATCGGCCTGCCGGGCGCTTCCCGCGCACGCTGAACCTGAACTTCATTAAGAAGCAGGATATGCGTTATGGGGAGAACAGCCATCAGGACGCTGCCTTCTATATAGAAGAGAACGTGCAGGAAGCCTCAGTGGCGACCGCACAGCAGGTTCAGGGCAAGGCGCTTTCTTACAATAACATCGCCGATACCGACGCAGCGCTGGAGTGCGTGAAGGCGTTCAGCGAAGCGGCCTGCGTCATCGTCAAGCATGCCAATCCCTGCGGCGTCGCCGTTGGCGCATCGATCCTCGACGCTTACGAGCGCGCCTATAAAACCGATCCGACCTCTGCCTTCGGTGGCATTATCGCCTTTAACCGCGAGCTGGACGAAGCCACCGCGCAGGCGATCATCAGCCGTCAGTTTGTCGAAGTCATTATCGCGCCTTCCGCCAGCGAAGCGGCTTTAAAAGTCACGGCAGCGAAGCAGAACGTTCGCGTGCTGGTCTGCGGCCAGTGGCAGGAACGCGTCGCCGGTCTCGATTTTAAACGCGTAACCGGTGGTCTGCTGGTACAGGACCGCGATCTCGGCATGGTGGAAGCGAGCCAGCTGCGCGTCGTGAGCAAACGTCAGCCGAGTGAGCAAGAGCTGCGCGACGCCCTCTTCTGCTGGAAGGTCGCGAAGTTTGTAAAATCCAACGCTATCGTTTATGCACGTGACAATATGACTGTCGGCATCGGCGCTGGCCAGATGAGCCGCGTTTACTCCGCTAAAATCGCTGGCATCAAGGCCGCTGACGAAGGGCTGGAAGTGAAAGGCTCGGCGATGGCCTCTGATGCGTTCTTCCCGTTCCGCGACGGTATCGATGCGGCCGCTGCCGTCGGCGTCACCTGCGTTATCCAGCCGGGCGGCTCTATTCGTGACGATGAAGTTATCGCTGCGGCAGACGAGCATGGCATCGCCATGATCTTCACGGACATGCGCCACTTCCGCCATTAATTCTTCGGAGAGCAATATGAAAATTTTAGTGATTGGCAACGGCGGTCGTGAGCACGCGCTGGCCTGGAAAGCGGCGCAGTCACCGCTGGCGGAAACGGTCTTCGTCGCGCCCGGCAACGCCGGTACTGCGCTGGAGCCTGTGCTGCAGAATGTCGATATCAGCCCCACCGATATCCCTGCCCTGCTGGCGTTCGCTCAGCGCGAGGCGATCGACTTGACCATCGTGGGGCCGGAAGCGCCGCTGGTTATCGGCGTGGTTGACGCGTTCCGCGCGGCGGGCCTGAAAATTTTCGGGCCGACTAAAAATGCCGCGCAGCTGGAAGGCTCTAAAGCCTTTACCAAAGACTTTCTGGCCCGCCACCATATTCCAACGGCGGAGTATCGCAACTTTACCGATGTCGAAGTGGCGCTGGCGTATCTGCGTGAGAAAGGCGCGCCTATCGTTATCAAGGCTGACGGTCTGGCTGCCGGTAAAGGCGTAATCGTCGCCATGACGCTGGAAGAGGCGGAAGCCGCCGTCAAAGATATGCTGGCTGGCAACGCCTTCGGCGATGCAGGTCATCGCATTGTGATTGAAGAGTTTCTGGACGGCGAAGAGGCCAGCTTTATCGTCATGGTCGATGGCGAAAACGTCCTGCCAATGGCCACCAGCCAGGATCACAAACGCGTCGGCGATGGCGACACAGGTCCAAACACCGGCGGCATGGGCGCCTACTCTCCCGCGCCGGTGGTAACCGACGAGATCCACCAGCGCGTAATGGATCAGGTGATTTGGCCGACGGTACGCGGCATGGCAGCGGAAGGCAATGTCTATACCGGTTTCCTGTATGCCGGTCTGATGATCGACCAGTCAGGTCAGCCGAAGGTAATTGAATTTAACTGCCGCTTCGGCGATCCGGAAACGCAGCCAATCATGCTGCGCCTGCAGTCAGATCTGGTTGAGCTTTGTCTGGCAGCCTGCGACGGCGCGCTGGCTCAGAAGCATTCAGCGTGGGATCCGCGTCCGGCGCTTGGCGTGGTGCTGGCCGCAGGCGGCTACCCGGGTGATTACGTTAACGGTGAGCAGATCCACGGCCTGCCGCTGGAAGAGGTCGCAGACGGCAAAGTCTTCCATGCCGGTACGCGTCTGGATAACGATCTGGTGCTGACTAACGGCGGCCGCGTGCTCTGCGTCACCGCGCTGGGCGACGACGTGGCGGCGGCGCAAAAGCGCGCCTATGAGCTGGCTCAGCCCATCTCCTGGAACGGCAGCTTCTGCCGCCGCGATATCGGCTATCGCGCCATTAACCGCAAGTAAGCAAAAAGGGCACGTTACGTGCCCTTTTCTTTAACCTAAAAGTCCTCTTCTTTCGGCTGCGAATCGCAGCTTTCTCCCGGCGCCGCGCGCAGCAGCTGCGTCCCTTCCGGCGCTTCGAGCCAGGAGACCAGCAACGGCGCGCTGCTGCGCTGCTGCTGTCGAACCAGCATCTGCAGCGCATAATCGTCAAAGGATGGCGACACGCGCTCGCCCTCGCAGGTAACAATCTGCTTCGCGCCCAGCCACTGGCCCTGTTTCAGGATGATATGGCCGTTGAGCAGCGCATTGCTCTGCGCCAGCATACGCTGCGCGTCAAACTTATAGAGCTCTACCGTATCGGTATCGACCGCTTCGCGCCGATCGGCCAGCTGCCGTTGCATAAAGCTCAGGCTGCCGTCCTGATCGAAACGCAGCGTGACATCATTCGGTTGCTTGCCGCTGACGTGCCGCGTCACGCTCACCAGCTTCTGCTCTTGCCACAGATAGTCGGTGGTTTCCGTCGCATCGCCGTTAAAAGGCGTATAGAGGGTGCGCAGATGAATTGCAAGATGGCCGCTGTTTTTGCGCCAGATGCGCACCGCGCCGCGATCGGCAAGATAGCCGCTGGCGGTAAAGGGAGGCGTGTCGGGCGTAGAACTGCACCCGGAAAGCAAAAGAAGAGAAAGCAGGGCGAAACAGGAGGACGAACGCAGGTTCGGCATAACTGGCCCCTAATACAAAAGGGGCGAATTCGCCCCTTCTTTAAAATTCTGACCGCAGTGCGACGTCTTATTTAACAGAGTCTTTCAGCGCTTTACCAGACACGAATGCCGGTACGTTTGCCGCAGCGATTTTAATCTCTTTGCCAGTTTGCGGGTTACGACCGGTACGCTCAGCGCGGTGGTTCACTTTAAAAGTACCAAAACCAACCAGTTGTACAGCATCGCCTTCTTTCAGAGACTCAGTGATCGCAGCCAGAGTAGATTCCAGAGCCGCTTTAGCCTGGGTTTTTGACAGGTCCGCTTTTTCCGCGATCACATCAATCAGTTGAGTCTTGTTCATAAGTTATCCTTAAAGTGTATTTATCGCTTGCTAAGCAACGAGTGCGAGGGAAAAGCCATATTCTGGCACTCTTCAGCCTGCACGCACCGATAGCCACAATTTTCAGCCCCCCAAATGTAGACCAGAGAGGGGGCCGATGTGAAGCCTCCAGGCTCGCTAATTCAGGCCTGAAGTCACGTTTTCCCGCCTTACTGCTGAAAATTTATACCGATGTTGCTGATTCCCGCCTCCCGCAGGTCCGAACGCAATCCTTTGATCAATTCAAGGTCTCGCTCTTCGCAGTCGGCAAGCAGGCGGAAAATCTCCCATTGCAGGTCCCATTCATCGATGACGGCCGGGTTTTCGCGCAGCTCTTCATCGCTCATTTCGCGTCCGGCCTGGGTCATTTCCAGCATCGCAACGGTGGTGATTGACGTTTTGCTGACTTCAATCGCATGCTCGAGGGTTTCGCCGCTCAGCATAGCGTGCAGCGCTTCGCTTAATGCCACGCAGGCGTCGATGGCCGGATAAACCCCGTACACTTCAAACGCATCGCCATCGGGAATAGCGGCTTCAAGCTTTTCCAGTTGGCTGTCGAAATTAATTTTGGCGTCTTTGACCGTCAGGCTTTCCCAGATGAGATCGAGAAGACGGCGATAAAGCGCTGGATCGGCAAATTCCGTCTGCTGGCAGAACGCCCAGTAATTGGGGAACATACGCTCGCACAGGCAAGCCATAAACGTCAGATGCTGCCAGCTTTCCAGCTTCGCCAGACGCAGGTGAACGGGGTTTTGTAACATGAACAGGGCTCTTCATCGTTTAGCTGGCGGCAGTGTACCGCAAAAGTGCCGCGCGCACAGCGTTAAAGCGCGTTTTGCCAGCGCTGAAAGGCGGTGCGGTTAGACGCGACAGCATCGGCCCAGCGCGTCGGTTCCGGCAGGCGATAGCCGCCCATGCAGTTTTGTACCCACTGCAGCGCGCTGTCTAGGCTGACGCGATGTCCGGTCGCCACGAAAAGCGGATTGCAGCGCGCTTTGCTGCGCCATACCCAGCCGATCTGTTCGCCCTTGTCTATCAGCGGCTGACGCGATCCCGGCTCAGCCCCCAGCTCGGCAAAACGGCCACACAGGCGCTTTTTCGCCACGCCAATGGTCGGCACGTCCACCATTAAGCCAAAATGCGAGGCGACGCCGAGACGACGCGGGTGCGAGATGCCGTGTCCGTCGACGAACAGCAGATCCGGTTTGCGCTCAAGGGTATTCCACGCCGCCAGCAGCGCAGGATATTCGCGAAAGGAGAGAAAGCCGGGAATATAGGGCATGGTAGTGGCGATGCGCGCCACGCGATGCTCCACCAGCTTCAGAGAGGGATATTCGAGGATAACCAGGGCGGCGCGGGTTACCGCCCCTTCCTGTTCGAATCCGACATCGGCGCCGCCGATAAAACGCGGAGGCAGGACGTCGAAATCATCCTGCCGCACCACCTCTGCAGCGCGCTGAAGCTGCTCCGCGCGCAGTGCAGCAATGTCCATATTTACTCCTGATGATATTGGCCCGAGAGACGGTGTACCGCCTCAACAAACACGCCTGCATGCTCTGGCGGCACATCCTGATGAATGCCATGTCCCAGATTGAAGACGTGACCGCTGCCCGCGCCGAAGCCGTCGAGAATGCCCGCGACTTCCTGCTCAATACGCGCAGCTGGCGCATAAAGCATAGACGGATCCATGTTGCCCTGCAGCGCGACTTTGTCGCCGACGCGGCGTCGTGCCTCGCCGATATCGGTGGTCCAGTCGAGACCGAGCGCATCGCAGCCGGTCGCGGCCATCGCTTCCAGCCACTGTCCGCCGCCTTTGGTAAACAGCGTAATCGGTACGCGGCGGCCTTCATTCTCATGCAGCACGCTGTCGACGATTTTATGCATGTAGTAGAGCGAGAACTCCAGATAGTCGCGGCCCGTCAGCACGCCACCCCAGGTGTCGAACACCATTACCGACTGCGCGCCCGCGCGGATCTGCGCGTTGAGATAGAGAATGACGCTGTCCGCCAGCTTATCGAGCATCGCATGCAGCGTAGCGGGATCGGCGTACATCATTTTCTTGATTTTGGTAAAGGCCTTGCTGCTGCCCCCTTCCACCATGTAGGTCGCCAGCGTCCAGGGACTGCCGGAAAAACCGATCAGCGGCACTTCGCCGTTGAGGTTTTTGCGAATGGTGCGTACCGCATTCATTACATAGCCGAGTTCCTGCTCAGGATCGGGCACCGGCAGTTTGTCGACATCGGCGCGGCAGGTAATCGGACTGGAGAAACGCGGGCCTTCGCCGGTTTCGAAGTAGAGTCCAAGGCCCATCGCGTCGGGGATTGTCAAGATATCGCTGAAGAGGATCGCCGCATCAAGCGGATAGCGGCGCAGCGGCTGCAGGGTCACTTCACACGCCAGCTCGGCGTTCTTGCACAGCGACATAAAATCGCCGGCTACGGCGCGCGTCGCTTTGTATTCCGGCAAATAACGTCCGGCTTGTCGCATCATCCATACCGGCGTGATATCAACCGGTTGACGTAAAAGGGCGCGCAGATAACGATCGTTCTTCAGTTCACTCATTTCAGGACTCTCTCAATTTCAGGCGCGTAGTGTAACACTTCTTAGACTTCGCCGCGGCAGATGGCGACAGTATCTTCAATCAGCCGGCGCGCCACCGTGCCCGGCGGTGGCAACATCGGCAGCGCGTCGTAGCGATACCAGCCAGCGTCCAGCAGCTCTTTATTATCGATTTGCAAATCGCCGCCGTCATAATCCGCCATAAACGCCATCATCAGCGAATGAGGGAACGGCCAGGGTTGCGAGGTCACATAGCGCAGATTCCGGACGCGGACATTGCTCTCCTCTATCACCTCGCGCGCGACCGCCTGCTCCAGCGTCTCGCCCACTTCGACAAATCCCGCCAGCACGGTGTAGATGCTGTTGCGATGACGCGCATGGTTCGCCAGTAATATCTCGTCGCCGCGCCGGATGGCGACAATAATGCAGGGCGCGATTTGCGGATAGTAGCGTTCACGGCAGTGCCCGCACAGGCAGGCGTTTTCATGTCGGCTCAGATGCATTTCGTGGCCGCAGTAGCCGCAGAAGCGATGGGAGCGGTAAAACTCCGCCAGCTGCACGGCGCGTCCGGCAAGCTGAAACAGCCCCGCCTCTTCATCGATCAGCTGGCGTACCGAGAACATATCGCGATCGCGATTTTCACACACCAGCCATACCGTTTCGCCTTGCCACTCGCCGACAGGCTGCGCTTTGCTTCCTGTTAACTTAAACGTAGCGGCGCTGCCGTGCGGCAGATCGCCCTGCGGCAACCAAAGTTTCTGTTCATGGCTGACAATCCACCATCCAGCGTCTACGCTTGAGATCTCACGTTGCATATAATCGTCATCCTTAGCGTCGTAATTGATACGCTGAAGTCCTGATGTTAAGTGTGTAGACAAACAACTATACCCTAAATCGTTCAGCTTGCAGGCGGCCTGGCGCCAGCCGAAGCATCAACGGTAGAGGGATTTTATTTACATGGAGTCAGAAATGCTTAACCAGTTAAATGTCCTGACCGAGCGCGTAGGTGGCAGTAACGAACTGGTGGATTCGTGGCTGGACGCCCGTCGCCAGCTGTTGGTTTCTTATTACCATCTGGTTGGACTAAAGCCTAACAAAGAAGCGCTAACGACTTTAGATGAGCAGGCGCTCGACAACTTTTGTCACGGCCTGGTTGACTACCTTTCCGCCGGTCATTTCAGCATGTATGAACGCATCATTAATGAGATGGAAGGCGACAGCCCGATGATTGCCGCCGCGCAGGTTTATCCTCCGCTGGAAGCCAATACCGAACGTTTGATGCAGCTCTATGACGGCCATTTGCAGCAGTCGATTGACGATGACAACTGCGTCGATTTTCAGCTGGCACTGTCAGAAGTAGGCGAAGTGCTGGAAGCGCGCTTCACGCTGGAAGATAAGCTGATCCAGCTTGCCTGGGACAACAGCCTGATACGCGCTCCGGTAGCGAATGACAGCAGCCAGCTGTCGCGTCCGGCTTAAGGTTAATCAGTTGTAAAGTCCTTGTTATTCTGTAAAAGCCCTTTTATGCTGAACGGGTTTTCGACGATAAAGTCGAAAACCCGTTTTTGTTTTTTGAGCTACTCACTGTTTGTTATGTAGCCAACGTAAACGAGATTTCTGGCGTCGTGCGCGCCGCCCTTCGTAAAAGGGCAAGCGTAACAGCCAGAAAACCGTTTACCTATCTTGTCGGAGTGCCCGCAAGGGCTGAGACCGTTAATTCGGGATCCGCGGAACCTGATCAGGTTAGAACCTGCGAAGGGAACAAGAGTAAACATTATCAGTACGCTGGTGTTTTTCGCCTGCCGTTTCTGTTACTCCTTCCGAACTCCGGACAAGCAACGTTCCCCTTTCAACAGGAAAATTGCTATGTCTATGACCAAAACCACCCGTCGTGAACAGCGTGCTCAGGCGCAGGCGTTTATCAATGCGCTTCAGGGCGGCGTCGCCTTTCCCAACTCGAAACGTATCTGGATCCAGGGCAGCCGGGACGATATTCGCGTACCGATGCGGGAGATTCAGCTCAGCCCGACGCTGCTCGGCGGCGATAAACACCACCCGCGCTATGAAGAGAATGAGGCGGTGCCGGTTTACGATACCGCTGGCCCCTATGGCGATCCCGATGCCGTTATCGACGTTCAGCGCGGCCTGGCGAAGCTGCGCGCCGACTGGATTGCCGCGCGCGACGATAGCGAAACGCTAAAGCACACCAGCTCGCGCTATACGCAGCAGCGTCTGGCAGACGACGGGCTCGATCATTTGCGTTTCGATCAGCTGCCGCAGCCCCGGCGCGCGAAAGCGGGACGCCGCGTCACCCAGCTCCACTATGCGCGCCAGGGCATTATCACGCCGGAAATGGAGTTTATCGCACTGCGCGAGAATATGGGCCGCGAGCGCATTGTCAGCGACGTGCTGCGACAGCAGCACGCTGGTCATAGCTTCGGTGCGCAGCTGCCGGAAAACATCACCCCCGAGTTTGTGCGCCAGGAAGTGGCCGCCGGCCGCGCCATTATTCCCGCAAACATTAACCATCCTGAATCGGAGCCGATGATTATCGGCCGCAACTTCCTGGTGAAAGTCAACGCTAACATCGGCAACTCGGCGGTGACCTCCTCTATCGAGGAGGAGGTAGAGAAACTGGTCTGGTCGACGCGCTGGGGCGCCGATACCGTTATGGATCTCTCTACTGGCCGCTATATTCATGAAACGCGCGAGTGGATCCTGCGAAATAGCCCGGTGCCCATCGGCACGGTGCCGATTTATCAGGCGCTGGAGAAGGTAAACGGCGTCGCCGAAAACCTCGACTGGGCGGTGTTTCGCGACACGCTGCTGGAGCAGGCAGAGCAAGGCGTCGACTACTTCACCATCCACGCCGGCGTACTGCTGCGCTATGTGCCCATGACGGCAAAGCGGCTGACCGGCATAGTCTCGCGCGGCGGGTCGATTATGGCGAAATGGTGCCTGTCGCATCACCGCGAAAGCTTCCTTTACGAACACTTTCGCGAGATTTGCGAAATCTGCGCCGCCTACGACGTTTCACTGTCGCTTGGCGACGGCCTGCGTCCCGGCTCGATTCAGGACGCCAACGACGAGGCGCAGTTTGCTGAACTGCATACGCTGGGCGAGCTGACGAAGATCGCCTGGGAATATGACGTTCAGGTGATGATCGAGGGCCCCGGCCATATTCCTATGCAGATGATCCGCCGCAATATGACCGAGCAGCTGGAACACTGCCACGAAGCGCCTTTCTATACGCTCGGTCCGCTGACTACCGATATCGCGCCCGGCTACGATCACTTTACCTCCGGCATTGGGGCCGCCATGATCGGCTGGTTCGGCTGCGCGATGCTCTGCTATGTCACCCCCAAAGAGCATCTTGGCCTGCCGAATAAAGAGGACGTCAAGCAGGGCCTTATCACCTATAAGATCGCCGCCCATGCTGCGGATCTGGCGAAGGGCCACCCCGGCGCGCAGATCCGTGATAACGCCATGTCCAAAGCACGTTTTGAATTCCGCTGGGAGGATCAGTTCAATCTGGCGCTCGATCCCCATACCGCACGCGCCTATCACGACGAAACCCTGCCGCAGGAATCGGGCAAAGTGGCCCACTTCTGCTCGATGTGCGGGCCAAAATTCTGCTCGATGAAAATCAGCCAGGAAGTGCGTGACTATGCGGAAAAGCAGGAAAACGAGGCGCAGCCAATCGAAATCGGCATGCAGCGGATGTCGGAAACCTTTCGCCGCCGCGGCGGCGAACTTTATCACTCAGCCGATGCGCTGAACGAGGAGAAACCATGAACGCCCCTTTTCCCGCCACGGCGCCGCGCTTAGGGCTTTATCCGGTGGTCGACAGCGTCGAGTGGATTGCGCGCCTGCTGGAGGCTGGGGTGCGCACGATCCAGCTGCGCATCAAAGATCAACAGGATGAGGCAGTAGAGCCTGCGATCGTGGAGGCGATTGCACTCGGCAAGCGTTATCAGGCGCGTCTGTTTATCAATGACTACTGGCGGCTGGCGATTAAACATCACGCCTATGGCGTGCATCTTGGTCAGGAAGATCTGGACGTCGCTAACCTGAACGCCATTCGTGAAGCGGGCCTGCGGCTGGGCGTTTCGACCCACGATGACGCCGAACTGGATCGCGCGCTGGCGATACGCCCCTCCTATATCGCGCTGGGGCATATCTTTCCCACCCAGACCAAGGCGATGCCGTCCGAGCCGCAAGGGCTGTCTGAACTTCAGCGGCACATCGCGCGGCTTAAGGGTGTTTCTACCGTGGCGATTGGCGGCATCAGCATTGCGCGTGCGCCGGCGGTGCTGGCGACCGGCGTCGGCAGTATTGCCGTCGTCAGCGCCATTACGCAGCCGCCAGACTGGCGCGCCGCAACGCAGAGGTTGCTGACGCTGGCGGAACCGCAGCCAGAGGCTTAAACCTGAATGCGTCTCGCAAAAGACGCCTGGTTTCTGCAACAGCCGTAAAAAAGCTGGAAGAGGGCGCGCAGCGATATTCTTTCTCTCTCGCGCCGTTTTTCTGTTTCGCTACAGTGGCTGTCGCCGGGCAATGTTGCCTGGCCAGGGCCGGACCTCCCCTCACCCTCTCTGGCCCTGCCCTCTGCTACTTAGTCAGGAGGATCTCATGCTGCTGCAAGGAGTGTGGCGAATCTTCGCCCGCGCAGGCGGCTATCGCGCGCTCGACGGCCTCGCCCACTTTTGCCAGCGCCTGCTCGACGCGATCGTCCAACGTTACCGCAAAGCTCAACCGCAAACAGTTGCGGTATTTACCCGACGCAGAAAAAAGCGATCCGACCGCTATCTGGATATGAGAATCGCGCAGCTCGCGGTTAAGCCGCACGGCGTCAAAGGCTTCCGGCAGTTCGACCCACATCATAAAGCCGCCCTGCGGACGAGAAACGCAGATGCCGCATGGAAAATAGTGGCGCACCCAGCAGCTAAAGCTGTCGTAGTTACGCTGATAAAACTGACGCATACGCCGCAAATGCGGCTGGTAGTAACCCTGACGAATAAACTCCGCCATCGCATGCTGCGCCAGGGTATTGCTCGAACCCGTAGCGATATATTTCATATGCAGCACGCGATCGCGATATCGTCCCGGCGCAACCCAACCGGTGCGCAGACCGGGCGCGACCGTTTTCGAAAAAGAGCTGCACAGCAATACCCGGCCGTCTACGTCCAGAGATTTCAGCGTGGCGGGTCGCGGATACTCCCAGGCCAGCTCGCCGTAGACATCATCCTCAATGACCGCCACGTCAAAACGCTGCGCCAGCGTCAACAGCGCACGCTTACGCGCTTCCGGCATAATAAAGCCCAGCGGATTATTGCAGTTAGGCACGACCATGACCGCTTTGATTGGCCACTGCTCAAACGCCAGTTCAAGCGCCTCCAGACTAATGCCGGTGACCGAATCGGTTGGGATTTCAATCGCCCGAATGCCGAAGCCGCGCAGAGTCTGCATGATGCCATGAAACGATGGCGACTCTACCGCGATGATATCTCCCGGCTCGCATATCGCACGAATCGAAACCGACAGCGCCTCATGGCAGCCAGTGGTAATGACGATATCGTCAGCCGACAGCTGGCAGCCGCTGTCGATCGCCAGGCGCGCCACCTGTTCGCGCAGGCTGGTTACGCCGTAAAGATTGTCGTAGCTGAGAAGCTGCGTTTCCTGCCGCTGCGCCTGACGGCTGAGGATTTTCCACAAGGGTTTAAGGGTGGGCTGAGAGAGATTCGGCATGCCGCTACCCAGCTGGAGCATGTCCCTTTCCAGGCGACTCTCGAGCAGATCCAGCACCGACTCCCACTGCGTGATCTCTACCGGACGCTGCACCGGACGCGTCAGCGCCGGCACCGGCGGCGCGGCCTTACGCGTCGAAACAAAATAGCCGGAGCGCGGCTGCGGCGTAATCAGCTGTTTCTCCTCCAGCACATGATACGCCTGCTGCACGGTGCTGATGCTAACGCCATGCTCAAGGCTCAGGCTACGCACTGACGGCAGCTTTTCGCCGCTGCGGTAAAGCCCCTGCTCAATACGCTGCGCCAGATGCATTGCCAGCTGCTGATAACGCGTCATGTCCGGCTCCCTTCAAATGAAAGAGGTAGAAAACAGTACAGATGAGCCATTTTTTTACCATTCAGACGCCGCTTACGGCAATCTGTATGTTAAATAAAATCGAATTTTGCGTCTGTATCCTTTCTCTCCTCAGGAAGACACTATTCCTCAGTTCACCTGATGAGGAAAGGAAAATGGGATATGAAGAAAACTGTGCGGCAAAACCTTTCTCGGTCACGCCCTGGTCGCTGGTGCGCGCCATTGTGCGCAGCCTGCGAGCGCTCCACCAGCAGCGTAAGACTCGCCTGATCCTGTTACAGCTGAGCGATGCGCAGCTAAAAGATATTGGCCTCACGCGCGGTGATATTGAGCATGAACGAAGGTAGCTAAACTAAAGATTCATAAGGCGCGAGAAGCGCGGTTAAAAAATCGATGACCGTTTGCGTGCGTCTGGGTGTCAGTCGGCGCTCAAGACGCAGCACCCACATATTTACTCTCTCGGTGCGCCACGCTTTTAATATTTCGACCACGGCGCCGCTGGCAAAATCAGACGCGCCAAGCCACGAAGGTGCCCAGCCAATGCCGCAGCCAGCACGCACCATCTGCCATGCCGCCTGCCCGTCGTCAAAAAGATAGCGTGAGGCGGGTTCCCAGCGCACCGCTTTGCCATCTTCGGGCGAATTAAAACGCCAGGCGTCCGCCCGTCCTTTATTGAGATTCCAGAAACCGATCTGGGAATGTGAGCTGAGATCGAAAGGCGTGCAGGGCTCGCCGTGTTGCCTGAGATAATCTGGCGTCGCGCAGGCGACCCAGGGAAAACTAAACAGCTTGCGGGCAGAATGGCCTGGCCAGGCTTCCAGCGCGCCGGAACGGATCACAAAATCAAAGCCGCCACTGGCTAAATCCACCATCGCGTCGCTGAAATGCATCTCCAGTGAGATTTCAGGATGAGCAGCAAGAAAGGCTGGTAACGCAGGCATGATACAGGCGCGTCCAAAAGAGGACGGAACCGAGATGCGCACCCGGCCCGCAGCGCCCTCGCTCTCAATACCGCTAAGGGCATTCTCTACCTGATTAACCTCTTCGAGCAGTCCGCGTGCCAGCATCAGCATTCTCTCGCCTTCCCCGGTCAGCGACAGGGCATGCGTTGTTCGGTGCAGAAGACGTACGCCATGCTGACTCTCGAACCGGCTCAACGCTTTGGATACGGCCGACGTGGTTGTGCCGGCGCGGCGTGCAGCTTCGGCGAAAGATCCTGCTTCAACGATACGCGCGAACCAGAGTAGCTGCGTGAGACTGGATGAAAAGATTGGTGTTGCCATCAGGTCAATATCTCCTTGCTGCGCCGCAGCCTACAAGCGCTTTGTTTCGGCTGATAACGTTGAGCTTCTTAAAGGAGATCATCATATGAAATTTTTAGTTTTACTCACACCCGTCGCCGGGCGCGAACCGGCGGAGTTTAAACCTTATGCGGTTGCAGAGATGCAGGCGGTATGGAATGACTATAAAGCTGGCACGCTGCGGGAGATCTATTTCTCTTCCAGCCCATTGATTATCAGCGTGATTTACGAAACCTCGTCCCGTGACGAACTGGAACAGTCTGTCGCGCGTCTTCCTATGGTCGAAGTCGGTTTGCTCTCTTTTCAAATTATTGAACTGGGCCCAATGCACAGCTTCGAGGTGCTGTTCGCACCTGCTGCTGCGTAAAAATTTCAGGCGCTTTTATTGCCCTGACGTCACTGCCTCTCAGGACGATTCTAAACAGGCTGCCCTTAATTCGTCCGATCCGCTCTTTTGCGCCCATAAAAAAACCCTGCCGAAGCAGGGTTTTTATTAAGCGAAGAACGGTTAGTCGTTATCGCTGCCGCCGAGACCGGCGTTCAACAGTTCAGCCAGGCTTGCAGAGGCTTCATCCGCAGTAACCTGCGGAGCAACCGGCGCTTCGCCCGCCTGACGGCGACGCATACGATCCTGATGGTAAGCGTAACCGGTACCGGCCGGGATCAGACGACCCACGATAACGTTCTCTTTCAGACCGCGCAGTTCGTCGCGCTTGCCTGCAACAGCGGCTTCGGTCAGGACACGAGTCGTCTCCTGGAACGAGGCTGCCGAGATGAACGATTCGGTTGCCAGTGACGCTTTAGTGATACCCAGCAGATCGCGCATATAGGTTGCGCCGATTTTGCCGTTCGCTTCCAGATCGCGGTTAGAGATCTTGATGCGAGAGACTTCTGCCTGCTCACCTTCCAGGAAGTCGGTGCTTCCCGCGCTCATGATGGTTGCTTTACGCAGCATCTGGCGAACGATGACTTCAATGTGCTTATCGTTAATCTTAACGCCCTGCAGGCGGTAAACTTCCTGCACTTCGTTAGTGATGTAACGGGTCACAGCATGGACGCCACGCAGACGCAGAATGTCGTGCGGCGATTCCGGACCGTCGGAAACCACGTCACCACGTTCTACGCGCTCACCTTCAAACACGTTGAGCTGACGCCATTTCGGAATCATCTCTTCGTAAGGCTCGCTGCCATCAACCGGCGTGATCACCAGACGACGTTTACCTTTGGTCTCTTTACCGAAGGAGATGATGCCGCTGATCTCCGCCAGGATTGCTGGCTCTTTCGGACGACGCGCTTCGAACAGGTCAGCAACGCGCGGCAGACCACCGGTAATATCCTTGGTACCGCCAGATTCCTGAGGCACACGCGCCAGGGTGTCACCAGAGCTGATTTTCTTACCGTCTTCCAGCTGAACGATCGCTTTGCCCGGCAGGAAGTACTGAGCCGGCATGTCGGTGCCCGGGATCAGAACATCTTCGCCCTGCTCATCGACGATTTTCAGCGCCGGACGCAGGTCTTTACCGCCTGAAGTACGCTCAGCGGTATCCAGAACCACCAGCGAAGAGAGACCCGTCAGTTCGTCAGTCTGACGCGTGATGGTCTGACCATCAATCATGTCAGTAAAGCGAATGTAGCCGCTTACTTCGGTGATAACCGGCATGGTGTGCGGATCCCAGTTTGCTACGGTTTCGCCCGCTGCAACCTGCTCGCCGTCACCTTTCGCCATGATCGCGCCGTAAGGGACTTTATAGCTCTCTTTAGTACGGCCAAACTCATCGATCATTTTCAGTTCGACGTTACGTGAAGTAATAACCAGTTTGCCAGCGGAGTTGGTTACCGACTTAGCGTTGGTCAGTTTGATAGTACCTTTGTTCTTCACCTGAATGCTAGATTCTGCTGCCGCACGCGATGCCGCACCACCGATGTGGAACGTACGCATGGTCAACTGTGTACCCGGCTCACCGATGGACTGTGCCGCGATAACACCGATCGCTTCACCTTTGTTGATGATGTGACCACGCGCCAGGTCGCGACCGTAGCAGTGGGCGCACACACCAAAATCGGTTTCACAGCTTACAACAGAGCGAACTTTGATGGTGTCGACAGAGTTCTGTTCAACCACATCACACCAGTGCTCATCCAGCAGCGTATTACGCGGAACCAGGATGTCAGCGGTGCCCGGCTTCAGCACATCTTCAGCGGTTACACGGCCAAGCACGCGCTCGCGCAGCGGTTCTTTAACGTCGCCGCCTTCGATAACCGGCGTCATCATGATGCCTTCGAAGGTGCCGCAGTCATCTTCTGTTACGACCAGGTCCTGAGCAACGTCAACCAGACGACGCGTCAGATAACCGGAGTTCGCCGTTTTCAGTGCGGTATCCGCCAGACCTTTACGCGCACCGTGGGTCGAGATGAAGTACTGGAGTACGTTCAGACCTTCACGGAAGTTCGCCGTAATCGGCGTCTCGATGATGGAGCCATCCGGCTTCGCCATCAGACCACGCATACCAGCCAGCTGACGAATCTGTGCCGCAGAACCACGCGCACCCGAGTCGGCCATCATAAAGATGCTGTTAAAGGAAACCTGTTTCTCTTCTTCGCCGTCACGGTTAATCACGGTCTCAGTTGAGAGGTTTTCCATCATCGCCTTCGCTACGCGCTCGTTCGCCGCAGCCCAGATATCGATGACTTTGTTGTAACGCTCGCCCGCGGTAACCAGACCAGACTGGAACTGCTCCTGGATCTCAGCCACTTCCGCTTCCGCTTCGGTGATGATTTCCACTTTCTTCTCTGGGATAACCATGTCGTCGATGCCGACAGACGCGCCTGAACGGGCTGCGTAAGCGAAACCGGTGTACATGGTCTGGTCAGCAAAGATAACGGTCGGCTTCAGGCCCAAAATGCGGTAACAGGTGTTCAGCATTTTGGAGATAGCTTTTTTGCCCAGCGCCTGGTTAACGATGGAGAACGGCAGACCTTTTGGCACGATCATCCACAGGATGGCGCGGCCAATGGTGGTGTCAATGATGCTGGTTTTAGCAACCCACTCATCCTGCTCGTTTTTCTCGTGTTCGGTAATACGTACCTTAACGCGAGCGTGCAGCGATGCGAGGCCAGCGCGATAAACACGCTCAGCTTCTTTCGGGCCGGTCAGCACCATGCCTTCGCCTTTGGCGTTAACACAGTCACGGGTCATATAATACAGACCCAGTACAACGTCCTGAGACGGAACGATGATTGGTTCGCCGTTCGCCGGAGACAGAATGTTGTTGGTAGACATCATCAGCGCACGCGCTTCCAGCTGGGCTTCCAGCGTCAGCGGTACGTGAACAGCCATCTGGTCACCATCGAAGTCGGCGTTATAGGCCGCACACACCAGCGGGTGCAGCTGGATCGCTTTACCTTCGATCAGAACCGGTTCAAACGCCTGGATACCCAGACGGTGCAGCGTCGGCGCACGGTTCAGCAGAACCGGGTGTTCGCGGATAACTTCATCCAGGATATCCCAGACAACCGCTTCTTCGCGCTCAACCATTTTCTTCGCGGCTTTGATGGTGGTGGCCAGGCCACGCAGCTCCAGCTTGCCGTAGATAAAGGGTTTGAACAGCTCCAGCGCCATTTTCTTCGGCAGGCCGCACTGATGCAGACGCAGGTATGGACCTACGGTGATAACAGAACGACCAGAATAGTCAACGCGCTTACCGAGCAGGTTCTGACGGAAACGACCCTGCTTACCTTTGATCATATCGGCCAAAGATTTCAGCGGACGCTTGTTGGAACCGGTGATCGCACGACCGCGACGACCGTTATCCAGCAGGGCATCGACCGCTTCCTGCAGCATACGTTTTTCGTTGCGTACGATGATATCCGGCGCAGCCAGATCCAGCAGACGCTTCAGACGGTTGTTACGGTTGATAACGCGACGATACAGATCGTTCAGATCCGACGTTGCGAAACGACCGCCGTCCAGCGGAACCAGCGGGCGCAGATCCGGCGGCAGCACCGGCAGCACGGTCAGGATCATCCACTCCGGCTTGTTGCCGGACTGTACGAACGCTTCCAGCAGCTTGATGCGCTTGGTCAGCTTCTTACGCTTGGTCTCGGAGTTGGTTTCGTTCAGCTCTTCACGCAGCTGCTCGCACTCTTGCTCCAGATCCATATTTTTCAGCAGAGCCTGGATCGCTTCGGCGCCCATTTTCGCGTCGAATTCGTCGCCGAACTCTTCCAGCGCGTCAAGGTACTGCTCTTCGGTCAGAATCTGACGTTTTTCGAGGTTGGTCATGCCACCTTCGACAACAACGTAAGATTCGAAATAGAGCACGCGTTCGATATCGCGCAGCGGCATATCCAGCAGCAGGCCGATACGGGACGGCAGCGACTTCAGGAACCAGATGTGCGCGGTCGGAGAAGCCAGTTCGATGTGGCCCATGCGCTCACGACGCACTTTGGTCTGGGTCACTTCGACGCCGCACTTCTCGCAGATCACACCGCGGTGTTTCAGGCGCTTGTACTTACCGCACAGGCACTCGTAATCTTTTACTGGTCCGAAAATACGGGCGCAGAAAAGACCATCACGCTCTGGCTTGAAGGTACGGTAGTTAATGGTTTCCGGCTTTTTCACTTCACCGAAAGACCAGGAACGGATCATGTCTGGCGAAGCCAGCGCAATTTTGATCGCATCAAACTCTTCGGTTTTAGTTTGCGCTTTCAGAAACTTAAGTAAGTCTTTCACGGATTAGCTCCCGTCGGAGTGGAACTCTCAGGGGCGCGCAGCCGAAACTGCGCGCCCCATAACCAGTACTTGCGAGTGCTTACTCGTCTTCCAGCTCGATGTTGATGCCCAGCGAGCGAATCTCTTTCAACAGTACGTTGAAGGATTCCGGCATGCCCGGTTCCATCTGATGGTTGCCGTCGACGATGTTTTTATACATCTTCGTACGACCGTTCACGTCATCAGACTTAACGGTAAGCATTTCCTGCAGGGTGTATGCCGCGCCGTATGCTTCCAGCGCCCACACTTCCATCTCACCGAAGCGCTGACCACCAAACTGTGCTTTACCACCCAGCGGCTGCTGAGTAACCAGGCTGTAAGAGCCGGTGGAACGCGCATGCATCTTGTCATCAACCAGGTGGTTGAGTTTCAGCATGTACATGTAGCCCACAGTAACCGGACGCTCGAACTGCTCGCCGGTACGGCCGTCAAACAACGTGATCTGGCCGGAAGTCGGCAAATCGCCCAGCTGCAGCAGCTCTTTGATTTCGCTCTCTTTCGCACCGTCAAACACTGGCGTAGCGATCGGCATACCTTTTTTCAGGTTCTCAGCCAGACGCAACACTTCATCATCAGAGAAGGTGTTGAGGTCGACGCGCTGACGCACATCCGCGCCCAGGTCATAGGCACGCTGGATGAATTCGCGCAGTTTCGCGACTTCTTCCTGACGCTTCAGCATGGCGTTGATCTTGTCGCCGATACCTTTCGCCGCCATACCCAGATGCGTTTCCAGGATCTGACCGATGTTCATACGTGACGGTACGCCCAGCGGGTTCAGTACGATGTCGACCGGCGTGCCGTTCTCGTCGTAAGGCATATCTTCGATCGGGTTGATCTTAGAGATAACACCTTTGTTACCGTGACGGCCTGCCATCTTGTCGCCAGGCTGAATCTGACGTTTAACGGCCAGGTAGACTTTGACGATTTTCAGCACGCCCGGCGCGAGATCGTCGCCCTGGGTGATCTTACGACGCTTGGCTTCGAGTTTTTTCTCAAACTCGTGCTTCAGTTCGTCGTACTGCTCAGCCAGCTGCTCCAGCGCATTCTGCTTCTCTTCGTCGGTCAGGCCCAGCTCCAGCCAGCGCTCACGCGGCAGCTTGTCGAGCTTGTCGGCTTCAACGCCGCCGGAGATCAGCACCGCCTGGATACGGCCGAACAGGCCCGCTTCGAGGATCTGCAGTTCTTCAGACAGGTCTTTCTTCGCCTGCTTCAGCTGCATCTCTTCGATTTCCAGCGCACGCTTGTCTTTTTCCACGCCATCGCGGGTAAAGACCTGTACGTCGATAACCGTACCGGAAACGCCGTTCGGCACGCGCAGTGACGAATCTTTCACGTCAGACGCTTTTTCGCCGAAGATAGCGCGCAGCAGTTTCTCTTCCGGCGTCAGCTGGGTTTCACCTTTCGGCGTCACCTTGCCCACCAGAATGTCGCCGCCGGTCACTTCCGCACCGATATAAACGATGCCGGATTCATCCAGTTTAGAGAGCGCAGCTTCACCCACGTTCGGGATATCAGCGGTGATCTCTTCTGGCCCCAGCTTGGTGTCACGAGACACACAGGCCAGTTCCTGAATATGGATGGTGGTGAAACGGTCTTCCTGAACCACACGCTCGGAAACGAGGATGGAGTCTTCGAAGTTGTAACCGTTCCACGGCATGAACGCGACGCGCATGTTCTGGCCAAGCGCCAGTTCGCCCAGGTCGGTTGACGGACCGTCAGCCAGCACGTCGCCGCGCTCGACCGGCTCGCCCAGCGACACACACGGCATCTGGTTGATGCAGGTGTTCTGGTTAGAACGGGTGTACTTAGTCAGGTTGTAGATGTCGATACCCGCTTCGCCCGGATACATCTCATCTTCGTTAACTTTGATAACGATACGAGAAGCATCAACGTACTGAACGGTACCGCCACGTTTCGCTACGGCGGTAACGCCAGAGTCGACCGCAACCGCGCGCTCCATACCGGTACCTACCAACGGCTTGTCAGCACGCAGAGTAGGAACAGCCTGACGTTGCATGTTCGCACCCATCAGGGCGCGGTTAGCATCATCGTGCTCCAGGAACGGGATCAGCGACGCACCGACGGAAACCACCTGCTGGGTGGAAACGTCCATGTAGTCAACCTGATCGCGGCTGAACAGGCTCGATTCGCCTTTGCTACGGCAGGTGACGAGATCATCAACAAAGTGACCTTCTTCATCCAGCTGGGCGTTCGCCTGAGCGATAACGTAGTTACCCTCTTCAATCGCAGAGAGGTAATGAATTTCATCAGAGACCACGCCGTCGATCACGCGACGATACGGGGTTTCCAGGAAACCGTACTCGTTAGTCTGTGCGTACACAGAAAGCGAGTTGATCAGACCGATGTTCGGACCTTCAGGGGTTTCGATTGGACATACGCGACCGTAGTGCGTCGGGTGTACGTCTCGAACTTCGAAGCCGGCGCGCTCACGCGTCAGACCGCCTGGGCCCAGTGCAGAGATACGACGTTTGTGCGTAATCTCAGACAGCGGGTTGTTCTGATCCATAAACTGTGACAGCTGGCTGGAGCCGAAGAACTCTTTCACCGCCGCCGAAATCGGCTTGGCGTTGATCATGTCCTGCGGCATCAGTGTGTCGAGGTCGCCCAGGGACAGACGCTCTTTCACCGCACGCTCTACGCGAACCAGGCCAACGCGGAACTGATTTTCCGCCATTTCGCCAACTGAACGAATACGACGGTTGCCGAGGTGGTCGATATCGTCCACTTCGCCTTTACCGTTACGGATATCGATCAGCTTCTTCATCACGTCGATGATGTCTTCTTTGCTCAGAATGCCTGAGCCTTCGATCTCATCACGCAGCAGCGAACGGTTGAACTTCATGCGGCCAACAGCCGACAGATCGTAACGATCTTCTGAGAAGAACAGGTTCTCGAACAGGTTCTCGGCAGCTTCACGCGTCGGCGGCTCGCCAGGACGCATCATGCGGTAGATCTCAACCAGCGCGCTCAGGCGATCGTTGGTCGGGTCGACACGCAGGGTCTCAGAGATGTACGGGCCGTGATCCAGATCGTTGGTGAACAGCGTTTCGATACGCTTGTGACCTGCCTGGCTCAGCTTCGCCAGCAGATCCATAGAGAGTTCCATGTTAGCCGGAACGATCAGTTCGCCGGTGCTCTCGTCGATGTAATCTTTCGCGACCACTTTGCCCGCGATGTACTCAACCGGCACTTCGATGTGCTGAATGCCATCTTTTTCCAGCTGACGAATGTGGCGCGCAGTGATGCGACGACCTTTCTCAACGTAGACGTTGCCGTTAGCTTCGATGTCGAAAGAGGCGGTCTCGCCACGCAGGCGCTCAGGCACCAGCTCCATCTGCAGCTTGTTGTCGCGGATCTCGAACACCACTTTTTCGAAGAACAGGTCAAGGATCTGCTCAGAGGTGTAGTTCAGCGCGCGCAGAATGATACTGGCCGGCAGCTTACGACGGCGGTCGATACGTACGAACAGGTTGTCTTTCGGGTCGAACTCGAAGTCGAGCCATGAACCGCGATAAGGAATAATACGTGCGTTATAAAGCACTTTACCCGATGAGTGGGTTTTACCTTTATCGCTGTCGAAGAAGACGCCAGGACTACGATGCAGCTGAGAAACGATAACGCGTTCAGTACCGTTGATAACAAAGGTACCGTTGTCGGTCATGAGCGGGATTTCGCCCATGTACACTTCTTGTTCTTTAATGTCTTTTACGGTGCCTTCCGGCGCTTCGCGCTCGTAGATCACCAGACGCAGTTTGACGCGCAGCGGAGCAGAGAACGTCACGCCACGAATCTGACACTCTTTAACGTCAAAGACGGGTTCGCCCAGACGGTAGCTGACGTATTGCAGCTCGGAGTTACCGCTGTAACTCTGAATGGGGAAGACGGAACGGAAAGCTGCTTCCAGTCCGTACTGACCTTCCGAATCTTGCTCGATGAACTTCTGGAACGAGTCAAGCTGGATAGAAAGGAGATAAGGTATGTCCAGTACTTGCGGACGTTTACCAAAATCCTTACGAATACGTTTTTTCTCGGTATAGGAGTAAACCATAGGGTTCCTCAGCTAGCTGACAAGTCGACCCACGCTGTCC
>Ga0308166_1001615_pt1 | contig 23373 bp, 17 predicted proteins | sample PhyCR2_2_FD_202137 | JGI IMG/M metagenome (GOLD analysis project Ga0308166, IMG submission 202137) | Phyllosphere microbial communities from UC Gill Tract Community Farm, Albany, California, United States - DLSLCC.R2 | ecosystem: Host-associated > Plants > Phyllosphere > Unclassified | place... | reverse complement strand
TGGACACCAAGACTGATGATTGATTTCTGGCTCGCAGCCGGCTTGCTGCTTCTGATTGCCCTGAGTTTCCTGTTGATTCCCGTACTGCGTGGCCGTCGCGCCCAGCGTGAAGAGGATCGTACCGCGCTGAACGTGGCGCTGTATCAGGAACGCGTCGCCGAGCTGCAAGTGCAGCAGGACGAAGGTGTGCTCAACACCGCGCAACTCGACACCGGCCGCGCCGAAGCGGCCCGGGAATTGCTCGCCGATACCGAAGGCGTGGAAAAGCCCCGTGAATCGCGCCTGGGCAAACCGCTGCCGTTTTTGGCGGCGTTTCTGGTGCCGGTCCTTGGCGTTGCCTTGTACCTGCATTACGGGGCGAGCGACAAGGTCGAACTGACCCGCGAATTCTCCCAGCCTCCGGTGTCCATGGCCGATATGACCCAACGCCTGGAACGCGCTGCGGCGGCCCAGCCGGATTCGGCCGAGGGCCTGTATTTCCTGGGGCGCGCCTACATGGCCCAGGACCGTTCCGCTGATGCCGCCAAAGTCTTTGAACGCACCGTAGCCTTGGCCGGACGCCAGCCGGAATTGCTTGGTCAGTGGGCCCAGGCACAATACTTTGCCGACAACAAACAGTGGTCGCCCAAGGTGCAGGCGCTGACCGACGAGGCGTTAAAGCTCGATCCCAAGGAAGTCACCAGCCTTGGCCTGTTGGGGATCGCGGCTTTTGAAGGCCAGCGTTATCAGGAAGCGATCGATTACTGGAACCGTCTGCTGGCGCAACTGCCACCGCAGGACAACTCCCGTGTAGCGCTGCAAGGCGGTATTGACCGGGCTGCCGAGAAGCTTAAAGAGAGCGGCGGTACGGTCGCGCACAAGGCAGTAATGACCGTGCGTGTGGACCTGTCCGCCGAAGCGAAAGCCAAAGCCTTGCCGACCGACACTGTGTTCATCTTCGCCCGTGCAGTCAGCGGCCCACCGGCACCCTTGGCGGCCAAGCGCGTCACCGTCGCCGAACTGCCCATCACCGTCGAACTGGGCGATGCCGACGCGATGATGCCGCAGTTGAAACTGTCCAACTTCCCCGAAGTCCAACTGGTTGCGCGCATATCCCGGGCCGGCCAACCGACCACTGGCGAATGGATCGGCCGCAGCCAACCGCTGGCCAGCAGCACCACTGCGCTGCAGCAGTTGACCATCGACACTCCGGACAAGTCATTCTGAGGAAACGCCCATGACCGCATTTGCACGCATCACCCTGCTCAGCCTGGTACTCGGCCTGAGCGCCTGTGCGGTCCACCGCCCACCTGCGGCACCCACCGGCCCGACCATCCCGCCATCGGGCCCGTCGACCCAGCCGAGTACCAAGCCTTCCGCCCCGGTGACCCCGCCGCCAAAGCCACTGCCAAGCAAGTCCCCGACCTTTGCTCCACCACCGGGGGCTGCCAGCCACTGGGACGGCAAGATGCAGGTGTACGTGCTCGACGACCAGCCCGACACCTTCTACCGCCAGCGCACCTACTACCGCTGGAGCAACGGCTGGAGCCGTTCCATCAGCCCCAACGGGCCCTGGGAAGAAACCAATGTGCAGGGCGTGCCGCCGGGGTTGAGCAAGCAGTACGCGCAATGACCTGTGGCGAGGGAGCTTGCTGCCTCGCCACAGTTACCAGTTTTGTCTTGACTGACTTGCATTAGGGCTTGCCCCCTCCCACAGTTGCGCGGCAGCGCGCACTCGGGTTGCCGGCCTGGCTGGCGAAAAATTGCTGGATATACTTTCCAGTGGCCGCTACCTGGCGCAGGTCGGTTGCTGCGAAGCGTTGCCGGGGGCGCAACAAGCCTGGAGACAAGCCAAGAGGGTGTTTTGATGACGGGCAGGTTGATCTATCTCATCGGGCCATCGGGTTCGGGCAAGGACAGCCTGCTGGATGCCGCACGCCTGCGCTTGCAGGCGCGTGATTGTCGCATGGTGCGCCGGGTGATCACACGCTCGGCGGAGGCAGTCGGCGAAGCGGCGCAAGGAGTGAGCCCCCAGGAGTTTGCGCGGATGGACGCCGAGGGCGCGTTTGCCTTGAGCTGGCAGGCCAATGGCTTGTCGTATGGTATCCCCAGGGAAATCGACAAGTGGCTGGCCGCGGGGAACGATGTGCTGGTTAACGGCTCTCGTGCCCACCTGGCGCAGACCCGTGAGCGTTACCCCACATTGTTGGTGTTGCTGCTGACGGTCGATCAAGCCGTATTGCGCCAACGTTTGATCGCACGCGGGCGTGAGTCATTGGCGGACATCGAAGAGCGATTGGCGCGCAACGCGCGATTTACCGCTGAGCTGATTGCCGGAAACGGCGCAGGTTTGTTTGTGTTGGATAACTCAGGCCCTCTGGAGCATACCGTTGAGCGCCTCCTGTGTTGCCTGGATCATGGATACTTTTGATCTTCACAGGTGATGCGCAGCATGTCTCGGTAGGTCAGGACAACCTCTTCGTGTAAGGCTCGGCCATGTTCGAGCATCAGATCAGAACCTTGGCGTTCAGTTTTTTTTCTTTAGGGTGTTTGAGTGGGTTTCGTGATGTTTGAAACTCAATTCTTGACCCAATTAATTTAAATATTCTCTACGGTTTTCTTTTTCTGTTATCAGGCTTGTGTGCGTGTTGATATGTACGGATGTGTCGCGCCAACTAAAACTTGTACGGTTTTTTTGCTGGCGCGTTTATCGCGTGTTATTTCAATTAAATAGCGGTAGTGAAGGTGTTTTAAATATGGGATTTTTATCGGGCTGGCAATGGAGCGGTCAGTCGCTTATTCATACATGGACGGCTAACTCTTTACTGTTGAGAGTATCAATACGCCATGCATTTCCCTGTCAGGCATTCTGCCCGCGAGCAGTCCCCAGTGACATCGCACTTCAATTTATCAACCGCCGAGCACAATATTTTACGTTGGGCGAATAATAAAAAAACCTTTACCACGGATCAGGCGGCGAAACATATCACGCGCAGTGGCTCCAAGTTTTATGACCTCAATAAAGATGGCAAAGTTGTAGTGGGTTTCAACTTTTCCAGTGGCTTCAACGCAGCTCAGAAGGAGCGGGCCAGGCAAGCCCTGCAATACTGGGCGGACGTAGCCAATATCGAATTTGTAGAAAACGGCTCTAACACCGACGGCACCATTAGTATCAGGGGTATGTCAGGTTCGTCAGGCTGGGCGAGCTTGCCTAACCAGTATAACTCCAGAATGCAGGCCAATATCGGGACCAGTGGTGCGCACAACCCGACAATGGGCAGCCATTTCCTTGGGCTGTTGATCCATGAGTTGGGACACACTCTGGGGCTCAGTCATCCGGGTGCATACAATGGTGGGGGGTTCAATTATTCCCGCTCTGCCGAATATGCACAGGACACCAAGGCACGCAGTGTCATGAGTTACTGGGCGGAGACTCATCAGCCTGGCCATAACTTTGCCGGGCACAGCCCGATGGCGCCAATGATGGATGATATTGCCGCTGCCCAGCGGCTTTACGGCGCGAATACAAAAACACGCAATACCGATACCACCTACGGGTTCAATTCCAACTCTGGCCGGGAGTTCTATAGCCTCAAGCGCGGGAATGAAAAACCAGTTTTCACCGTTTGGGACGGCGGTGGTAACGACACGCTCGACTTCTCCGGGTTCACCCAGAACCAAACCATCAACCTCAAGGCCGAGACATTCTCGGATGTAGGTGGCTTGCGGGGGAATGTGTCGATTGCCAAGGGTGTGAGCGTGGAAAATGCCATTGGCGGCTCCGGCAACGATACCTTGGTGGGCAACGAAGGAAACAATCGTCTCACGGGCGGCGGGGGCGTAGACAAGCTGCACGGCGGGGCCGGGGCGGATACGTTCGTCTATCAGCGCGTCAGCGATTCGACGCCGCAGCATCCGGATATCATCCAGGACTTCCACAGCGGGATCGATAAGATCGATCTGACCGGGGTCCTTCGGGCGGTGGGGCTCAAGTCGTTGAGCTTTGCCGATCAATTCAGCGGCAGTGCAGGTGAGGCGGTGCTTGGCCGCGACTCGACAACTGGCCGTTACACCCTGGCGGTGGATACGACAGGCAATGGCACGGCGGATCTGTTGGTGGTCAGCCAAGGTCAGATAAAAGCGACGGATGTGGTTTGGAACAATCAGCCGCCAACGGTGATTCCGGCTTCCGAAACCAACATTACTGCTGTGCCCGACCCGCACCCGGCTCCCGTTCCACCGTCCGATCCGGATACGCTTCCAGATACGAATCCAGACACGAATCCAGACACGGATCCGCGCCCTGCGCCCGAGCCGGCACCCTGGTCTGGAATGGGGGTTATCAAGAAAGTGGCTTCGGTCTTCAAGCGTATGGTGAACGGAGTGTTATCCATCTTCAGATAAAATAATTCTGTTAGTGAACAACCCGTTGTTCAGAAGTTTTGTCTAAAACTGTTGTTTGAAAATCATAGGTCTGGAATGTCTGGTTGTATGTTGATGTTTCGGTCAGGTGGTATTTCCCTAAGTTTTCTTGCCTGTGGGATTTAAGTTTTAGTTTGAAATAAATAGGCTGTTGTGAGGGGATTTTGTTTGTGCGAATTTAGCCGCGCTTTGATCGTGTGAGTGTTTGTTTTGTAGGTATCTGCTAATCATGCGATAGATGGTAATTATTTGAACTGATATATAATTTAATGGAGAGTATTGGCTTATGAATGTATATGGTTCCGGTATGGGTTCGCAGGTGTACAACCCGTCAGCATTCCCCGGCTTCCCGCCGCAAGGCGCTGCTGGCGAAGCAATGATGCCCAGATACTCCGGCGAGCGCACCGTACAATATAGCGGCTATTCATCATCTGCTGAGCGCTTCTCGGCGTTCAAGGCGGGCAATAACCGCGCGTATGGTAACAATGGAGGGCTGACCCCGCCTTTCTCCAGAAACGAACATACGCAAGAGTTCACCCATTATTCCTGGATGAGCGGCGCCTTCAGGGACACCGTAAGTAAGTTCACAGATTATTACGGAAAGTTTAAGCTGGTTTTCACTGGGCGCGACGAATGGGGTGAGCGCAACCCACTTGCGCAATTCGAGCCACGGCCGAATCCGAGTCCCTTGGTCCAGACACGCCCGATACCTGAGGCAAGGGCCTATGTAAAGCCCGCCCTGAATGAAGTGTCTACACCGTATTTCCCGGGGGATACAGTGTATGGTTTTAATTCAAATACCCGAAATCCCGATATGTCGTTCATCTCGACGTATGACACGCCGCGGTTCAGGGTTGAGGATATACAGGGTAACGATACATTGGACTTCTCCGGGTTCAGGCAGCATCAAGTCATAAATCTGGGTGCCGGTGCCTATTCCAGCTTGGGTGGGCTGGTTGATAATGTTCACATCAGCATTGGGTCGGCCATTGAAAATGCCATCGGCGGTTCAGGCGATGATCGGATCCTTGGCAATGCATCTGATAACGTACTGACCGGTGGTGAGGGCGCGGATATATTAAGCGGCGGCGGTGGGAGCAATATCTTCAAATATAATACAGCGTCAGACTCTACCTACGCGAAAGCTGACCTACTGACTGATTTCAAGGCCGGTTGGGACAAAATCGATTTAAGGGGACTGGCGGCGGCGACCGGCTTGGAGTTGAAGCTGGTGCCCAGGTTCACGGGGCGACCTGGCGAAACCGTTATTAGATTCAACCCGCAGAGCGGACGCTATTTCCTCGGGGTTGACCTGTCGGGTGACCAAAAAATTGACTTCCTGATAAAAAGTACTCGGCCTTTCGGCCCGCGAGACGTAATGGGATGGCATGAAATGCCTACACGGGCGTGAGCGACGTGAACCAATATTCGCGTTGATGTTGTTCTATTCGCTAAACAATCATTTTTCACTTTTATCTACAGACTTGATACGCGGGTGACATCGCGATCAAGTCTGTTTTTTTTTGCATTGCAGCATCAAGGCATGTGCTCATGCGCTCGTCAGGCCATCAGGGCTTGATGCTTTCTCTCTGCTCGCTGAAACCAACGGACAAAAACTGACAGGCTCGCTGCACATGTTGACGCGGGAGGACGAATGTTTGTTGCTGCGAAATGATCTGCGTTATTACGGGTAAACAGCACGGCGTGTCAGATTCCAAGCAGCGTCGCCGCCCTATATGTAGGGTTCTCTTAACTTACTTGCCTTCTACGAATCACTCAGTATTCGGTTGTAAGATTGTTCAGTTATGGAAGTGTATAAAGTCATCGTTATCAGGCAGAAACAATGCACGAGAGTCGGAAGTGTGAGGTTTTTCGTTAACATTAGGTGCTGAGATCTTTTTGTTGTACGGCGAGCGAAGTAGTAGTCGCGTGAATAATCGAATGAATGCTGTTATTGGGGGTAAGTGGTGTTATCTAATTGTGAGTAATGGGCTGATAACATTTCATGGATTATTTTGTTTTTGTTTTTTTATTTTTAACAAGATCAGCAGGTTGCGATCAAGTCTAAAGGATATCATGTGATTGTATGGTTTCAGTCTTTTGCAGTTGTGCGCTCAAAGTGTGTTCAGGATTTAGAGTGTGTCGGAGTGAATTAATTTGCGCGTGGTAGGAGTGAGCCTGATGTGAGAACTTAGCCATGTGCCGACGACTGACGCCGTTTCTGTGTTGGCATTTAGTCTTTCGAGTTTGGCGGTTGCTACTTTGAATTTGGTTGCGTGAGGAATTTGGCTTATGAGCTCGTTAATAGCGCCAGCTGCTAAAGTTGGTGTTTTTGAAAGACTTGATCCCAGGCGTGATGTTAATCCTGATGGACCTGTTGATGGGCCAGGCGAGGGATATACGCTGCACAGTAATAAGAGGGAGTTCACGACAGAGCAGGCTGGCAAACAAATCACTCGGAGGGGTTTGCGTTTTAGTGATCGCAACAACGATAAAAAAATCGATTTGTCGTTTCGTATTTCCAAGGGGTTCACTGCGCAGCAGGCGGAGCAGGCCAGGCAAGCGATGCAATCTTGGGCGGATGTCGCCAACGTGACATTCGCTGAAAATGCACAAAACGCTGACGGTCATGTAGATATCAATGATATGCCTCGAACAGCGGGTGGTGTGGCCATTTTGCCCAACCAGTACAGGAATCAAACATTTGCAAATATTGGAACGGCGAATGCAGGGGAGAATCCAGAAATCGGAAGTTTTTTCCGCACAGCGCTTGTTCATGAAATAGGGCACTCCATCGGCTTGGAGCATCCTGGTCCATATGATGGTTTTGCGGACTATGGGCGTGACGCGGTGTACGCGGGGGATACCAGGGCGCGCTCGGTAATGAGCTATTTCTCGGAGAAAAATCAGCCCGGACACAATTTCAACTCAAAGCTGCCTTCTGCACCGTTGATGGATGATATTGCCGCTATACAGAGGCTATACGGGGTAAATACCAAAACCCGTAATACCGATACGACCTATGGGTTCAACTCCAATACCAACCGTGAAGCGTTGAGTCTGAAGGGAGCGAACGACAGTCCTGTCTTCTGTGTGTGGGATGGAGGTGGAAACGACACATTGGATTTCTCCGGCTTTTCACAGGACCAGAAGATCAATCTCAATGCAGAGTCATTTTCAGATGTTGGGGCGTTGAAGGGGAATGTCTCTATCGCCAAAGGCGTCGTACTTGAAAACGCAGTGGGGGGTAAAGGCAACGACACCCTGAAAGGTAATGAGGTCGCTAATCGTCTCAAAGGGGGCGGTGGAGCGGACAGATTACTCGGGGGCGGAGGAGGGGACACCTTTGTTTATGGCCGAGCAAGTGAATCAACCCCCGACAATCCCGACGTCATTCTGGATTTTGAGAGCGGTACAGACAAGATTGATCTCTCAGGTATCCTGAAAGCGTCAGGTATTAGTGCGCCAAAGGTTGTCGATCTTTTAAGCGGCCATCCAGGCCAAGTCATGCTCAAGTACGACGAGGGCAGTGGCGAGGGTAGCCTGGCCCTGGACGTGACGGGAAATGGTAAAGCTGATTTGCTGATAAAAAGCATTGGCCGGATTAACGCCGGCGACGTAATGGGGCACGGCGGTACCCCGGAGCCGCGCCCTAAGCCAACGGATCCCAAGCCGGAGCCGCGCCCTAAGCCAACGGATCCCAAGCCGGAGCCGCGCCCTAAGCCAACGGATCCCAAGCCGGAGCCGCGCCCTAAGCCAACGGATCCCAAGCCGGAGCCGCGCCCTAAGCCAACGGATCCCAAGCCGGAGCCGCGCCCTAAGCCAACGGAGCCCAAGCCGGAGCCATGCCCTAAGCCAACGGATCCCAAGCCGGAGCCGCGCCCTAAGCCAACGGATCCCAAGCCGGAGCCATGCCCTAAGCCAACGGATCCCAAGCCGGAGCCGCGCCCTAAGCCAACGGATCCCAAGCCGGAGCCATGCCCTAAGCCAACGGATCCCAAGCCGGAGCCATGCCCCGAGCCAAATGGAGAACTTCGATCGGTACTACTGCCAGCCCTTGAGCAGTATGCCTTTACAGAGCGGGCTTGGCGGGTCGAACAGTTCAAGAGTGTGAATGCGATAAGAGCTTTCAAATAAAATACTGTAACTAATCCAGTTGTCGTGATGTTGTTTTTAAATTCGCATATGCGTCGGCTGCATTATGTTGCCTGCTGTTTGATAAGCGCTGCTGCACGTAAACTTTCCAGTATGTAAGGAGTGCAATTTTTGCTGGGCTTTTACGTGGGGCGAAACGATTTTTTAAAAGTTCGTAAATGGTAGTGTTTGCGAAATGTTGGGTTGTTGTTTTTCTATTACTAATCGAGAAGGTAAAATTATGTTGAATATAAGTGCACCTGTTTTGAGCCTCCAGGTTTCTAGCCATACCGCTCAGCAGTCGTCACCTGCGGCACTTCCTGGCAACAATGAAGCCAGTAAAGCGCAACACCACGAGCACTCGACCACTCGTCTGAACCCCTCAAATAACTCCCAGCTGCTGAGTTTATCTGAGCAGGTGACAGGCGGACTCACCCTCTTGCCTCGATTGTTCGGATCGAGCGTCAATATCGGTGTGCCCCCCAGGCTGCTGCAACTTGGAGAAGTCGCCACTTCCACTTTGTCTTTCTCGTTCATCTCCGGGTTTGGCACTGATGTACTTAGATGTGAACCCAAGCCTGAGGGAGATGATCAGCCCAAGCCAATTCTCGATAAAACACCAAAGGACGAGCCCAAGGCTGGCGCCGATAAAACACCAAAGGACGAGCCCAAGGCTGGCGCCGATAAAACACCGAAGGACGAGCCCAAGGCTGGCGTCGATAAAACACCGAAGGACGAGCCCAAGGCTGGCGTCGATAAAACGCCAAAGGACCAGCCCAAGCCAGGCGTCGATAAAACGCCAAAGGACGAGCCCAAGGCTGGCGTCGATAAAACACCGAAGGACGAGCCCAAGGCTGGCGCCGATAAAACGCCGAAGGACGAGCCCAAGGCTGGCGTCGATAAAACACCGAAGGACGAGCCCAAGGCTGGCGCCGATAAAACGCCGAAGGACGAGCCCAAGGCTGGCGTCGATAAAACGCCGAAGGACGAGCCCAAGGCTGGCGTCGATAAAGCGCCAAAGGACGAGCCCAAGCCAGGCGTCGATAAAACGCCAAAGGATGAGCCCAAGGCTGGCGTCGATAAAGCGCCAAAGGACGAGCCCAAGCCAGGCGTCGATAAAGCGCCAAAGGACGAGCCCAAGCCAGGCGTCGATAAAACGCCAAAGGACGAGCCCAAGGCTGGCGTCGATAAAGCGCCAAAGGACGAGCCCAAGCCAGGCGTCGATAAAACGCCAAAGGATGAGCCCAAGGCTGGCGTCGATAAAGCGCCAAAGGATGAGCCCAAGCCAGGCGTCGATAAAGCGCCAAAGGACCAGCCCAAGCCAGGCGTCGATAAAACGCCAAATGACGAGCCCAGGCCAGGCCGCAACTCCAACTCGGATGACACTATCTACGGTTTCAACTCCAACACCGGAAAGCCAGAGATGACCCTGACATCCGCTTCGGACAAACCAGACTTTACCGTTTGGGATGATCGAGGCAACGATACGTTCGATTTCTCCGGTTTCAAACAGGATCAGTCGATTGACTTGCGAGGTGGTTCGCGCTCCAGCGTAGGTGGGATGAAGGAGAACGTCAGGATCACCGAGAAAACTGTGATCGAAAATGCGATCGGTGGTCACGGTAATGATCGGATCATTGGCAACAGTGCGGACAACGTGTTGGTTGGTGGGGGCGGGAGCGATACTCTGGTCGGCGGAGGTGGCTGGAACACGTTCAAGTTCAATGCCTTCACGGACTCGAGCCGCACCAATGCCGATCTACTGGTGGACTTCAACACGGGCCAGGACAAGATAGATTTGTCGCAAATGTCCATTGACGGCAAGGTCGCGTTTAACTTCGTTGATAGCTACAGCGGTAAAGCGGGTGACACTATTATCAAGTTCAATCCGCAATCGGGCCGTTATCTGCTGGCAATAGACCTGGATGGAGATGGCAAGACCGACTTCCTGATTAAAAGCACGCGAATGATCAGCCCGGAAGATGTCATTGGGCTGAATATCAAGGATGACGGTTATCTCTGATGGATTAATGGCGATTTTCCAGAATCGTCATCGCATGAAGTAAAGCCGGGCAGGACTGATCAGTAGTTGATCCAGTCCTGCCCTTTTGTGCGTGATAAAAAGTGTTGATGAGAGTGGTCAGGCGGTAGTCACGGAGACTTTACGGGAAGTACCCAGGAACCCTAGCAACGCCACGAGTGGGAAAGCGCTGCCCACCAGCATTACACTCAGCCAGCCGCCGTGTTCATACACGCTGCTGGCAATGGCCGAGCCGAACGCACCGCCGATGAAGATGCTGGTCATGTACAGCGCGTTCAGCCGGCTGCGACTGTGGGCATCGAGGGCGTAGACAGCGCGCTGGCCGAGGACCATGTTCATCTGTACGCAGAAGTCCAGGACCACGCCGGTCACTGCCAGGCCGATCACGCTGTACCACGGATGCACGAGCGCCGGCAGGAAACTCAGCGCCCCGAACAGCATCGCCAGCAGCGAGGCGCGGTGGGTGTGGCCGGCATCGGCCAGGCGACCGGCGATGGGCGCGGCGATGGCACCCAGGGCACCCACCAGGGCGAACAGCGCGATTTCACTTTGGCTCAGGCCATGGTTGCGCGCAAGCTCCAGTGGAGCAGCGGTCCAGAACAGGCTGAAGGTGGCAAACATGCACGCCTGATAAAACGCACGCTGGCGCAATACCGGCTGCTCACGCAGCAAGGTGCCCAGGGAGCGCAGCAATTGGGCGTAGCTGGCGCTATGATCGGGTTGACGCTTGGGAATGGTCAGCATCAGTACCACGCTGATAAACGCCATCAAGGCGGCGGCGGCCATAAACATCGCACGCCAGCCGAAGTGGTCGGCCACCACGCTGGACACCGGCCGCGCCAGCAGAATGCCCAGCAGCAAGCCGCCCATGATGCTGCCGACCACACGACCACGGGACTCGGCAGGGGCCAGGTGCGCGGCCAGCGGGATGAGAATCTGCACCGATACCGAACTGAAGCCGATCAGCAGCGACACCAGCAGGAACAGGTTGGGCTGTTCGGTGAACGCTGCGCCCAACAGACTTGCGATAGCCACCACGGTGGTAAAAATCATCAGCCTGCGGTTTTCCAGCAGATCACCCAGCGGCACCAGGAAGAACAAACCCAGGGCGTAGCCGATTTGCGTCAGCGACACGATCAGGCTGGCCATCGCCGGAGTCAGGCCGATGTCCGGGGCGATCAGTTCGATGATTGGCTGCGCGTAGTAGATGTTGGCGACGATGGCGCCGCAGCAAAACGCGAACAACATGACCATGCCCCGGGTCATGGTGCCTGTGGCGTGAGAGGTAGCGTTCATGGCGTGGCTCGTAAGGCGAAGGACGATGGAGTGGGAGAGTAAAGGTAAGGGCTGTTGGTGAGTAGGCCGCTTGGCGTGATAACTGTCATGCCGCGAAATAATGACTCAATGCAGAACCCAATGTGGGAGGGGGCTTGCTCCCGATAGCAGTGCGTCAGCCAAGACACAGGCTAACTGGCACAACGCCATCGGGGGCAAGCCCCCTCCCACAGTTTTGACCGAGTTTATTCAGTCATGACCACTTACTGGCCGGAGTAGATCTGGTCAAACACCCCACCATCGTTGAAGTGGGTCTTCTGCACCGTGCGCCAGTCACCAAAGGTTTTCTCCACCGACAGGAAGTCCACCTTCGGGAAGCGGTCGGTGTATTTGGCCAACACCTTCGGATCCCGTGGGCGCAGGTAGTTGTTGGCCGCAATTTCCTGACCCTCTGGTGACCACAGGTACTTCAGGTAGTCTTCAGCGGCAGTACGGGTGCCTTTCTTTTCGACCACTTTGTCGACCACCGAAACGGGCGGCTCGGCTTCGGCGGAAACGCTTGGATAGATCACTTCGAACTGATCGCGGCCAAACTCACGGGCGATCATTTCCGCTTCGTTCTCAAAGGTCACCAGCACGTCGCCGATCTGGTTGGTCATGAACGTAGTGGTCGCGGCACGCCCACCGGTGTCCAGCACGGGCGCTTGTTTGAACAGTTTGCCGACGAAGGCCTTGGCCTTCTCTTCGTCGCCGCCGTTCTTGAGCACATAACCCCAGGCCGACAGGTAGGTGTAGCGGCCGTTACCCGAGGTTTTCGGGTTGGGCACTATCACCTGCACGCCGTCCTTGAGCAGGTCCGGCCAATCTTTCAGGGCTTTGGGGTTGCCTTTGCGCACGATGAATACGGTCGCAGAGGTAAAAGGTGCACTGTTGTTCGGCAGGCGCGTGACCCAGTTGTCCGGCACCAGCTTGCCGTTGTCGGCCAGGGCATTGATGTCGGTGGCCATGTTCATGGTGATCACATCGGCCGGCAGGCCGTCGATTACCGAGCGCGCCTGTTTGCTGGAGCCGCCGAAGGACATCTGCAGGGTCAACTTGTCGTTCGGGTGCTCGGCTTCCCAATGCTTCTGAAAAGCGGCGTTGTAGTCCTTGTAGAAGTCGCGCATCACGTCGTAGGAGACGTTGAGCAGGGTGGTCGCTGCCTGGGCAGAGCCCGCCAGGGCCAGGCCGGCGGCCAGAAGAGAGGCGCTGAGGATTTTTTTCACTGCTCATTCCTTGTTGTTCGAGAAGAGGGGAGGCAATTTGCCAGCGACTATAGCCGGGCCTGCATAGACCTTTAAAGATTAAAACGAACTTTGCTTATTCCAGTTTATGGAAAAGATTGCTGCCACAGCGCGAGCAAAACGCGGCGTTGGGTTCGTGGCCGTCTTTCTTGCACGCCGGGCATTCGGTGCGCAGCTGTTCACCGCGCATGGCACTGGCCAACTCGGCGGTAAAGATGCCCGTGGGTACGGCAATGATCGAATAACCGGTGATCATGACCAGCGATGAAATCACCTGGCCCAGCGGTGTCTTGGGCACGATATCGCCGAAGCCCACGGTGGTCAGGGTCACGATGGCCCAGTAGATGCCTTTGGGAATGCTGGTGAACCCGTGTTCCGGGCCTTCGATCACGTACATCAAGGTACCGAACACCGTCACCAGCGTGCACACGCTGACCAGGAACACCACGATCTTCTGCTTGCTGCCGCGCAGCGCCGCCATTAAATAATTGGCTTGCTTGAGGTAGGGGCTGAGCTTGAGCACGCGGAAGATTCGCAGCATCCGGATGATGCGGATGATCAGCAGGTACTGCGCATCGCTGTAGTACAGGGCGAGGATGCCGGGGACGATGGCCAGCAGGTCCACCAGGCCATAAAAGCTGAAGGCATAGCGCAGCGGCTTGGGCGAACAATACAGGCGCAGGCCGTACTCGATGGCGAAGATCAGCGTGAAGCCCCACTCGATATAGGCCAGCACGTCCGCGTAGTTCTGGTGGATCTGGTCGATGCTGTCGAGCATCACGATCACCAGGCTTGCGAGGATGATCAGCAGCAGGATGCCGTCAAAGCGCCGCCCGGCGACGGTATCGCTTTGAAACACCATGATGTAGAGCCGCTGGCGCCAGTCGTTGTTGCTGTCCATAAGTCCTGCCTGAAGCGAATATCGAGCAAGCCTAGGGGGATTCGAACGGGCTGTCCATGCGGGGTTTGTGAAGCAACCGGTGGCCGGCGCGCACCAGCCAGCAGGCGAGGATAAACGGTGCGGTCAGTGCGGGCAGGTGCAGGGCGGCAAAGCCCGGCGTGAGCAGGATGGCCAGGCCGATGCCCAGCAGCGGCAACCAGGGTTGGCGACGTAACGGGCTCAGGGCCAGGGCCGCCAATGCCGGGTTATAGCTGTGCAGACCGAGCAGGGCACCGGAAGGCTCGTTCAACCACAGACCGGCCAGCACACCGAGGCTGGCGCCGCACAAAGCCCAGGCGGCCGCGCGGCGGTCAGCCAGCAGCAAGCCCAGGGCGATCAGAAGGCCCGCCAGGGGTTGCTCCAGCAGCATGATTTGCCCAAGGCCGGTAAAGGGCGCCGTGAGTACCGCGAACATGTCGGTCTGGACCGGCGCAAGCGTAGTTTGAGGTACATGGCCGAGCAGCAGCCAGCCGAGGCCAACAAAGGGCCCGGTGTAGGCGGGCAAATCGTGAGGCCGGCTGGCGTGTTTCAACCATTGCCGGGTGAGGATCGCACTCAAGCCGCCGCCCGCCAGGATCAACAGCGGCACCAGCGCCGACCAGGCAAAGTGCTGGCTGACCAACAAGCCCAGCAGTACGCCGTTGTAGCTATACAGCCCGGCCTGACGCTCAGCTTTGGGATACCCGCGGCGCTGGGCGGTGAGCAACCCCGCGACACCGCCCAGCAACGCACCGCCCAGCAAGGCCGGGGCGCCGATCAGGATCGCCAGCAGGCACAGCAGGCCGCACAGCGGGTGGCGCTGCAGGAAAATCTGGCTGCAGCCGTTGAGCAGGGCTTCGGCCCAGTCGGGGCAGGTCTGGTTGTGCATGGCAGCTCCCTGTAGGAGCGAGCTTGCTCGCGAAAAACCCAAGGGCGCCGCGTGCATTCAGGATACCCGCGTCATCGTTGACGTTCTTCGCGAGCAAGCTCGCTCCTACAGTAGGGTTTCGATACGCAGCGAGTTGGTCGACCCCGGCTGCCCGAATGGCACCCCTGCGGTAATCACCAAGGTATCCCCACGCTGCGCCATACCCTGAGCCTGGGCAATTTCCAGCGCGGTGGAACACACCTCGTCGACCTGGCGCAAACGATCATTGACCACCGAATGCACGCCCCACGCCACGCTCAAGCGTCGCGCCGTGGACAGGTTCGGCGTGAGGTTGAGGATCGGCGCCACCGGGCGCTCCCGTGCGGCGCGCAAGCTGGAACTGCCCGACTCGCTGTAGTTCACCAGCACCGCCACCGGCAGGATGCTGCTGATGCGCCGGATTGCGCAGCTGATGGCGTCCGACACCGTGGCATCCGCCTTGGGCCGGCTGACGTCCAGTTGCGCCTGGTAATCCGGGCCATTTTCCACCTGACGGATGATCTTGCTCATCATCTGCACCGCTTCCAGCGGGTACTCGCCCGACGCGGTTTCGGCCGACAGCATCACCGCGTCCGCGCCTTCAGCCACCGCGTTGGCGACATCGGTGACTTCGGCACGCGTCGGCGCCGGCGAGAAGCGCATGGATTCAAGCATCTGCGTGGCGACCACCACCGGCTTGCCCAGTTGGCGGCAGGTGCTGATGATGTCTTTCTGGATCTGCGGCACGCTTTCGGCCGGCACTTCCACGCCCAGGTCGCCTCTGGCCACCATGATCGCATCGCTCAACTCGGCGATTTCCTGCAGGCGCTGCACGGCTGAGGGCTTCTCGATCTTGGCCATCAGGAAGGCCTTGTCGCCAATCAGCTCGCGGGCTTCGCGGATGTCTTCCGGGCGCTGCACAAAGGACAGCGCCACCCAGTCCACGCCCAGTTCCAGGCCAAAGCTCAGGTCGCGGCGGTCCTTGGCGGTGAGCGGGCTGAGTTCCAATAGCGCTTGTGGGACGTTTACGCCTTTACGGTCGGACAGCTCGCCGCCGTTGAGCACGGTGGTATCGATGGCATCGGCGTGTTTGGTGATCACCCGCAGGCGCAGCTTGCCGTCGTCGAGCAGCAGGTCCATGCCCGGTTCAAGGGCCGCAATGATCTCCGGGTGGGGCAGGTTGATGCGACGTTGGTCGCCGGGTGTCGGGTCGAGGTCCAGGCGCAGAGCCTGGCCGCGAATCAACTGTACCTTGCCTTCGGCAAAACGTCCGACCCGCAGTTTCGGCCCTTGCAGGTCCATGAGGATGCCCAGCGGGTAATTCAGCTGGCGCTCCACTTGGCGAATCCACTGGTAACGCTGCGCATGGTCGGCGTGCTCGCCGTGGCTGAAGTTGAGGCGGAAGATATTCACCCCGGCCTGCACCAGCTCGCGAATGTCATCGATACCGTCGGTGGCCGGGCCCAGGGTGGCGAGGATTTTGACCTTCTTGTCAGGCGTCATGGTTGGCATTCTCAAGGATCAGGATAGCGCGGAAATCGTTGACGTTGGTGCGGGTCGGCTCGGTGACGATCAAGTCGCCCAGGGCAGCGAAATAGCCGTAGCCATTATTGTTATCCAACTCGTCACTGGCGCTCAGGCCGAGGGCTTCGGCACGGCGGTAGCTGCAGGGGGTCATGATCGCGCCGGCATTGTCTTCCGAGCCGTCGATACCGTCGGTGTCGCCGGCCAGGGCGTAAACGCCGGGCATGCCCTTGAGGCTATCGGTGAGGCTGAGCAGGAATTCAGCATTGCGCCCGCCACGGCCATTGCCGCGCACGGTGACGGTAGTTTCGCCGCCCGAGATGATCACGCACGGCGCTGCCAGGGGCTGGCCGTGCTGCACAATCTGCCGGGCGATGCCGGCATGCACCTTGGCCACCTCCCGCGCTTCACCTTCCAGGTCACCGAGGATCAGTGGACTGAACCCTGCCCGGCGAACCTTCACGGCCACGGCTTCCAGGGATTGCTGGGGACGGGCGATCAATTGGAAGTGGCTGCGGGCAAGTATCGGGTCGCCAGGCTTGACCGTTTCCGAGGCGGGGTTTTGCAACCAACTGCGCACCGAGGCGGGAGCGTCGATGCCATAGCGCTTGAGGATTGCCAGGGCTTGTTGCGAAGTGCTCGGGTCACCGACGGTTGGGCCCGAGGCGATCACCGTGGCCTGGTCGCCCGGCACATCGGAAATTGCGTAGGTGTACACGGTAGCCGGCCATGCGGCCTTGGCCAATCGCCCACCCTTGATCGCCGAGAGGTGCTTGCGCACGCAATTCATCTCGCCAATGGTGGCACCGGATTTGAGCAGGGCTTTATTGATGCTTTGCTTGTCGGCCAGGCTGATGCCTTCGGCGGGCAAGGCCAGCAGCGCGGAACCGCCGCCGGAGAGCAGGAAAATCACACGGTCTTCTTCGCCCAGGTTGCTGATCAGTGCCAGTACGCGTTGGGCCACGGCCAGGCCGGCAGCATCCGGCACCGGGTGGGCCGCCTCGACCACCTCGATTTTTTTGCACGGCGCACCGTGCCCGTAGCGGGTGACTACCAGGCCGGAAACATCGCCCTGCCAGCAGTCTTCGACGACCAGCGCCATGGCGGCCGCGGCCTTGCCGGCGCCGATCACGATCACTCGGCCACTGCGGTCAGCAGGCAGGTAGGGTTCAAGGACTTGCCGGGGGTGGGCGGCGTCGATGGCTGCGGCAAACAGCTCGCGAAGCAGGTGTTGCGGATCGACCGACATAAGCGGGCTCCCGGGGGATTTTTGTTATTTGTAGGAGCGAGCTTGCTCGCGAAAATCGTCAACGATAACGCGGGTGACCAGGCAGCCAGCGGTGCTCTCAGGTTTTTCGCGAGCAAGCTCGCTCCTACCGGGGGGTATTGCGTAATTTCGTTACTTGTCGCGAATCGAGAAATTGGCCATATGCTCCAGGCCCTTGATCAGTGCCGAGTGGTCCCAGTTACCGCCGCCAATCGCCGTGCAGGTGCTGAACACTTGCTGGGTGCCGGCGGTGTTCGGCAGGTTGATCCCCAGTTCCTTGGCGCCGGCCAATGCCAGGTTCAGGTCTTTCTGGTGCAGGTTGATGCGAAAGCCCGGATCGAAGGTGCCCTTGATCATGCGTTCGCCATGTACTTCCAGAATCTTCGACGATGCAAAGCCACCCATCAGCGCTTCGCGCACCTTGGCCGGGTCGGCGCCGTTTTTCGAGGCAAACAACAAGGCTTCGGCGACCGCCTGGATGTTCAGCGCGACGATGATCTGGTTGGCCACCTTGGCGGTCTGGCCATCGCCGTTACCGCCCACCAGGGTGATGTTCTTGCCCATGGCCTGGAACAACGGCAATGCGCGTTCGAACGTCTGCGGTTCGCCACCGACCATGATGCTCAAGGTACCGGCCCTGGCGCCGACTTCACCGCCAGACACCGGTGCATCCAGGTACTGCGCGCCGGTTTCGTTGATCTTCGCCGCGAACGCCTTGGTGGCGGTGGGGGAGATCGAGCTCATGTCGATCACTACTTTATTGGGTGACAGTCCGGCGGCCACGCCATCGGCGCGCAACAGCACGTCTTCGACCTGTGGGGTGTCGGGCACCATGACGATGATGAATTCCGCTTCCTGGGCGACCTGTTGCGGGTTGGCCAAGGCGATGGCGCCCGCAGCAAGCAGCTCGGCGGGCGCTTTGCCGTGGTGCTCGGAGAGAAACAGTTGGTGACCGGCTTTCTGCAGGTTCGCGGCCATGGGTTGGCCCATGATGCCGGTGCCGATAAATCCGATTTTTGCCATGATCAAAATCCTCTTTTAATGTGGGAGCTGGCTTGCCTGCGATGGCATCAACCGGACCTGACTGATACACCGAGGTGTTTGCATCGCAGGCAAGCCAGCTCCCACATTGTTTTATGTTGTGTCAGTTGTCAGATGGCGTTATGGGTCTTGAGCCAACCCAAACCCGCCTCGGTCGTGGTCAACGGCTTGTACTCACAGCCGACCCAACCTGCGTAACCAATGCGGTCCAGATGCTCGAACAGGAAGCGGTAGTTGATCTCACCGGTACCTGGCTCGTTGCGCCCCGGGTTGTCTGCCAGCTGGATATGGTTGATCTCGCCCAGGTGCGTTTGCATGGTCCGCGCCAGGTCGCCTTCCATGATTTGCATGTGATAGATGTCGTATTGCAGGAACAGGTTGTCACTGCCTACCTGGTCGCGAATCGACAGGGCCTGTGCCGTGTTATTGAGGTAGAAGCCTGGAATGTCACGGGTGTTGATCATCTCCATCACCAGTTTGATGCCCGCCGCCTGCAGCTTGTCGGCGGCGTATTTGAGGTTGGCGACAAAGGTCTTTTCCACGGTCTCGTCATCAATGCCCTGTGGCCGAATGCCCGCCAGGCAGTTGATCTGGGTATTGCCCAATACCTGGGCGTAGGCGATGGCCAGCTTGACGCCGGCGCGAAACTCCTCGACCCGGTCCGGGTGGCAGGCCAGGCCGCGCTCGCCCTTGGCCCAATCACCGGCCGGCAGGTTGAACAGCACCTGGGTCAGGCCGTTGGCATCGAGTTGCGCCTTGATATCGGCAGAGCTGAATTCATACGGGAACAGGTATTCCACACCCTCGAAGCCGGCATCGGCGGCTGCCTTGAAGCGAGCAAGGAAGTCCTGTTCGGTAAACAGCATGGACAGGTTGGCGGCAAAGCGCGGCATAGGGTTCTCCTTAATCGAGCAGGGAAATGGCAGTCGGCGCATCGTTGCCGACCAGGGCCAGGTCTTCGAATTCGTTGACGGCGTTGATCTCGGTGCCCATGGAAATATTGGTCACTCGCTCCAGAATAATCTCAACGATCACCGGCACTTTGAATTCTTCGATCATTTCCTGAGCCTTGCGCAGGGCCGGTTGGATCTGGCCCGGCTCGAACACACGCAGCGCCTTGCAGCCCAGGCCCTCGGCGACGGCCACATGGTCGACGCCATAACCGTTGAGTTCCGGCGCGTTGAGGTTGTCGAAAGACAGCTGCACGCAGTAGTCCATTTCAAAGCCGCGTTGGGCCTGGCGGATCAGCCCCAGGTAGGAGTTGTTCACCACCACGTGGATGTACGGCAGCTTGAACTGCGCGCCCACCGCCAGTTCTTCGATCATGAACTGGAAGTCGTAGTCGCCTGACAGCGCCACCACCTTGCGGCTCGGGTCGGCCTTGACCACGCCGAGTGCCGCCGGAATGGTCCAGCCCAGCGGGCCCGCCTGGCCGCAGTTGATCCAGTGGCGTGGTTTGTACACATGCAAAAACTGCGCACCGGCAATCTGCGACAGGCCGATGGTGCTGACGTAGCAGGTGTCTTTGCCGAACACCTGGTTCATCTCTTCGTACACGCGCTGCGGCTTGACCGGCACGTTGTCGAAGTGCGTCTTGCGGTGCAGGGTGGCTTTGCGTTGCTGGCAGTCATGCAGCCAGGCGCTGCGATCCCTGAGCTTGCCGGCGGCTTTCCATTCGCGGGCCACTTCAATGAACATCGTCAGCGCGGAACCGGCATCGGAGACGATACCCAGGTCCGGGGTGAACACGCGGCCAATCTGCGTCGGCTCGATGTCAACGTGAATGAATCTGCGCCCTTCGGTGTACACCTCCACCGAGCCGGTGTGACGGTTGGCCCAGCGGTTGCCGATACCCAGCACCACGTCCGACTTGAGCATCGTCGCGTTGCCATAACGGTGGGACGTCTGCAGGCCGACCATGCCGACCATCAGCGGGTGGTCATCGGGAATGGTGCCCCAGCCCATCAGGGTTGGGATTACCGGGATGCCGGTTAACTCAGCGAACTCCACCAGCAGCTCGCTGGCGTCGGCGTTGATCACGCCACCACCGCTCACCAGCAATGGGCGCTCAGCCTGGTCCAGCATCGCCAGGGCTTTCTCGACCTGAATGCGAGTGGCCAACGGCTTGGCCAGGGGCAGTGGCTGGTAGGCGTCGATATCGAATTCGATCTCGGCCATTTGTACGTCGAACGGCAAGTCGATCAGTACCGGGCCTGGGCGCCCGGAACGCATTTCATAGAAAGCCTTCTGGAACGCGTAGGGCACCTGGCCGGGTTCGAGCACGGTGGTGGCCCACTTGGTCACGGGCTTGACGATGCTGGTGATATCGACGGCCTGGAAGTCTTCCTTGTGCATCCGTGCACGCGGCGCTTGCCCGGTGATGCACAGGATCGGAATCGAGTCGGCCGAGGCGCTGTACAGGCCGGTGACCATGTCGGTGCCTGCCGGGCCCGAAGTGCCGATGCACACGCCGATATTGCCGGCCTTGGTGCGGGTATAGCCCTCGGCCATGTGCGAGGCGCCTTCAACAAGGCTGAATACAGCGGGTTGATCGCGGCGCCCGGGATACCGAAGGCGGTATCTACACCCTCACGGCGCATCACCAGGACAGCGGCTTCGATTGCTCTCATTTTGCTCATGGTTTTGGTGCCTCTTGCTTTTTGTAATTGTATACAAGTTGGGTCTGTCCAGAGTGTATTCACGGCGGACTGCGCAGGTCAATGCATTTTATGAAACGGCCTTTGCGTTCGTCGGAACGGCTTTTTTCGACGTATGGAGCCTTTGTTTGAAAATATTGTATACAAAAATAAATGTCATTGTGTTCTATTTATTCGATTGAGCATCTGATCAAACAGAACTCCACCGCTTTCCAATAACAAAAGAAGGACGGCACCATGAGCGCTTTAACCTTGAAACTCGCCACCCAATTGGCCGGCCAGGCCATCGCCGCAGGCCGCACGATTTCTGCAGCGCCGCTGACCATCGCGGTACTCGATAGCGGGGGGCACTTGATTACCTTGCAGCGCGAAGACGGCGCCAGCCTGCTGCGCCCGCAAATCGCCATCGGCAAGGCCTGGGGGGCGATTGCCTTGGGCAAGGGCTCACGTTTACTGGCACTGGATGCGCAGCAGCGGCCGGCGTTTATCGCAGCGTTGAACAGCCTGGGGCAGGGCAGTGTGGTGCCGGCGCCGGGCGGGGTGTTGATACGGGATCAGTCGGGGGTGGTGTTGGGGGCGATTGGAATCACCGGGGATACGTCGGACATTGACGAGCAGTGTGCGATTACGGCGATTGAGGGGGTGGGGTTGATGGCGGATGCGGGGGTGTCTGCTTGAATCGTTCTGGCTGTGAGTAAGCTATCGCAGGCAAGCCAGCTCCCACATTGACGGTGTTCACAGATCTAACTGTGTGAGCCCACTCAGTGTGGAGCTGGCTTGCCTGCGATGCAGTCGACTCGGTCTACAGTCAAACCCAAATGGCATCCCATAGCGGATAGTCGCCAAATTTCTTTACCAGCCCGGCCCTGAGTGGATTGGCTACGATGTAACGAGCAATCCCCTCAAGGCTTTCCTCTCGACGCACGGCATGATCATGAAAGCCCGGCTGCCAGAGGCGACCTTGGCGGCCAGCCACCGCATTCACCACTCGGGTGCTCTTGGATTTAACTTGGCGCATCAAGTCGGCAAGCGAACCTTTCTCCAGAGAAACAAGCCAATGGAAATGATCAGGCATCACTACCCAGGCCAATGATGTTGCGAGCCCTTTATATTGAGCGATCCTGAATTGTTGTACGACCAGACGGCCGAGTTTGAAGTCGCTGAAGATGGGCTCGCGTTCAAGGGTGTTGGTGGTGAGCAGGTAAATGCGGTTGGATTCGTTATAGCGACCGATGCGCAGGCGATTTGAAGCAGGGAGATCGGGCATTCCTTGGCCTCTCTTCAGGCTTTTAGCAGGATGTGTCTGGATGGGCGCTATCGCGGGCAAGCCCGCTCCCACAGGGGATTGTGACCACTTTACATTTTGTGTCCGGCGCAAATCCGTGTGGGAGCTGGCTTGCCTGCGATAGCCTCGCCGCGGTCTATCAGTCCGGCTCACACCCCTTGAGCACCAGCCGGATAATCGTCTGCGCCGCCGCCTCATAATCGGCTTCATCCAACTTGGCCTTGCCGGTAACGGCAGAGATCTGCCAGTCAAAGTCCGCATAGGTCTGGGTCGCCGCCCAGATGCTGAACATCAGGTGATTAGGGTCGATAGCCGCAATCAACCCACGATCCACCCAGTTCTGGATGCAATCGATATTGTGCTTGGCCTGGGCGTTGAGCTGTTCAACCTGCTCGGTGCTCAAGTGCGGGGCGCCGTGCATGATTTCGCTGGCAAACACCTTGGAGGCAAATGGCAGGTCACGGGAGATGCGGATTTTCGAGCGGATGTAATTGCTCAGCACTTCCTTGGGCTCGCCTTCGGGGTTGAACGGCGTGGAAGCGGCCAGGATTGGCTCGATAATGCTTTCGAGCACCTCGCGGTAGAGGTTGTCCTTGGACTTGAAGTAGTAGTAGACGTTGGGCTTGGGCAGCCCGGCCT